>ENA-OQAA01000406-OQAA01000406.1-human-gut-metagenome-genome-assembly--contig:-NODE-406-length-30395-cov-2.369962_pt1 | contig 30395 bp, 33 predicted proteins | sample MGYA00242489_ERZ504515 | MGnify/ENA primary metagenome ERZ504515 (study PRJEB26092, sample SAMD00036237) | human gut metagenome | host: Homo sapiens | study: EMG produced TPA metagenomics assembly of... | reverse complement strand
CAAGACCGCTTCATTGAACACTGTCCTAGATTGCATATCTAAATCGTTTGAATCTTCAAGCGAAGAGTTAAAATTTAATTTCTATGATGGTGTTACCAATATCAATCCTCTATTTGGGTTCTGCTTTACTCGTGATGCTCTAGCCGCTAGCCAAAGTATAGTGGAAAAGTTTGTAGAACGTAACGATCCGAGGGGAACACGTGCCTTTATGGACCCGGACTGGGTACAACGTGAAGATCCTTCAGAGGTTAACGCCGCACCAAACGGGAAGCCTGAACAAGTGCAATTCACATACGACACATCCATATTTTATGGCTCTTCTTTAGCTCCGACAATGATGCTAAGTTATCATGAATTATTATTCCTGAAAGCAGAAGCTCTTTGTCGATTGAATAAAAAAGACGAGGCTGAACCAATACTAAAAGAGGCGATACAAGTAGCATTTAATAACATGAATCGTTCTATCCAAGCAACGATCAATTGCCCGGATTTATTAAATTATGGAGGGGCTACAGCAAAAGCCGATCTAACAGAAGAGGTTGCCGCTGAATATTTTGATAAGAACGTAAAACCGTTATTCGAGGCTAACCCGCTGAAAGAAACCATGATCCAGAAATATCTTGCTTTCTTTGGCGCATCAGGTGAGGCTGTCGAGGCTTATAACGATTATCGTAGATTAAAAGCGGCGGGTGAAGACTTTATCACATTAAAAAATAAAGGTAAATTCCCATTACGCTTCATTTATGGCTCTGGTGACGCAACAGCAAATAACAATATCAAGGAAGCTGTTGGCGATGGCCAATATGTATACAGCGAACCGGTCTGGTGGGCGGGTGGTAGCCGTTAAATGACCTTATAAATTCATAGTTATGATTTTTTCAATTCATACTTATCTTTTGAAAAATCATAACTATGTTTTTTCAAGTCCTTATAAGGATAATTTACGCATGCTTCACTAGCTCGAACCGCTTGTCTACGCAAGCAGGTAATTCATGCGGGTAATGGGTTACGTAAATCAAGGTTTTCCCCGGGCGATCGCAGAATTGCTCAATAATAGCAGCCGCCTTTTTCTTATTGCTCACATCCAGACCGTGGAGAGGCTCATCTAATATAATTAAATCGGGATCTTTCACGAAAGCTCTCGCTAATAAAGCCAAACGTTGTTCTCCCGATGATAAGGTCAAGAATAAACGGTCTTTCAAATGTTCGATGCCAAAAACTTTCATCCACTCCAAGGCTACCGTTTCTTGCTCCGCATTACACTTACGAAACAAGCCGATCGAATCGAAAAAGCCGGAACCGACAATATTCAAGGTAGGGACATTCTCTTTATAATATAAGTGCATCTCCGGCGATACATATCCGATACGCTTCTTGATATCCCAAATACTTTCCCCGGAACCTCTCTTTCTATCAAACAAATACAACGTATTCGCATACGACTGGGGATTATCCGCGTAAACCAAACTCAGCAAGGTAGATTTACCAGCGCCATTCGGACCGAATAACGCCCACTTCTCCCCGTTCTTGATTTCCCAATCCAAATCTTTCAAGATCGTACGGCTACCATAGCGTATTTTCACATGTTCCATGCGTAAAGTCACCTCATGTAAAGAGGCTATCTTGTTCATATCCACAGGTAAACGAACCTTACCAACTTCCTCGCATGCATGAATGCCTTCCGTTGGAAAAAGACGGGCGATTAATTCCGTATCCGACATAAACTCCTCTCGAGTCAGCGGAGGCAAGCAAGTACGATCATGGATAGGCAATACATGCGTGATCATTGCCGGTATGTCATTGGGGTTAGATAATAACAAGACAACTTGAACACCATTCAATTTTGTCATTTGCCCTAGCATCTCTACCAATAAATCCCGGGAAGGAGCGTCTAAGCCGATAAAAGGATTATCCAAGATCAAGACACGAGGACGGCTAAGCAACGTCCGGACAATCAAGAATTTTCGTAATTCACCACTTGATAAGAAGATCAACCGCTTAGGCAATAAATCCTCTATACCGAAAAGAGTCAATATCTTCGCTAAATTATCAGAGCCCGCATATTCCTTCAACAATTCCTCGACAATAGGCATCTCCTCCGTCTCTGTCGAATGCCAACGTTGTTGGTAATAAGAATTCCGGCAATCCGCCAACGAATAAATATCCTTAAACGCTATACTCTTGATAAAGTCACTCACCTTACCATCCCCGGAGAACACGACCTCACCTTCCTTAAAAGCGAATTTACGCTGCATAATATCCGCTATCAAGGTTTTACCAGCACCATTCGGACCGATTACAGCCCATTGCTGCCCTTCATCAATTCTCCAATTCACGGGTGTCGTAAACCGCAATTCCGGCAAACGAGTAACGATATTCTTAATATCGACCACCATCATTCCTTCTTTTCCATCTTTTTTCTAAATAAGCCGGACAAAGGTACATAGTTTATTTAAAAATGACAGCATAATGACAAAAAAAAGGGGCCACTCATCACGAGCAGCCCCTCTATAGTATACAGGCACTTGGTATGTCTATGTTAACTAGTAGTTAATGAACGCCTGTACGTGTATCCCACCACATTTGTTTACCCCACAAATTATCCACGACTTCCGCATCGAACGGAGCGCAATTCGCATTGTTCAAATTACGTTCCTTATCAGGATACGGAGAGCGGAACGGGGGTACGTTATGATTAGAATAGTTTGCCGGACGGCCCGGAGCCGGATACAAGTTGTCTGGCACGCCTGTACGGCGATACAATGACCAACCTTCCATTCCTTGCTTGAACATGGCAACCCATTCCTCATAATAAATCTGTTTCTTATCATTCGTGAACTTACCCGCGTTCGCAAGGTAATCCGCTATATCTTCGGCAGATACGCTATTCTCTTCCATGGAATAGGTAACAGCCTTATTGTATGCGTCCTCTGCGGAGATTCCGGTATTCCATCCCAACATAGATGCCTCAGCGACACAGAACCAAGGCTCAGCGACACGCATATAAGGAGAAAAACCAGCCAAGTCCGTGAAGAAACGTGCTCCCCAAATGGAATATTTAGAAGCTACCGCATTCGCTTTCGCCCCGATCGTATAACCTACATACTTAGGCTCACCGGCCTCCACACTTTCTTTTGTGGGTTGGAAATAAGATGAGCGACGAGGGTCCTCACGTGTATTCATATGATCCACGATCACGTCTGCGGCACAATACTCCGTCTTACGTGTACGATAACCGTCTGCCATCGGTTCGTAATAGTTGGGGTCTGTTCCGATCCACCAGAAGAAAGCATTATCATCGTTGCTTTCCATGATCGGATACTTAGTGGGATTACCCATGACTTCCTCTACGGTCTCCTTAGCCAACGCCGGGGAAACCTCTGAGATACGCATCGCTAAACGAAGACGCATAGAATTACAATATCTCTGCCACTTCTCGATATCACCACCGAATAACAAGTCTCCCTCGCCTAAGTCATCACTACCACCATCGGCAAAGCCATCCGCAGCTTCCTTCAACGTAGCCAATAAGCCCGGATAAATATCCTCTTGCTTATCGTATTTCGGCTGCAAGACCCCATCTGTCATCTTAGCGGCATCCGTATAAGGGACATCCCGCCAACGATCCGTGGCTACCTGCATCAAATGAACCTGCATAACCTTCGATACGTTCAGCATATTAGGAGTCTCATTAAACGTGGCACGCTTCTCGATATCTTTTAGGTTATTCAATATACGATACAAATACTCCCAGTTCGTATCCTGTACACCCGTACGGAAATTATAGCGGGACTCGTCGATATAAGTCATCTTCGAAGCATATCCGCAGAAAGTCATCGGCTCATCCATCGCGAACCACCGATCATACAGACGATAGGATGTGTAATATAAAGAATACGCCAGAAGATTCGTCGTAGGCACATCCGTAGGGCTATCCGGGTCTGTATTGACCTCCTCAAACGAATCGGTACACGAGCTACCGAATACAGTAGCACCGATCATCATAGCCATCATGAAATTCTTGATATATCTTTTCATATTAAATTCCTCAGATTAATGTTGATTAAAATGTTACACCTAATTTAAGACCAAAGCTACGAGAAGGAGGATAAGAGTTGGACTCAAAACCTACACCAGAGTTAAATCCTCTGCTTGTAGCCGTAGTCTCGGGGTCATCACCACCGGTACTTGTAGACTCCGGATCAATATGAGCGATATTTGACTTATGCACCAAAGCAATGCCAAGTTCGTACCAACCAATGATACATGAGCGGCCTTGATACATTTAGTCTTCTCTAGAATTGATTTCGGGAATTATACGTCAGGTGAGCCTCACGCAATTTCAAGTAAGAACCATCGAATACCGACATCTCACAAATCGTATAATAATTATAGAAGAAGTCCTCTGCGTTGACAGCGACATCATTAATCTTACCATCAGCGGTCTTGAAGACCTTGTCCGTCATATAATTCTGGCCAAGTACGACGCCATTCTCACGCAAATCGCCTTCTGCTGTGTGTTTCAAGATACCTGTCTGAGAACCGAATGCTTGTGTAACAGAATACACGTCACCGCCCAAACGGAAATCCAATAAGAAACCGAAGCTCCAATCCTTATAAGAGAACTCATTGCTGAAACCAGCCAACCACTTCGGCGTAACATCACCGATCTCTTTTCCAGCCTCGTAGACAGGAATACCATCCTCTACCAAGATCGAGCCATCCTCATTATATACGTAACCAGTACCTACCAAAGTACCCCAGCTTTTACCGACCATCGCATAGTTCTTCACGCTCCAGCTACTACCGATTTGGTAAGCGTCCAAAGACTGTCCGGTAACGGGATCTGTATAAAGCTCATCGATTCGACTCTTATCCTTCGCCCAGTTCAACGTAGCCGTCCAGTTGAATCCCTTCGGATTCTTGATGATATCACCGGATACCTGCAACTCGACACCCTTGTTGCTGATCTTTCCAGCGTTAATATACATAGAGGTATAACCGGTAGAGGTAGCCACGTTCGCATTCATGATCTGATCGCTCGTCACCTTATTATAATATGCGGCATCAATATGCAAACGATTGTTGAACAAATTAGCCTCAACACCAACTTCCCAAGTCTTTACGCTCTCCGGACGAAGATTTGTAGGAGGAAGGATTGTCGGATTATAGAACAATGTAGTACCATTGAACGAAGAACTGATCAATGAATAATAAGCGTTCGAACGATACGGGTCCGTTGCGGAACCGATCTTTGCCCAACCACCACGCAATTTCAAGAAATTCAAATAATCGCCATTTTGCAATCCGGGGAATGTCTCGGTCAAGATCCAGCTACCACTGAAAGAAGGATAGAAGAAAGCGTCCTTGATCGTAGAGTCCCAGTCATTACGGACACTGACCTCGGCATAAGCCATATTCTTGTAGCCGATAGAGGCATTAGCGTATACAGAGTTTGAACGACGTTTCTCATGGTCGTTCAAGGTGTACGGGGTTCCATGAGCGTTCGCTACGGTAAACAATCCCTCTGCGGTCAATTCGTCCGCACCTGTCCCCATGATAGCTGTTTGATAATCACGATAGTTGCTCCAGCCAAACCATTCAAGGCCCAATCACCGAAGTTCTTGTTCACGTAGGCGATAAAGTCCGCGTTAAACTCAGTCATCGAACGGTCGAAGCTACGGAAATATCCATTCGGATAGTCGATATTCCATAAAATACGAGAGAACTGATTAGAATCGTAATGATCCAAGCCCATACGACCTTCAAACTTTAACCAATCGGTCGGTTTGATATACAAGGAGGTCTTGCCATAGAAACGATTACGATCATAACTATTGGTATTCTTATTCAATGTCCAATACGGATTCGCATGGAAAGACTGTATCCAGTTATAATGCGTATATTTTCCATACTCATCCACTTGATCCCAATTATTCTTCAAATCTTTCAAATCAACTTGACGACCAAACCACTGCATGATAGACTGCAAGGCATTCGTACTGTTATATCCCGTACCCGGCAAGTTTGCGCTTTTCGTGCGAATATAATTCGCGGACAAGTCGAAATCAATATACTTATTAAACGTCATTTTCGTGTTCACTGCCATAGCATAGCGCTTCTGATCAGTGTTCGGGGTCGTACCGCCTTGATCACGGAAAGATAAAGACGCGCGTGTAGACGTTTTATCCGTAGAGGCAGACAAAGCCACCGTATGATTCATAGAATAACCCGTTTGGAAGAAATTCTTGATATTGTCCGGGCTGGAAACCCAAGGAGTACCTGACGCACGCCATCGATCACCGGGCTATTGTATTGCGGCAAATTCAATCCGATATCCAAGCGAGGTCCCCAAGACTCATCTGCGTTATCGTTGATACCACTACCCATACCATCTACATAATTGTAACCATTCTCCAAGGCAAAAGCTTGATAATCGCCAGAATATCCCCCCGCTTGCGCTTCCTTCCAATCATACTCGGAAGCGTAATAGCCTTGTCCGTACTTATTCTGCAATCTAGGCAAATTATAAACCCGGTCAATCGTGATATCACCCTCATAAGAGATAGATACACCCTTGTCTTTCTTACCGGATTTAGTAGTAACCAAGATAACGCCATTACCGGCACGCATACCATACAAAGCGGCAGATCCACCCTTTAACACAGAGATAGACTCTATATCCTCCGGATTAATATCATTCAAGCCGGAACCAAGTTTACAGTGGCACCTTCGCGTTATCATTAGCGATAGGCACACCATCCACAACGATCAACGGTTGGTTATTACCAAAAGAGGAATTACCGCGAACCACGATATTCTGCGACGCACCAACCTGTCCACCTTGAGAAGTAATCTGCACACCGGCGATCTTACCGGAAAGTGAGGTCGCCAAGCTCTGTTGGCCAGCTTTTGTCAACTCATCAGATTTCACCTCTTGCAGGGCATAACCCAAGGCTTTCTTCTCACGAGTCAAACCCATAGCGGTTACAACCACCTCATCCAACGCTTTTGAATCCGAGTCCAAAACAACGTTGATCACGGATGCCACAGGTACTTCCTTCGTTTTCAATCCTACATAAGAAATAAAGATCATCTTAGCGTCTCTCGGTACATCTAAACTAAAGTTTCCCTCAAAGTCCGTAACCGTACCAATCGTAGTGCCTTTCACAACGACAGCCGCACCGATCACGGGTTGCTGATCTTCCGATGATATAACATTACCTGTTATCTTCATCGTCTGTGCCGTTGCGACTCCTATGCCTATAAACAAGCATAATAACAAAAAAGTCAACCTTCTCATAAACACACTTTTTTATTTAACAATTAATTATTTAAATCAAAATTCACACATAACTTACCATAGTCTACGAAGAACTTAGTTTAAAACAGCAGGATTATACATGCATATATATAAAATTACATTAAAATATTCACTTTACTTTCACATACAATCATACATACACCTAATCTTCACACCGCGAATATAAAGAATATTTTCTGTTAAAAACAAATAATACAATGATTTTATGTCATCAAAACAGTCAAATATATTTCATAACGTCATTTTTAGACTTATTAAATGCATATTTTGATACACAAGCAATATCATAATAACACAAAACCAATCAAGCAATAGGTAATTTTCAGTTAATCTATTTTACAACAATAAAGATTATACAAGATTTTAATATCATTTTAACAAACTATTTGATTTTTGATAAAAAAAAGAAGATTTCCTTAAGAATCATAGCATTTCAACCTATTTCGCTTTCACTTGTAAATAAAATCGTTCTTCGTAGACTATGTTCCTTCCAAAATAAATGAATACATTTGCCTCACGTAAATCTTTAAAACTAATAGCATGAAACATTTTCTTTTAGCCATGGCTACTTTATGGTGTGTGGCAGGTACATTCTCCTTATTCGCGGCAGATAACAATAAATGGAAGCCTCTCTTCGGTAAAAATCTGGAAAACGCCAACTACAATCCGGAAGTTTGGAGCGAGACTGATGGCGTGTTAGGTGCCGTGAAGGACGAGTCTATCTGGACAAAGGATGAATATGAGAACTTCGAGCTGGATCTTGATTTTAAGACCGACGTGGGCACGAACAGCGGAGTAGTCGTTTACTGTACGGACACGAAGGATTGGATACCCAACTCGGTAGAAATACAGATAGCGGACGACCATTGTGAAAAATGGGGAAACGGCAAGCCGTATGAGAAATGCGGAGCCATTTACGGACATCTAGGCGCCGTGCAAGACAAGGTAGTCAAAAAACCCGGGGAGTGGAATCATATGCGTATCAAATGCTCCGGACAACATATCATGGTTATCCTCAACGGAAAGAAAGTTACCGAAATGGATATGAGCAAATGGACTTCCGGCACCAAGAACCCGGATGGAAGCGATATCCCAAGCTGGTTGCCCAAACCTTTCGCCGAATTACCGACAAAGGGATTTATCGGATTACAAGGAAAACATGGGGATTCATTAATCTGGTTCCGTAATATCAAGATTCGGAGTCTTTGATAGACCTATTATATTTTGATAGACCTATTATATAATGTACGTGAGGGGCCATAAACAGCCCCTCATTTATTTAAAAGACTCTCGTCCTTTTCCTTGGTGAATCTCCGAGGCTTGCGTAATAATCACTTGCTTCACCCGGCGTCTATCGCTTGGTAAGCGTTTTCCAGTTTCGGGATCATGCCCCCTTGGATAATTCCTTGTTCTACATATCCCTTAAACGCTATACGATCGATTTCCGGTATCACGCTCTCATCATCGTTCTCGTCCAACAAAACGCCTTTTTTCTCGAAACAGAACATCAATGTCACCTCAAAATGTTTCGCCAACGCTTTAGCGGCTTCTCCCGCTATCGTATCAGCGTTCGTATTCAACATATGGCCTTGCTTATCATGTGTAAGAGGAGCCAGTACCGGCACGATACCTTGATGAATAAGAGAGGCTAGCAAATCAGCATTCACCTCTTTCACGTCGCCTACGAAACCATAATCCACCTCTGCCACGGGACGTTTATCCGAACGCATCAAGTTCATGTCCGCACCGGTCAAGCCTAAAGCATTTCGCCCAACGCCTGCAAGCCCGCTACGATGTTTTTATTCACCAACCCGCCATAGACCATTGTCACGACCTTCAAGGTCTCGGCATCCGTAATACGGCGACCGTTCACCATCTTGCTCTCGATCCCTAGTTGAGCGGCAAGCTTGGTAGCCGAGCGTCCTCCCCCATGCACCAAGACCTTATATCCCTCGATAGCAGCGAAATCGTTCAATAATTGACGAAGCGTTTCTTCTTCCTCAACGATCTTCCCTCCTACCTTTATCAAGACTAGTTTTTCCATACTTAATTCTTTTTTATAAAATTTTCTCGCCAAAGTTACTAAAAAAAGAAAGATTTGTATACATTTGCACTCGCAATGCGGTAGTAGCTCAGTTGGTAGAGCATCAGCTTCCCAAGCTGAGGGTCACGAGTTCGAGCCTCGCCTACCGCTCTATCAGGCATTAGGCGATTATCCAAATAAGGATGGTCGCCTAATTTTGTTTTATCTCCTCAATGCTCCTTCTAAAAGCAACGTCCGTTTCTCTAGCTAGAAACTAGAGTTTTGTGCAAGGGAAACTTCTGTTTCCTCATAGGAAAACTTTTGTTTTCCCTAGAAGAAACTAAAGTTTCTTAAAAAAAAAATCCGTAAAAACTGCAACACTCTTATAATCAAAGACGTAACCAAGTTTCCTTTTCCCTTTATAATAAAAACAAAGTTATCTCTTTTCTCGACATAAAGCCATATGTTATGCTTAAACGATCTATACTGTTTAAGAAAAATAATCTACCTTTGCGTCAAATAATCAAGAAGAGAATGACAAAAAGCATATTTCTATTCCTGCTGGGGATTCTTTCCCTATCGGCGATAGCGCAACCCAAACTGAGCGAGGAAGCCGTATCAGTCTGATGACCAGCGCACCGTACGATGAAGAGGTATTCACCGTGTACGGGCATGCCGCTCTACGCATATACGATCCCAAGCAAAATATAGATTATATATTCAATTACGGTATATTTGATTTCTCCAAACCTAATTTTATCTACCGATTCGCTAAAGGAGAGACGGATTATAAACTGGGAGTAGCCGATTTCCAAGACTACGTGATCGAGTACCAAATGCGGGGCAGCGATATCACGGAGCAAGTATTGAACCTCACCCAAGAAGAGAAAGAGCATATATGGGATGCCCTGCTTATTAATTACAGGCCGGAAAACAGGGTATATCGTTATAACTTCTTCTTCGATAATTGCGCTACCCGCCCTGCCGCGATCTTGGAAAAGGAGATCAACGGGAGCGTCGATTATCAGTATCCCTATCAATCCCAGACCTTCCGGGATCTTATTAATTATTGTACCCGAAACCATCCGTGGCTCACATTCGGATGCGACCTAGCGCTAGGCAGCCCCTCCGACCGGGAGGCCACCCAGCACGAGATGCTCTTCCTCCCCCCTTATCTAAAAGAAGCGTTCTCTAAAGCCACCATCACGGGCCCGGACGGGACAATCCGCCCATTGGTGAGCGAGACCCACGTGATCGGAGCCGGGGAAGCCGACGAGCCGGAAAAAGATATCTGGGATTTATTCACCCTTTAGTCTGCGCTTGGCTTCTGTTCGGAATCGTTTTAGGGTTTACTTGGATCGAATGGCGCAAAAAAAAATACTTCTTGTGGGTGGATTGTGTCCTTTTCTCGGTAGCCGGAGCCGGAGGTGTCATCCTCTTCTTTCTTAGCTTCATATCCGTCCATCCCTGCACGTGGCCGAACTGGTCTTTGGTATGGTTACAGCCGCTCGATTTGATCGCTGTTATTTTGTTTTGCGTAAAAAAGCTGAAGAAGGCTGCATATTACTATCATTTTATTAACTTTGCGGCGCTTACGCTGATGTTACTGGATGGTATTTCATTCCGCAACATCTAAACAGTGCCTTTATTCCGCTTGTAGCCTCGATTTGGGTTCGTTCGGGTTGGGGTGTTTACAGAAATATATGGAGAATCGGATGAGAAAAATTATAACGTCACTTATCGCTATCCTCGTGGTAACAAACCTCGAGGCGCAGCAACGTACCCCCAAATTGGTTGTATGTATTACTGTGGATCAGCTAAGGGGCGACTATATAGAATACTTTTATAATACATTTGGCGAACGGGGCTTCAAGCGTTTGATGAACGAGGGGTTGGTGTACAACAATATCCGCTTCGAGTTCTCGGACATAGACCAAGCCAGCGCGTTCGCGACTCTTTTTACCGGAAGCAACCCTTGCTTCAGCGGTATCGCGGGGGAGAAGACGTTTGATTTCGAGAAAGAGAAAGAGGTCTCGATCTTAAATGATCCTGAATATCTGGGTAATTACACGAAAGAGAATTATTCGCCCAAGAATTTATTCAGTTCCACGATCGGCGACGAGTTGAAAATCGCCTCTCAAGGAAGAAGCGACGTATATTCCATCGCCCCGGATGCCGAGAGCGCCATCTTTCCGCCGGACATGCGGCGAACGGAGCTTTCTGGATGGATAACACCAACGGGAAATGGGCTACCACGACGTACTATAAGGGAATCCCTTGGTACGTAGACCGCTATAATAACGGCCCGGAATCCTTGGCGTCACGCTTGGAAACCATGGTATGGACTCCTACCCTTCCGATGGAGAAATACGATGCCTTTCCTTACGTATTGGATGATCTTCCTTTCCGCTATACGTTCAGCGAGAAGTTCGCGAACTGCTATCCGAACCTGAAGACCTCGCCGTTCATCAATAAGGAGATCAATCGCTTGGCCCTCCAGTTCCTAGAGTACGGAGGGTTTGGTACACGCAGTTGCCCGGATATGTTGTCTATCACGTACTACGCGGGCAATTACCGGGGTACGATGAGCAAGGAATACACCCGGGAGATTCAAGATACGTATTATCAACTCGATCAAGATATCGAGAAGCTACTGGATACGATCGACAAGAAAGTGGGCTTGGCCAATACATTGGTAGTCTTCACCGGTTCCGGTTATTATAAAAGCGAGGAGTCTTATCCGGACGGCCTGATGGTGAACGGTGGCGAGTTCCACCCGAAACGTTGTCTGGCCCTGCTTAATATGTACTTGATGGCCATTTACGCAACATACCAGTGGGTACAAGGATACTACAACAACCAGATCTACTTGAACCGCAAGGCGATAGAAGACGCCAAGCTGGATTTGACGACTTTACAGAACAAGGCCGCCGAATTCATACAGGAATTTAGTGGCGTACAACTCGTCACCACGGGCAGGAGCTTGCTTACGGGCGACTGGAACGAGGGAACCGCCAAATTCCGTCAAGGTACGCACCATTGAGACGGGGCGATCTGATCATCGAGTTGCAACCCGGTTGGAAAGTAAACCTCGACAATCCGAAAGAAAAAGTCAAGATTATACGCAATAATGCTGTTATCACCCCGCTGGTATTTATGGGCAACGGGTTGAAACCCCAACATATCTACCGCGAAGTCAAGGCCACTGAGGTAGCCCCCACGGTAACCCATGTGCTAAGAATCAGGCCACCAAACGCTACTCAAAGCCTACCGCTTTGGGAATTGAAAATTGGTAATTGAGAATTAAAATTATCATAGAAGGGAAAGGTAGGTGGTTCCCCCCTAAGTATTTTATCTGAATTCAAACAACAAAGTAATAACAGACGATGATTGCTCATTGACAATCGGAAGTTGAACTCTCAATTTTCAATTTTCAATTTTCAATTATCAATTATCAATTAACATAAGAATCATGGGATTTAATGAGTTTATGACGAAGCTGTTCGGCAATAAGTCGCAGCGTGACCTTAAAGAAATCACACCTTACGTAGATAAGGTAAAGGCCGTATATCCGTCAATCAAGGCACTCTCGAACGACGAGTTGCGTGCGAAAACAGATGAGATCAAACAACGTATCCAGGACTACGTAGCCGAGGAGAAAGCGCAAGTGGAAGAGCTTCGCAAAGGCATCGAGGATAAGGAACTGGAAGAACGTGAGGCGATCTGGGCCGAGGTAGATAAAATCGAGAAAGCCATCACGGACAAGATGGAAGTGGTACTGGAGCAATCCTTGCCCGAGGTATTCGCCATCATGAAAGATACGGCCCGCCGTTTCGCCGAGAATGAGGAAGTGGTAGTTACCGCTAACCAATTCGACCGGGATCTGGCCGCTCGTTTCGACTTTGTCCGCATCGAGGACGATAAGGCGATTTACGCCAATCACTGGAAAGCCGGTGGAAACGAGATCACATGGGATATGATCCATTACGACGTTCAGCTATTTGGTGGCGTCGTTCTTCATAAAGGTAAGATCGCCGAGATGGCGACCGGTGAAGGTAAGACCTTGGTGGCTACCCTTCCGGTATTTTTGAACGCCTTGACACGTAACGGTGTACACGTGGTAACCGTGAATGATTACTTGTCAAAACGTGACTCCGAGTGGATGGGACCGCTTTATATGTTCCACGGACTTTCCGTAGACTGTATCGATAAGCACCAGCCGAACTCCGAGGCTCGCCGTAAGGCTTACGAGGCGGATATTACGTTCGGTACGAACAACGAGTTCGGTTTCGACTACTTGCGTGACAATATGGCGATCAGCCCGAAAGACTTGGTACAACGCAAGCATAACTACTCCATCGTCGATGAGGTGGACTCCGTATTGATCGATGACGCTCGTACGCCGCTGATCATCTCCGGACCGATCCCTCGTGCGAGGAACAATTATTCGAGCAATTCCGCCCGAACGTGGAGGTTGTCGTGAACGCGCAGAAAGACCTTTGCTCCAAATTATTGATCGAGGCCAAGAAGAAAATGGCTAGCGACGACCAGAAGGTCGTTGAGGAAGGCTCTATCCTTCTGTACCGCTCCTTCAAGGGATATCCCCGCAACAAGGCGTTGATCAAGTTCTTAAGCGAGCAAGGCGTAAAAGCTCAAATGTTGAAGACGGAAGAATATTTCATGTCCGAGAATATGCGCCATATGCACGAGGCGACCGATGAGTTGTATTTCGTGATCGACGAGAAGAACAACAGTATCGAATTGACGGATAAAGGTATCGACCTATTGACCGGTAAGACGGACGACCCGACCTTCTTCGTACTTCCCGATATCACTTCCCAATTATCTCAATTGGAGAACATGACAGGAACCGAGGAAGAGAAACAAGCTCAAAAGGACGAGATCTTGGCGAACTATTCCGTTAAGAGCGAGCGTGTACATACCATCAACCAGTTGTTGAAAGCTTACACCTTATTCGAGAAGGATGATGAGTACGTGGTTATGGACAACAAGGTTATGATCGTTGACGAGCAGACGGGTCGTATCATGGACGGACGTCGTTATTCCGATGGCCTGCACCAAGCGATCGAGGCTAAGGAACGTGTAAAGGTAGAGGCCGCTACACAAACATTCGCCACGATCACCTTGCAGAACTACTTCCGTATGTACCATAAATTATCCGGTATGACCGGTACGGCGGAGACGGAAGCAGGCGAGTTCTGGGATATCTACAAATTGGACGTAGTAGTGATCCCGACCAACCGACCGATCGCCCGTAACGATATGAACGATCGTATCTACAAGACAAAACGTGAGAAATATAACGCTGTTATCGAGGAAATCGTTCAGCTGACGGAAGCAGGCCGTCCGGTATTGGTGGGAACAACATCCGTAGAGATCTCCGAGCTATTGAGCCGTATGCTTACGATGCGTAAGATCCAGCACAATGTATTGAACGCTAAGTTGCACCAGAAAGAGGCCGAGATCGTGGCTTGGCGGGTCAAAAGAGTACGGTTACGATCGCTACCAACATGGCCGGTCGTGGTACCGATATCAAGCTGTCCAAGGACGTGAAAGACGCAGGCGGTTTGGCTATCATCGGTACGGAACGCCATGAGAGCCGTCGTGTAGACCGTCAGTTACGTGGTCGTGCCGGACGTCAGGGAGACCCGGGTTCTTCCGTATTCTTCGTTTCACTGGAAGACGACTTGATGCGTTTATTCGCTTCCGAGAAGATCGCCGGCTTGATGGATAAGCTTGGTTTCAAGGAAGGCGAGGTTCTGGAGCACAATATGCTGAGCAAGTCCGTAGAACGTGCCCAGAAGAAGGTCGAGGAAAACAACTTCGGTATCCGTAAACGTCTGTTGGAATACGACGACGTGATGAACTCGCAACGTAACGTAATCTACACCCGCCGTCGCCACGCCTTGATGGGAGAGCGTATCGGTCTGGACGTATTGAACACGATTTACGATACTTCTACAGCTATCGCCGATCAACACGCCGAGGACTTCGAGGGCTTCAAGTTAGAATTGTTCAAGACATTCGCCATGGAAAGCCCGTTCACGGAAGACGAATTCAAGAGCATGAAACCGGAGCAACTCGTAGAGAAATTGTTCGAGGAGGCATTGAAGACTTATAAACGTCGTATGGAACGCATGACGCAAGTCGCTCACCCGGTCATCAAGCAAGTGTACGAGAATCAAGGAGCGATGTACGAGAATATCATGATCCCTATCACGGACGGCAAGCGCATGTATAATGTATCTTGCAACCTGAAAGAGGCTTACGACACGGAATGTAAGGCAATCGTTAAATCCTTCCAGAAATCAATCGTATTGCATATGATCGACGAGGGATGGAAAGAGCATCTACGTGAGATGGATGAGCTGCGCCACTCCGTACAAAACGCTAGCTACGAGAACAAGGATCCTTTGTTGATCTACAAACTTGAATCTTACAACCTGTTCAAGACAATGGTAGACAACATGAACCGTAAGACAGCCGCCATCTTGATGCGTGGACAGATCCCGGTACGTGAGGAGCCGACCGAGGAGCAACGCCAAGCCATGCAAGCCCGTCAAGCGGCCGTAGCCCAGCAAGCAGCCCAAGCGATCGCCGAGGAAAGAGCCCGTCAACGTATCGCCGTACAAGAGGCCGCCCCGGAGAAGCACGAGGATATGAGCCGTTACCGCACGGAGAAAACAGACTTGAGCGGAAACAACACCCAAGCCGAGGCACCTCAGCCGAAGCAAGCTCCGGTCCGTGCCGAGAAACGAGTAGGACGCAATGATCCATGTCCTTGCGGAAGTGGCAAGAAATACAAGAACTGCCACGGACAAGGTTTATAAGGAACAAGAAATAAGATAAAAAAAGAGGGACAGAATACCAATCTGTTCCTCTTTTTTGTATATTGCAGGCATATAAACCCATTAAATGCTACCATTATGATTATTGGAATTCCAAAAGAAATCAAGAACAACGAGAACAGGGTAGCTCTTACTCCCGCCGGAGCCAAAGAGTTGGTGAAAAGAGGTCATACCGTGTATGTGCAACACACGGCTGGTATAAACAGTGGTTTCGCCGATGATGCCTATGTGGCGGCAGGGGCCCGGATACTCCCGTCCATTGAGGATGTATATGGAATTGCGAGATGATCGTAAAAGTAAAAGAACCGATCGCCAGCGAATATCCCTTGGTACGCAAAGGACAGCTTGTCTTCACCTACTTCCATTTCGCATCCGACGAGGCTCTCACCCTTGCCATGATAAAGAGCGGCTCCATCTGTCTGGCTTACGAGACCGTGGAGAACCCAGATCATACGTTACCCCTTTTGATTCCTATGAGTGAGGTGGCCGGACGCATGTCCGTACAGGAAGGCGCTCGTTTCCTTGAGAAACCGCAAGGTGGCAAAGGCGTATTGCTAGGTGGCGTGCCGGGCGTGAAACCGGGTAAGGTATTGGTTTTAGGCGGTGGCGTGGTAGGCCACAACGCCGCCTTGATGGCCGCCGGGCTAGGTGCCGATGTCACGATTGCCGACATCTCGCTTCCCCGCTTGCGCTATCTGTCCGAGACGATGCCGAAAAACGTGAAGACGTTGTTCTCTTCCACGCATACGATCGAACAGGAATTACCCACTACCGATTTAGTGATCGGCGCCGTATTAATCCCCGGAGCCAAGCCCGCACTTGATCACCCGGGATATGTTGAAGTTATTAAAACCGGGCAGCGTATTGGTAGACGTAGCATCGATCAAGGCGGTTGCTTCGAGACCTCCCACCCGACTACGCACGCCAATCCGGTTTATGAGATAGACGATATCCTCCATTACTGCGTAGCCAACATTCCGGGAGCGGTCCCGCAGACTTCCACATTAGCCTTGACCAACGCTACCCTGCCGTACGTGATCAAGCTTGCCGACAGAGGTTGGGAAAAAGCCTGCGAGGAAGATCCGGGCCTAGAACTAGGATTAAACATCGTGGAAGGAAAGATTGTCTACCCCGCCGTAGCAGAGGCTTTTCCTTCACTCAAAGCATAAGTTCCAAAGAATCTTTCATTAGTAGGATTGCTTGCGGCAATCCCTTTTTTATGTTTTCTATTTTTATTGTTTTCTAAAAAACGTAAAATATCTTGGCTCCTTTTCCCGCACACCTTAACTTAGAGCACAAAATCAATTAAATTTAATAATTACCATGAAGAAAATTGTTTTATTAGTGGCTTTATGCCTATGTGTCGGAAACCTATTCGCACAAGACGCTGACAAATTAAGAGATGAAGGTGACGCTGCTTTGAAAGCAAAAGATTACGCTACCGTCGTAACAAAATACGGCGAATACTTGAAACAAAACAATTACCAAGACACCGCCCGTATCTTCAATTGCGGATACGCCGCTAATCAAGCGAAGAACTACGCCGAGGCCGCCAAATACTTCGACATGGCCGTTAAGATGAACTACAACGTAGACGACTCTTATGTAGGCGAGGCTATGGCTTACCGTAACTTAAACAAGACTGAAGAATTCCTGACTACGGTAAAAGAGGGATTAAAAGTGATTCCCGATGGAAACAAGAATAAGACCAATCTGGAAAAGTTGCTTTACGGTTACTGCATCAAACAAGGACAAGCCGCCCAAAAGAAGGGAGATCTGGCCGGTGCCGAGAAAATGTACAAAGAGGTCCTAGCCGTATCGAACAAGGATTACCAGAGCAACGCTTACTACAGCCTTGGCGCCATGCTGTATGGCAACGGAGCGAAGATATTACAGGCCGCTACCCCGATCGCTACTTCCGAGCCGGATAAATACAACGCCGAGAAAGCGAAAGCCGACAAAGACTTCAAGCAAGCGAAAGAATATTTGACAAAGGCTGTCGAACTCGACCCGAAAGACGAGAACTCCAAGAAGATCCTCGCTTCTATCAACGACATCCTGAAATAAGAAAGAGGACTTTATTCATACAAAAAACCTCCCGGATCACATAGAAAAGTGATCTGGGAGGTTTTTTGTATCTAGTTGTAGAGACATACGCTACTTGAAGAAGAAGCGGAAGATGTCATTTCCATTCGCATAGATCAATAAAGCGAACAGGATAAACATACCTGCCATTTGGGCATACTCTAGGAATTTATCGCTCGGTTTGCGACGGGCCACTACCTCATAGATCAAGAACATCACGTGTCCGCCATCCAAGGCCGGAATCGGCAAGATATTCATGAACGCCAAGATGATAGATAGAAAAGCCGTACGTTCCCAGAAAATCCGCCAATCCCAGACAGACGGGAACAATCCGCCGATCGTACCGAAACCGCCCAAACTGGAGGCACCTTCCTTCGTAAACACATATTTCATGTCGTTCACATATCCCTTCAAGGTATTAATACCTAATTTAATACCGGCGGGGAACGACTCGAAAAAGCCGTATTCGCGGGTCACGGTCTGATAGAGATCCGTAGGCAACATCACCGCTACGCCAATTTTCCCGGCCGAGTCCGTCCTCATGGTCAAGGACTCCAACTGGCCGTTCCGGTAGAAATCTACCGTCACCTCTTCGCCCTTATTCTCTAACAATAACCCGGAGGCATCATAAAACGTCGGGGTAGCCACACCGTTAATAGCCACCACGCTATCCTTCGGCAGCATGCCAGCGAGAGCCGCCGGGGCATTCTTGTCGGGAAGCTCACGAACAACCATCGGGATACGCAAAGGATCGGCGAAGCCTTTTCCGTCACGCATGCAACGTTGCATCATATCCTCCGGTATGGAGATCACGGTCTCCCGCCCGTCACGGAGCACCGTCACGGTCTTCGCCTCCACCACCTTGCGGAAACTGTCGCTACCGAAACGCTCCAACTCCTCATTGTCCGCTCTCAGCAAGATATCACCGTCCTGAAAACCGACGTTCTGGAACGTCTCGCTATAATTCATACCCATCTTCATGTTCTTCAAAGGCAAGTACGTATCGCCCCACGTAAACAAGATCATGGAATAAATAAACAAAGCCAGCAAGAAGTTGAACACCACGCCCGCTACCATAATCATCAAACGCTGTCCGGCCGGCTTGGAGCGGAACTCGTAAGGCTTGGGCGGCTGGGCCATCGCCTCCTTGTCCATACTCTCGTCGATCATACCGGAGATCTTACAATATCCTCCCAACGGAAGCCAGCCTACGCCGTATTCCGTGTCACTGTTTTTCGGCTTGTACTTGAATAGCGAGAACCACGGATCGAAGAAGAGGTAGAACTTCTCTACCCGCACCTTGAAAATCCGGGCAAAGATAAAATGCCCGAACTCGTGGACAATCACCAGTATCGATAAGCTCAAGATAAGCTGTAACGCCTTAATCAAAAAAGTTTCCATCTACTATTGTTTGTTCTGTTTTAAATTATTTCAAAATAACTCGGCCGCCAACCGCCTAGCCTCGGTGTCGGTAGCCACGTAATCCTCATACGAGGGATTGACGATAAACGAGGCTTTCCGCATGGTCTGCTCAATCACGTCGCTCATTTGCAAGAAGCCGATACGATCTTGCAGGAAAGCGGCCACCACCACCTCATTGGCGGCATTCAAGATACAGGGTATATTCCCTCCTTGGCGGGCCGCCTCGAAAGCGAAAGCCAAGTTGCGGAAACGTTCCATATCCGGCTCCTCGAACGTCAAGGTCGAATATTGGTTGAAATCCAGACGGGGCGCCATGCTCCTCATACGTGTCGGGAACGAGAAAGCGTAGGCGATCGGCAATTTCATGTCGGGAATTCCCAGCTGGGCGATCACGGCGCCATCCTCAAACTGCACCATCGAGTGGATCACCGACTGCGGGTGCACCACCACCTGTACCTGATCCGGCGTGACATCGAACAACCATTTCGCCTCGATCATCTCGAAGCCCTTATTCATCATCGAGCCGAGTCTATCGTGATCTTCGCCCCCATCGTCCAGTTCGGATGCCTCAAGGCCTGCGCCTTCGTCACGGTAGCCAGCTCCTCCAGCGTCTTCTGTCGGAACGGGCCGCCGGAAGCCGTCAGCAAGATCTTCTCGATCGGATTATCGTACGCACCTGTTAAACATTGAAAAATGGCCGAATGTTCCGAGTCCACCGGCAAGATAGGCACCTTATGCTCGGCGGCCAGCTTCATGATCAGCTCGCCGGCCACGACCAAAGTTTCCTTATTCGCCAAGCGATCGCCTTTCCCGCCTTGATCGCCGAGATCGTCGGTCGCAAGCCGGAATAGCCCACCATCGCCGTCAGCACCATATCGATCGGCTCCGACTGCACCATCTGGCGATAGCGTCGGCACCCGCCCATACCTTGATCGGCAGGTCTTCCAAGGCCTCTTTCAGCTCGGGATATTTCCGCTCATTGGCGATCACCACCACCTCCGGCATATATTTCCGGGCCTGATTGATCAATAAGTCCACTTGGTTATTCGCGGTCAAGGCATACACCTCGAAAAGATCGGAATGCTCGCTCACTACCTCCAAGGCTTGGTCCCGATGGAACCGGTCGAGCCTAATATCGCTAACTGTCTTTTTTTCATGGATTATCAAAAAGCTATATATTCTTCCGGATTCACCGGATTGCCCTTATACCACAACTCGAAATGCAGGTGCGGTCCGGTAGACAACTCTCCCGTATTCCCGACCAGAGCGATCGCCTCACCGGCTACCACATGGTCTCCCACCTCTTTCAGCAACAATTCGTTGTGCTTATAAACCGAGATGAATCCGTTCTTATGTTGTATTTGAATTACGTTTCCGTGGTTCGGATCGAAACCGGTATAGATCACCGTACCATCCAACGTAGCCAAGACACTCTCCTTCGGGGCCGCGGCCAGATCCACGCCATAATGATGGACATCCGTCTCATAATGAGAGGTGACCACGCCATTCACGGCTTATAGAAAAAGACCCCCTCGGTCGGTACCTTGCCCGGGTCGGTCAATACCGATAAATTATATTTCTCCTCTTCCTCGTAATCTTTCACGAAACGAATCTCTTCCTTGCTACGAGGAATCTCATAGTTAATATCGTTGCTAGCCAAAGAATCTATCTGACGGATCGAGTCCAAGGGCATCGTACCGGAAAGGATTCCGGCCACGTTATCCAGATAAAGGGACTGGATCTCCATCATACGCTCCAACGAATCCGCCCGCAAGGCATTCTGCATAATCTCCTTGCGAACCTCCACGTCGAGATAGCCCGGCAAGTAGTTGCGAATCGGTGTCTTGATGATGATAAAGGCGGTAACGGCGATCAAGAAAAAGGCGAACACCGCCAAAGTGACAAACGCCGATAACTGCGAAAGCCGGAAAGACCACACCTCCTCCAACGTCCCCTCATTGATGAAGGAAAGTTTATATTTAAACCGGATCCGGTGCCAAAACGATTTCGTATTCTTCTTTTTCAACCCCTAATCTTCAATTATCAATTATCAATTCTATAAGTCCCTCCGGCAAAGACACCGTGAGACTACGGGCCTCATGGTCGGCCTCGGTGATCAACTCCTCCACGGCGGGGATCAACAGCTCCTCGCTTTATGATCGACACGCAGAAGGACGTTGATTGTCGTCTCATCCACGTCTGTTATCTCTCCTAAATAACCTTTCTGTACGTCCGTCACGGTATAACCGATAAAACTGTCCCACGTCATATCCCCCACGAGATCCTCCTCGTCCACGGCGTCCAAAGGATAAAACACCTCCTTGCCCACAAACATGCGGGCATCCTCCTCGGAATTCACGTCCTCCAGTTTCACCAAGACCACCGTATCGGTCTTATAGCGGAAATCCTCCACGAAGAACGGAACCAAGATACCATCCATCTCGCAAACAATGTACGGGTCCTCGGCATCTTCCAGCACATCGCTGTTCGTCACCAACGACAACTCCCCCTTGATACCATGGGGCTTGGCAAACTGCCCGATCTTGAAAACCTCTTCTTCTCTAATCATCGCCTAAATCTTTAAATCCTCGTGATACGTGCCCCGATCTGGTTCAATCGCTTATCGATCCCTTGATATCCCCGGTCGATCTGGTCTATATTATGGATCGTGCTGGTACCTTCGGCGCTCATAGCGGCGATCAGCAAGGCGATACCCGCGCGAATATCCGGGGATACCATCGTAGAGCCCCGTAACTTGAAGCGGTTACCCAGCCCGATCACCGTAGCCCGGTGCGGGTCGCAAAGGATGATCTGCTCCCATATCGATTAGCTTGTCCACAAAGAACAAACGGCTCTCAAACATTTTCTGGTGGATCAGCACGCTCCCCACGGATTGCGTAGCCACTACGAGAAATACGCTCAGCAAGTCCGGCGTAAGCCCCGGCCAAGGAGCGTCGGCGATGGTCATGATAGAACCATCGATAAACGTATCGATCTCGTAGGAATCATGCCGAGGGATATAAATATCATCGCCTCGCTGCTCCACGGTAATACCCAAGCGGCGAAAAGCGTCCGGGATGATCCCCAGCTTATCATATCCTGTATTCTTGATGGTGATCTCCGATCCGGTCATAGCGGCCATACCGATAAAGCTACCCACTCGATCATATCGGGGAGGATGGTATGCTCCGTGCCGGAAAGCGACCGTACACCTTCTATCGTCAATAGGTTAGAACCGACACCTGAGATTCTCGCTCCCATGCGGTTCAGCATCGTGGAAAGTTGTTGCAGGTAAGGCTCGCAGGCGGCGTTATAGATCGTCGTCACCCCCTCGGCCAGCACGGCAGCCATCAAGATATTCGCCGTTCCGGTCACGGAAGCCTCGTCGAGCAGCATATAAGCGCCTTTCAACTGGCGTGCCTCTATCTCGTATACTTGCCGCCCGGCGTCGTAGCTAAAGCAAGCGCCCAGCTTCTGGATTCCCACGAAGTGCGTATCCAGCCGGCGTCGCCCGATCTTGTCGCCACCCGGTTTCGGGATCAGCGCCCTGCCGAAGCGGGCTACCAACGGGCCTACGATCATCACGGAACCCCGCAGGCTACCACTCTTGCGCAGGAACTCCTCAGTACTCAAATACTCCATGTCCACGTCGTCCGCCTGAAAGGTATAGGTATCGGCGGACGGATGCTCCACCTTGACCCTCATATCCCTAAGGAGCTGGATTAAGTTATTCACGTCCAAGATATCAGGCACATTGTGTATGGTCACCTTCTCCGGTGTTAGCAATGTCGCGCAGATCACCTCCAACGCCTCATTCTTGGCGCCTTGCGGAACGATCTCGCCGGACAAGCGATAACCACCTTCTATAACGAACGAGCTCATCTGCCTTTACGCGTAAAGTTCCTTTTGTTGCCGCCACTGTTATTACGGGCCAAGATATCACGCTCTCGGCCAATTTGTGTTCCTCCTCGCTCAATACGATCTTGCCGCTAGACAGCTCGTCCAGATCCTTGAAGATCTTACGGTCGTCCACGCTTTCCTTGTTCCAAGTAAGGAACGATTTCTTCATCTGGTTGGCCAGCAGTCGCACGAGCTGGTCTTTCTCCATACCGGGTTGCAGCTCCGTGGCCTTGCGGATCATCAGCTCCAAGGTCTTTCCGTAATGGCGGTAGCGTATACGGTTATTGTTGTACGGGATACGAGGCGGACGGCTATACAGGTTCTCCTTCTTGATGATCTCGTACGGATAGTCTATATCGAGCTTAAAATCGGCCATGATCGCCAAATGATCCCAGAGGATATGCTTAAAGTCGTTTACGTCACGCAGGTGCGGGAACATGTTTCCCATGATGTTGATAATCGTGTTGGCGCAACGCTTACGCTCTTCCCTGTCTTGGATAGTCACGCAATAGTCTACCATATTTTGGATATTGCGACCGTATTCGGGCAAAGTCAATCTTTTTCCTTCTGTATTATATTTCATTCTTACATTTTGTTTATGCGCAAAGATAGGCATAATTAATGGAAATTGAAAATTGAGAATTGAAAATTGAAAATTAACTCAAAAGCCTACAGACTATTCATTTCAATTTTCAATTCTCAATTCATAATCTACCACGTCTAGCCACCGCTCGAATTTCAGCCCTACTTTCTCGAAGTGGGATACCTTCTTGAACCCCAGCTTCTCATGCAGCGAGCAGCTAGCTCATTCCCCTCGGTAATGCAGGCAATCAAGGCGTGGTAGCCGCCTGCCCGACATTCCTCGATCAGCCTTTCCATAAGCTGCCGGCCGATCCCCTTGCCCTTGTATCTCGGGGATAAATAAACGGTGGTCTCAAGCGTATATTTATAAGCTGCCTTTTCTTTCCACGCATGGGCATAGCAATATCCCACGACCTCATCATGATCTACGTATACCAGATAAGGATAACTCGCCGAGATCCCGGCTATGCGACCCTCCATCTCCTCCACCCGCAAAGGTTCCGTCTCGAACGTAGCCACGCTATTCACGACATATTCATTGTATATATCCACGATCGCCTTGGCGTCTCGCGAACTCACATTTCGAATCATATTCATTCCGTTAAAACAATCCGATCCGGGAAAGAATCTCTCTCTGCCCGGACCGGATCTATCATCGAATCAAATTACTAATTTTTCGGCTTTCTACTCAGACAACGCTTGATCACCTCTTGGTTCGCCTTGCGCACCTCGGCCTCATTGATCTTGATCACCTTGCGATCGTAGGTCATAAGGCCGTTCACCTCACCTTCTACGTCCGTGGTTTGCGTATAGACAGCGGCGGAGAAGCCCTTCGGAACCATTTTCTTCAGCTCACGGGCGTACTTCACGTACTCGGCGGTCACCTCATCGCTATTCTTAAACTGTACATAGCCCCAGTTGCGTTTGTTCCACCACAAATGGTTCTCCACGGCCAAGCCGATACCACCATACTCGCCCAATACGTTCACACGCACCGGATCGAACAGGAACATCGCCGGGCCCGGGTAATTATGCAAATCCAAGATATCGCCGCACGCACGGAAATTACCGCCACTGGCCGGATTCACCAGACGGGAAGGATCGTATGTTTTTGTCCACTCGGCAGCCTTCTCGGTATCGAACTGGCCCCAAGCCTCGTTGAAGGCACCCATACTACTACGCTAGGATTCGAGACGCACAGTCCATGATCTCCTTCCACTCCTTGTAATAATTACGGATAGACTCCTCGGTACGCTCCTTGTCGGTTCCACCGTTATACGTATGAGGCGCCCATTGGTTACCCATGTCGCCGCTAGGCATATCCTGCCAAACCAACATACCTTCCTTATCGCAATGATAGTACCAGCGGGCCGGCTCTACCTTCACGTGCTTGCGGATCATGTTGAAGCCCCACGCTTTCGTCTTCACGATATCATACAGCAACGCCTCGTCCGTGGGAGCCGTGTAAAGCCCGTCGGGCCACCAGCTTGATCCAGCGGGCCGTATTGGAACAGGTTCTTGTTGTTCAAGCGCATACGCATGATGCCGTTGGCGTCACGCTCGGCGGATATCTTACGGAAGGCGGTGTACGATTTCACCTCGTCTACCTTCTTGCCATTCTTTGACAAGCTCACCTTCATATCATATAAATAAGGATTGGAAGGTTCCCACAACGTAGGATTTTGCACGGCCAAGCGTAATTCTGTCCCTTGTACGCCCTTGGCGGTAGCAACCACCTGCCCCTTATCGAGCAAGCTGACCTCCACGATGTCCGACACCGGGGAGTCGGAACAAGCCCCGACCGTCACGCTCATCACGCCATTATCGATATTCGGGATCGCCTTGATAGAGGTGATATGCGAGGAAGCGACCGGCTCCAGCCATACGGTCTGCCAGATTCCGGTGACCGGCGTATACCAGATTCCTCCGGGTTGGCCACTTGCTTTCCACGGGGCTGGTAGCCTTTATCGCTCGGGTCCCATACACGCACCACCAGCTTATGCGTACTTTTGCCATTCAGATAGGGAGTGATATTCAAGGAAAACGGGGTAAAGCCTCCCGTGTGGGAACCGATCAGGATATCATTCACGAACACGTCCGCTTTCCAATCCACGGCGCCGAAGTTCAACAAGATATCTTTTCCTTTCCATGAGGAGGGCACCGTAAAGGTTCGTTTATACCACAACTCATTCTTCTCCCCCACTTCTTTTTGCACGCCGGACAAGGAGGATTCCACGGCGAACGGCACCAAGATATTCCCATCGAAACTCGTCGGCTCTGCCTGTCCTTTTGGAGGATAGCGTATTCCCACTCGCCGTTCAAATTCTGCCAATCCGCACGTTCCATCCCGGGGCGTGGATATTCTGGCAATACATTCCGGGGATCTACTTTCTCAGCCAGTCCGTCTTGATCTTGTCTCCGGCGGGCTTCCACTGCGCCCCGGCGCTACAAATCGTTGCGAACGCACAAAAGGCTAACAATAATTTTCTCATGATATTATTTACATTTTGAATTGATAATACACTTTCAGCAGACAAAGATAATAGAAAATATCCAAAATCCACATCGTCCTCGGATACCAATAGGAGAACCGTACCCAAATCGATCTAACCATAAAATACCCGGAATATCTCTTATGACAGAATCTCAGAAGGTAAGGTTATTGTCTTTTTTTAATGTTCCTATTTTACATCAATATCATTTCCGGAAAAACACGTACGTGAATTTCCCAAAACACGTACGACTTTCGGAAAAACATGTACGTGTTTTAACGCAAACATTACGATGTTTTTTACGACTCTGATTTTCAACCCCTTGCAAACAAAACCTCATTTTCTGCTTATTGTAAAATTCTTCTGATTCAAGGATACCCGGAAAAGAAGGAGTAATGGCACGACCTATTAAAAAGGAGCCGGATTATTTCCCGCTCGACACGGATTTACTAAGCAACCGTAAAATCCGTCAAATAAAGCGCAAATACGGATCTGACGCTTTTCATTATATATTGCCCTGCTTTGTGACATCTATGCCAATGGCTATTATATCACGGCCTACAAGAAAGAGCGTGAGCTTGCCTTCCTCCGCAAGGTATTCCAGCAATACAAGGCCGGTTACCCACTGGAACGTCTCTACCCCGCCCATGTCTACCAATCCCTGCAAGAGCGGAGATTGATCAACGACCCCCCCGAGGAGAAACGCCACGCCATGAGCCTCTTCGCCTATTGGCGACCACCGGGTCACCTGCCCATCAGCGAGGACTATCGGCTGACGATGGTGCGACAGCAGGCGATGGCGTGGTTGCTGCGGAGGTATTTCGATGGCCGATAACAGAAGAGAAAGCAAAACGAACCATCTCCTTTGGAGATTAAGAAATAAAACATACACATTGTTAATTTAATGCAAAATCATAAATATAATACTTTTTCAAGCCAATAAATAATAATTAAATCATATCTTTGGAAAAAAGATAAAATAAAATTACAAGTCATGCTCTAACAGCCTTCATGTTTCTATAAAATGTAAGACTGAATCTAAACTAGCCAAACCAACTTCTACTTTTTAGTAAAGCGTATGGTTTTCTATTTCTAATAATAAAGATATTAAATTAACATTCTATTTATGAAAATCATTATTTTGCAATTCATGGCAATAATCGCTATGATCCTTATAAGTTGTAACGATAAGGAAAACAGCGTGTACCTAAAAAATGGTTCCTACTCGGAATGCGCCACGGGGAAAAACTTGACCAAGGCGCAAGAAGAGACCGCTTATGTAGAAATCAGTGCAGTTAACACAAACACTCTAAGAGTGGACATGTACCATGTCCAACTGAATTGCGCTCTGGAAAAAATAGAGTCGAGTATCAGTTATAATGAAAAAGTAATCATAATTAAATTCACGCCAATTGGCGATGATGCTAATTGTCTTTGTGGAAGACAATTAACATATGAAATCAGCAACCTTCAAGAAGGGCAGTCTTATGATTGTGTGATCATGCAAGAGAATAGTGAATATGCCTCTTTTAAATTTGATTTCACAAGAGATCTAACACAAACAATTAATCTAAATTAAATTACGACATTATGAAAAAAAATGTATTTTATCATCATTTATGTGCTTCTACTATCTATAGGAGCCATAAACAACGCAAATAAATCCATAACTAAACTCGAAGCTTATAATATAGTTATTAGTGGCATTGATTCGACTACATTAGATTCCACTGAAATATTTGTATCCAAGCAGATATTACCAGCCAACACAGTCATTGAGATTGGTGATAAAAGTATAGAATCCCCGGATTATGGCTCTTGGATGTTTTTCATAAATAAGTATCCTTTATCCAATTGGGGACACTCTTGTAACTATATGCTTATCGGAAGTAACAATGGTGAAGTAGATATAATAGAGAGTAATTTCTACCCTACTAAACCATCATTGGCTGATATGGATAAAATAAAGTCTAGCGTAGTTACATTTGATGAGTCTGTTTTTGTCAAGCCTATGGCAAGGCTCAGCTCCTTCAAACAAAGGCAACATATGATAGCAACAAATATGCAGTAATAATTAGTGGAGGAGGAAATCCCTCTGTCAATTACCCGAGATATTGGAACGATTGCTCTTCTATTTATCAGACATTGCTTTATACGTATAATTATGACTCTGCCCATATTACCGTTATAATGTCAGATGGAACGAGCAGCAACATCGATAGAAGCACTGGCGATTCTTCGCCGTTAGATTTAGACGGAAATGGAACAAACGATATACAATTTGCGGCGACAAGCAATAATATCAAGACTACTTTTAGCAATCTTGCGTCGAGGCTTACCTCCAACGACTATCTTTTTATTTTCACAATAGATCACGGAAATTATGACTCTTCCGGGAACTCTAGTTTAACATTATGGAACGATGAGAATTTGTATGCATCAACTTTCGCTCCTTGGGTGAATGCCATTAATGCCAAAGCGATCAATATCGTAATGGGACAATGTTTCAGTGGCGGTTTTATCTCTTATTTTAAAAATAATCCAAAGGTTTCCATATCAACGGCTTCCACTAAAGATCAGCCATCTTCTTCCATGAGTGACGGCCGTTACGATGAATTCGTTTACTATTGGACGGAGGCTGTCACGAAGAAAGCTTCTTCTGGATATATGGTAGGAGATGTTAACCAAGACGCTTTTACAACAGCTCATGAAGCATATGATTACGCAAGGACTCATGATAAGAAAAATGAAGATCCACAACACTATTCTTCGGATTTACTCTCTCATTTTTTAGCCTAAATGGGATGAGAGCAAGAACTACGAGCGGAACGATTGCAGTAGAACGTGGAGAGACATTTAATTATTCCGGTATGGAAACTATCAACTGGACTATTCCCTTAAATTCACCTGTAAATATATCAATCAAATTCCCAACGAATATAGTGTACAAATGGAATTGCAGCGGTGGAAATCCCGGTAATTTTTATTCTTCATCATCTACAACAGCCTCTGTGTTAGCAAATTCAAGTAGCACATCGCCTATTGTCATTACAGCTAAAGCTGATGGCTCCACTTTAACGCAGACATTCCGCCTATATCTAAAAAACACCTATAGCATCATGAATGACAATTCATCTATACTAAATATCAATTTAGAGAATCAAGAAACTAACAATCTATTAAGTAAGTCGCAAGACTCTTATGAAATATACTCTATTAATGGAACAAAATGTAAGTCTGGATTACTAAATAGATACAATTCCATAGATATATCTTCTCTGGCGAATGGAATGTACTTTGTTACGATTCATAATTCGAATTCGATCTTGCAAAAAGAGCAATTCATCGTTAATCATTGAGAAATAAGAAGACTATCCGAGCCGGGTAAGAAATTCTCTTTACCCGACCCATTTCAATCAGTCCTTGCAAGAGCGGGGATTGATACACGATACCCCCGAGGAGAAACGCCACGCCATGAGCCTCTTCGCCCATTGGAGACCACCGGGTCACCTGCCCATCAGCGAGGACTATCGGCTGACGATGGTGCGACAGCAAGCCATGGCATGGTTGCTGCGGAGGTATTTCGATGCTGATAGCTAAAGAGAAAGCATAAGAACGAGTAGTATGCACTTGCATATCTGTTAATAATTCGCCAATAAAAACATTGATTTACAAAATATATAGTTATATTTGCATCG
>ENA-OQAA01000405-OQAA01000405.1-human-gut-metagenome-genome-assembly--contig:-NODE-405-length-30472-cov-11.252332_pt1 | contig 30472 bp, 40 predicted proteins | sample MGYA00242489_ERZ504515 | MGnify/ENA primary metagenome ERZ504515 (study PRJEB26092, sample SAMD00036237) | human gut metagenome | host: Homo sapiens | study: EMG produced TPA metagenomics assembly of... | reverse complement strand
CCCGGCGCGCTTCTTCCAGTGTCTGCGAGGTCCACGGCGGCGAGCACCTCATCTATGCGGCTCTCGGGAAGGCCCAGCAGCGTGGTGCGCACGCGCAGGTTCTCGCGCGCGGTGAGGTTGGGGTAGAGCGGCGCCTCCTCGATGAGGCTGCCGATTGCGTAGAGGTCCTCGCGGCGCCAGGCGTGCCCGGCAAAGAGGATCTCCCCGGCCGTCGGCCGCAGCATCCCGCAGATCATCTTGAGCGTTGTCGACTTGCCGGCGCCGTTGGGGCCGAGCAGCCCGTACACCTCGCCCTCGCGGATATGAAGGCTCACGTCGGCCACGGCGTCCTGCGCCTGGTCGCCGCGGCCGAAGCGCTTGGTGAGCCCGCGCGTCTCGAGCATGTAATCCATGGCTTATCCTTTCTCTTCCGGGCGCGCGGGCCGAGTCGCCGTGCCCGCGCGCCTTACCTTTCGGGTTCAACATCCATGGTGGGGCGCGTTTCTAACGAAGCCGTAACGGCCGTTGGGCTCTTTTGGTGCCAGCCCTTCTCGACCCGTACGCATTTGCTTAAAGCAACAACTTTCCCGATCGATGTAATCACCGAATCAAAACGTGTACACCAGCCACCAAAGATGCCGAAAAATGTCGCTTTTGGAGGCTGATGTACACAATTGCAGAATCCAGCGCAGCCCAGAGGCGCCCTCCACATGTCTGGACTCTCTATGGCTGCGCTGGATAGACATCGCCGGAACGGGTATAGTATCGAAAGTTTTGTCGTTAACCAGCGGGGGAGTCCTGTGGGCATCAAAAAGAAGATCAAAAAGGAGCTTATCGGCACTTCCGATTACCCGTCGAATAAGATCTTTACGATCTCCAATTTCATCACCTTTACGCGCCTGATCCTCACCCTGGTATTTCTGTACCTGTTTGTGACGGATAACAACCGTGTCATCGCCATCGTTATCTACGCCGTTGCCGCCTCCACCGACTGGATGGACGGTCAGATCGCCCGCATGACTAAGACGGTCTCGTGGCTCGGCAAGGTCATGGATCCCATTTGCGACCGTGCGCTGCTGTTCACCGGCGTACTTGGACTGGTGGTCCGCGGAGAGCTGCCCATCTGGGTCTGCGTACTCATTATTGGCCGCGACATCTATCTGGGCATCGGCACGCTTATCGTGCGTCATTATCACCGTCGCCCCATCGATGTGGTCTTTCCCGGAAAGATTGCCACGGCGCTGCTCATGACCGGCTTCTCACTCATGCTGCTCGGTTTCCCCGTTATTGACGGCCTGCACCTTTTATCTTCAACCCTTACGGCCTTCCCGGGCCTCAACGGAAGCTCGGTGCCCCTCGGCATCTTCTTTGTGTACGGCGGCGTGATCTTCTCCATGCTCACGGCTGTCATCTACTCCATTAAGGGCGGAGTGGCCATTAAACAGGCTCTCGCGCATCCCGAGGACGAGGACATCGACTTTCTGAACCCTGAAATCGAAGACTGATTCGTTGGGGTATGATTACGTACGGTTCATTATTTGCGGCACGTCCGCGATAAGTTAGGGGTTGTCATGGACAACATGGTTAACAATATGCCTCAGAATGATAAGACTGCTGACGCTACCTGCGTATTCCGCGTGCCTTCAAGCGACGTCACCGTTCCCGACCTCATGGCCAACGTGCGCATCACCGCCCCCGTCCTGTCCATCGTCAAGGGTCCGCAGACTGGTGCCGCCTTTGAGCTCGAGGACGACGTGACCACCATCGGCCGCGATCCCGCGAACGGCATCTTCCTTAATGACATGACCGTTTCGCGCAGCCACGCGCGCATTATTCGCGAGGGCCTCGGCGCTCGCATCGAGGACCTGGGCTCGCTCAATGGTACCTGGGTCGACGGTGCCATTGTCAATGCAGCCCCGCTGCACGACGGTTCTTCCGTTCAGATCGGTACGTTTACGCTCATCTACCACGAGAGCACGCCGGAGCGCATCGAAACCGGTGAGTAGGGCATGGCCGAACGCAACTATCTGAGTATCGGCCAAGTCGTCAACCTACTTCGAGGCGCATACCCCGATCTTTCGAACTCAAAAATTAGATTTCTAGAGGATGAGGGCTCATTACCCCTCATCGTACGCCTAAGGGATACCGTCAGTACTCTAAGGAGGACGTTGATCGTCTGGAGGTCATCCTGCACTTGCAGAAGACCCGCTACATGCCGCTCAACGTGATTAAGCAGCGCTTGGAAAACGCCACGGACCTGTCAACGCTCGCCTACGAGGTGGGCTTGCTATCCGATGTTCCGCTCAAGACGGAGCCCAAGGAGACTAAGCAAAAGCTGCATCCCATCGAGACCATTCCCGATATGTTGGGCGTCGAAATTTCGTTTATCCGCTCGCTCGCCGAGAACGACCTCATTCGCATCATCAAGAGTCCGCAGAATCGCGAGCTTGTCGATGGTCGCGATTTTCCGATCATCCGCTACTGCTCCGAGCTGTCGCGCTTCCATATCGAGCCGCGCAACCTGCGTCAGTACGTGTCTTCCGCCAACCGCGAGTCCTCGATGTTTGAGCAGGTGCTTGTGAGCATGCTCGGCATGGATACCTCCGATGACGAGCGCGACGCCAAGCTCGAGCGTGCGTTTAAGAAGCTTCACGACCTGACGGAGGGCGTGCACACCGCGCTGCTCAAGAACCGCGTTTTTGAGTCGCTCAACGCCGTGGTCGAGGACGCCGACATCGATGCACTCGATGAGGAAATCACTCGCTCCGAGTCCACCAAGGCCAAAAACGAAGGGACAGTCGCGCCGGCTTCACACGAGGATTCTCTCGTAAAGCCGCTCAAGGTCGTCGCCCCTTCGCAATCCGGCACCGTCACCGCGGGCAAGTAACAGCTGCCGCTTATCCGGCAACCCATTGAAAGGTCATGCAATGTACGACTTCGAATCTCAAATCGTCGACATCCCCGACTATCCCGAGCCCGGAGTCATCTTTAAAGACATCACGCCGCTCTTCGGCAATCCCGAGGCGCTCAAAGCCATGACCGATGCCCTCGCCGAGCACTTTGCCGGCATGGGAATCACCAAGGTCGTAGGTCCCGAGGCTCGCGGCTTTATGGTGGGCGTTCCCGTGGCCGTCGCTCTGGGCGCCGGCTTTGTTCCCGCACGTAAACCGGGCAAGCTGCCGCGCGAGACCGTAAGCCAGAGCTACGAGCTCGAGTACGGCACCGATTCAATTGAGATCCATGCCGACGCTATCAGCTCTAAAGATACCGTGTTGATTCTGGACGACTTGGTCGCGACGGGCGGAACCGTCGAGGCAACAGGTAAACTGGTGCGAGATATGGGCGCAAAGCTTGTGGGCTACGGGTGTATCCTTGAGCTTGCGTTTCTCAACCCGCGCGAGAAGCTCACGTCGACTGACGACGATGTTGAGCTCTTTAGCCTGGTGACGGTGGACTAGCCGTTACCCTTAGTTACTGGAAAGGAAGCTACATGCGCACAGCAAACACGCACAAAAACATGGCACGCTGCGCTGCTACGGCAACCCTCGCTTGTGTTTTGGGCTTGGGCCTCGCGGCTCCTGCCTACGCCGATACCACATCCGACCTTGCCGCTGCTCGTACGAAGCTCGAGCAGATCGGTACCCAAACCCAGCAGATTTACGATGAGCTCGCCACGCAGACGCAGGCGCTCGATCAGACTGCTGGCGAGATCACGCAAAAGCAGCAGGAGATTGCTGACGGTCAGGCCAAGCTCTCGATCTATGTCGCCGGCGAGTACAAAACCGGCGGTCTGAGCCTGCTTCAGGTTCTAACGGGCGTTGACGACCTGAGCGATATGCTCAACCGTCTGTTCTACTACGGCAAAGTCTCCGATAAGCAAGCTCAGACCATTCAAGAGGTCAAGGAGCTTAAACAGCAGCTCACCGATAAGCAGTCCGAGCAGGAAAAGAACGTCGCAGCCACGCAAAAGAAGGTCGACGAGCTTAACGCCCAGCAGGCTGAAGCCCAGAACGTCGTAAACTCCCTGGATTCGCAGCTGCAAGCCGAGCTTGCCGCAGAGGCCGAGGCCAACGCCGCGCTGCAGGCCGGCATCAACGCCAGTACCGCCGAGAAGGCCACGGTGAGCAACGAGACTGCCGGTACGACCGAAAACACCAACAACGGTGGCCAGACCAGCAATAACAACAACCAGGGCGGCAACACTCCGGCTCCTACGCCGCACCTGCTCCGACGCCTTCTGTTCCGAGCCAGTCCGTCGATGGCGGCTCTGTTGTCTCGCGTGCGTACAGTAAGCTTGGTTGCGCTTATTCCTGGGGCGGAATTGGCCCGAACAGCTTCGACTGCTCTGGTTTTGTTAGCTATTGCCTCACTGGTCGCTATTGCCGCCTGGGCACCACGGGTACCTTTATGGGCTGGACGCGTGTGTCCGATCCGCAGCCCGGTGACGTTGTGGTCAACTCGTACCACACCGGCATTTACATCGGTGGTGGTCAGATGATTCATGCTTCCGACTACAACACGGGTGTCATCATCAGCTCCGTTGCCGCCGGCATGAACAATAACTATATCTTTGTGCGTTACTAAGTCATCTTACACAGCGTGTGAATGTGGACCTCGTGGCTTTAAGTCGCGAGGTCCATTCTTTTTTCTCTAATCTTGTACGGCTATCTAGTATTCAAAACTAGATAGCCGTACATTCAGTTTGCAAGATGGCTATAATTGTTGAAGAACAATTAGAAAGGACCCTCTATGAGCTGGGCACTTATCTCAGATTCAAGCTGTAACCTCCGCGATTGGCAACCGACCGCGCCCCATACCACCTTTGCATTTGCGCCCCTCAAAATTCGAGTGGGGGAGCGTGAATTCATCGATGACCTTTCGCTCGATGTTCATGAGCTCAACTGCGCTGTTCAGGCGGAGACGAACGCTTCTTCGAGCGCTTGTCCCAGCGTAGGGGAGTGGGCCGAGCTCTTCAAATTGGCAGACAAGACCATCTGCATGCCGATCTCTGAGGGCGTGTCGGGCAGCTACAACGCAGCAGCCACGGCTCGCGATATGGTTCTTGCCGAGGAGCCCGACCGGCAGATTCACCTAGTCAATTCGCGCGCAGCTGGCGGCAAAATGGACCTCATTTTCTTGCTGTTCGACCGCTATCTTGCAAGCAATCCGGATGTCTCATTCGAGGACGCTTGCGCATACTTCGATAGCCTTGAGCAGAGCAGCAAAATCCTCTTCAGCTTGTGCAATTACGAAAACCTGGCCAAAGCCGGACGTATCCCTAAGGCAGCCGGCGTCATTGCCAACAAGCTCAATATCCGCATTTTGGGCACGGCGAGCGAGGCCGGTAAAATCGAACTCGTCGGGCACACGCGTGGCGAAAAGAAGATGCTCAACAAGATCATCGATACCATGGAAGCCGAGGGTTTTACGGGCGGCGAGGTCGTCATCGACCATGTTGAGAACGAAGCTGGAGCCAGGCGCTTACTGACCGCATAGTCGAGCATTGGCCCGGCTCCAAGACCATCATCATGCCCTGCAACGGCCTGGATTCCTATTACGCCGAAATGCACGGCCTCATCATCGGCTACGGCATGGGCGTAGCTTCGGGCAAATAAAGTCCAACCAAGCAAAATATGGGCGGGACAAAGCGACAGATGGCTCTTTGTCCCGCCCATTTTATTCGTCGGCTAGCTATTAAATCCGTTGAACTTAAGATAGCTCATCAAGTAAGCCTTCGAAACAAAGGATGAAACCGCGCTGCGCACAAGCAGCGACTCACGCGTCACCTGATGCGCCGTATCGGGAACCGGTGTCTGCTCGACGGAAAACGCCGAACGAATCGATGCCTCGAGCTGATCGACCACATAATCGAAGGCCGTCGGGGCATCGTAGCTCAAACGCTGAATGTTAAAGAGTGCCTGCACCGCAGCAATAGGTAGCACCTGCTTAAAGATGCAGATAGCAATCAGACGGGCAATCTGCTCGCGGCCATATTGCTTTTTGACCGGAGCAGGCACCAGGCCGACCTTCACGTAGTTGTTGATCATCGATGGCGTAATGACGGGCTGCTCAACGCAAATGGACAGCGGCTCCATCCACAGCGCAACATACTCAATAACCTGGTCGCGGTAGAGCGTCACATTGGGCAACTGATTATAGCGCGGCAGACTCAACGTATTGAGGTTGCGAACGATATCGGACTCAATAAATGCATCGGGCAGCACAGTGGGCTGAATATCCTCAGGCTTAATGCTGATCGAAGAATCAGACATCGGAATGACGTGTTTAACGTGGTTCATAAAGGTCCTCCGTTCATATCTATATTGTATTCTACGTTATCTAGTTTTGCATACCACATAGCCGGCAAGTAAAAGTGGTTGGACAGCACATTGATGCACCGTCCAACCACTTTGTTTAAAGATAACAACCTTACATAAGATATATTATCGTACTTATCCGCGTAGGAAAGCGTATGCGCTGGTTGCCGCTATGGCTCCGTCTGAAACGGCGGTCACAACCTGGCGTAAACGCTTGGAGCGGATATCGCCGGCTGCGAATAAGCCGGGCGTACGGGTGGCCATCGAATCGTCGGTAACAATGCCGCCGTCCGGAGCCAGATCGACGAGATGCTCAACCAGCTCGGTGTGTGGCTGCGTGCCCGCAAAGACAAAGATGCCAAATGAGCCAGGTTCAAAGGACTCAGCGTGCATTTCACCAGTCGCATTGTCCTTGAATGTAATTGTCGTAGGCATCGCTTCACCAGAAAGCTCAACAATACTAGTTTGGTACCTAACTGAAATATTGTCGTTAGCAAGCACCTTATTCACAACACCCTCGGGTGCACGGAATTGATCGCGACGCAGCACGATGGTCACGCTGCTGGCGATTTCTGACAAGAACAGGGCTTCCTCGCAGGCAGCATTGCCGCCCCCAATAACAAAGACCTGCTTGCCGCGGAAGAACATGCCGTCACATGTTGCGCAATACGAAACGCCACGACCGCGATACGTATCCTCGCCAACAAAACCAGCAGGACGCGGCGTGGCACCCATGCACGCAATGACGCTCTTGGCCGTTGTGTCGCCCATATCATGATGGATGGTAAATTGAGCCGCATCGGCATCGTAATCGACGCCTGTCACCATACTCCATTCAACCTGAGCCCCCAGGCCTTCAGCATGCTGTTGGAATCGCTCACCAAGTTCAACACCGCTCAGCAGCGGAATGCCAGGATAATTCTCAATCTCGTTGGACGTGGCGATCTGTCCGCCAGACATGCCCTGCTCAAGGACAGTCGTCGTCAGGTTGCGCGCGCCGCATAAATGGCGGCAGCATAGCCCGCAGGGCCGCCGCCGATAATCGCAACATCGATTGTCTGATCGGTAGTCATGAAGAGTCCTCTCGTCGAAACGTTGTCGTTCTTTGCGCTCATACCCAAATTTACGTGAACGTGACACTCATGCACTACAATGATAAATCCGTGTTACAACGTCGAAGGGGAGTTATCGATGGATCAGACGCAGACGAGCGACGACGCTCCCCTGCTCACGCACAGCGCTCCCCAATCGGAGCAAACCACGCTCTTGACACAGCAAAAACCTCTCGTGACCATCGTGCACGCCTCGGTCGGCTCGGGCCACAAGGCCGCCGCAAATGCGATTGCGCAGGCATTCGACCTCATCCGCGGCACCAATGGCATCCCCGAGGACGTTGAGATTGAAGTGCTCGATATCCTTGATTTTGGACGTATTAAATTCGACGGCAATAAGACCGCGGCTTCTTTTACGGGAGCCACGCGCCCCATTTACGACCTGACCTGGCGATATACGCTTACGGGACATCTTCTCTGGGGCGGCGGCACGGCATGGTCGCGTATTATGTTCCCCGCCTTCAACGAATATATTCGCAGCCGCAGGCCCATAGCCGTAGTCGCAACGCACATCACAGCAGCCAATGTTGCCGTGGGCGCTCGCGTAATTACGGGTATCGATTATCCGGTCATCTGCGTACCGACCGACTACGAAGTCGAGGGCTGGTGGCCCCACAAGGACACCGACCTATTCTGTGTTGCCAACGAATTTATGGCCGAAACGCTGCGTCCGCGCAAGGTACCCGAGTCAAAGATTCGCATTACCGGCATTCCTATTCGCACCGGATTCGACACGGATTACGATCGCGAGGAAGAGCTAGCCAAGTTCAACCTCCCCACCGACAAGACCGTCGTGCTGGTAATGGCCGGTGCCAGCTTGCCTCAGCCTTACGTCCGCTTTCGCGCGGCGATGGACCACACCCTCCCCTTCCTGCGTAGCTCGAAGACATGCACTTTGTCTTTTTGCCCGGCAAAGACGCGGAGTATGCCACCCGGCTGAAGACGCTCTTCGATGCCATGAAGCTCGAAAACGTCACGGTGTTGGACTATGTCGACGATATGGCGGCCCTCATGCACGGCTGCGACCTGGCAATCCTCAAATCGGGCGGACTCACGGTCACCGAGTGCCTATGCGCGCATCTTCCAATGATCCTGCTGGGCAAGTCCTATGGCCAGGAAAAGGCCAACACCACTATGCTCACCGGCATGGGCGCCAGCATGCACGTCACCACGGCACGAGAGCTCATCGTAACCCTACGCCACCTGCACGACCATCCCGAATCACTCAAAGCCCTACTCATCAACGGCGAAGTACTACGCCGCCCCCGCGCAGCCGAAGACATCGCCATTGCCACCATGGAACTCGTAGGCAAACCCCTAAAGCGCAAGCGAGCCTTCTGCCGTTTCTATTGGGGCGGGAAGCCTGCGCATATCCGCTAGCATTGGACTGTCCGCTTGCCTGCGGGAGGCCCCTATATATCAATCCCGTGCTCAAACATTCTCGCTTCGTCCCGCTCGCTGCGAAACTGCGCGCGGGACGATATATAGGGGCCTCCCACAGGTAAGCTACGTTTACGTACTAGCAACTACACCAGAATTCCTACCATTAGAACCTGCTAAGGCGAAACCAGAAAATACAAATACAGTAAGCCGATGCGACAAAGGAGGTGTCCCTTTATCGCATCGGCTTACTAGAAAAGTAAGTATTTTTTCAAGCGAGTAGCCGCCCGCCCGCCTCTCACACATATCGTTCCACGCGCAGTTTCGCAGCGAGCGAAGCGAAGCGAGAATGTTTGAGCATGGAATGATATGTGTGAGAGGCGGGCGGGAGGGATACGAGCACCCCTAGCTACGCCGCTAGAACCGAAACCGCCGGCTCCTCGGTCGGTTTTATCTAGTTCTTCTACTTCTACGAGGTTGACCGTGGGGACTTCTTGGATGACGAGTTGGGCGATGCGGTCGCCTTTGTTGATTTGGATGTTGTTCGTGGGGTCTAGGTTGATGAGGATGACTTTGAGCTCTCCTCGGTAGTGGCGTCGATGAGGCCAGGAGTGTTGACTATGGACAGGCCTTGCTTAATGGCCAGGCCGCTGCGGGGCTGGACGAAGCCGGCGTAGCCGTCGGGCAGGGCGACAGCTAGGCCCGTGGAGACCAGGCGACGCTCAAAAGGCTTGAGGGTGCAATCCTCGTTGGCTCGGAGGTCAAGACCGGCATCCGTGGGATGGGCGTATTTGGGAAGCTCGACGGTTGGGTCGAGACGCTTAATGTTAACGGTAATGTTGGACATGAAATCACCTTAGCTTGTCGAGCTCTTGCAGAAACTCATCGACGTCTTTGAAATCGCGATAGACCGAGGCAAAGCGGATGTAGGCCACTTTATCGATCTTGGCCAACCGCTTAAGAACCATATCGCCCAGCTCATGGGACGTAACAGCCGTGAGCGTACGGGAACGAAGCTCAACCTCAATATCGTCAATGATCTCGTTGAGCTTTTTAGTGTCGATATCTCGCTTGATCGTGGCGCGCATCAAACCGACCAGCAGCTTATTGCGATCGAACCGTTGCTTGGATCCGTCTGACTTAATGACCTCGATAGGGTCTTCACAACGCTCAAATGTCGTAAAGCGATAATTGCATGAGCAGCATTCGCGACGGCGCTTGATGGTGTTATTTGATTCCTGCATGCGGGAATCAACGACGCGGGTATGTGCCTTGCCGCATTTGGGACAGCGCATGGTACCTCCTCTAAAACGATTACAAGGGTACCATGCGACGGTACTTAAATCTTATGAACGTGCGGGAACTTTAAGATGCGCACCGGCATCGAGCGAGCCATGCTCCAGGTGATTGACGTTGCGGATCATATCAGAGGTCTCCTGCGTGGAAAGACCCTCAATCGGATGCTCCTGGGCTAGCGACCACAAGGAATCGCCAGACTGAACACAGACGGTCTCGTAGGTAACGTTGGATACCGACTCGGCATATGCGGCGTGACGAGCGCTGAAGATCGAGGTGGCAAGTACAAAGAAGAGCGTGAGCGCAACGGCTAGGGCGACAATCGTCGAAGCCTTTAGGGCAACGGGGGCCGAAGTCGTGGCGACGCACTGGCTGCGGACGGGCCTGCCAGGCAGTGTTTGGAAACCAGATCGGCCGCCTTTAACAACCGTGAAAGCCGGCGCCGCAGGCGTCTCGAGCTTAAGGGCGAGGTTTCCCTGGACCATATCCGTTGCGTTCATCATGTTCTCCTCTCGCGTGTTTTGCTGAGAACAGTTTTATCAAGCCGCGCGGACAAAAATGTCTAGCGCGAGAACGAATGTTCGGTTATTATTATCTTCGAACAGTTGTTCCTGTCAAGCAATAATCGAACATTTGTTTGACATTGGCAGAGAGGATCCCCTGATGGCTCGCAAAATTACCAAGCGTCAGCAGCAGATTTACGACTTCATCAAGGAATATCAGCAGGAGAAGGGCTATCCGCCCAGTGTGCGCGAGATGGCATCGGCCGTAGGCCTCTCCTCCCCCAGCACGGTGCATGCTCATCTCTCTGCCCTGGAGGCTCGAGGGCTGCTCAAGCGCGATGCCACCAAGCCTCGCGCCCTAGAGCTTTTTGATGAGGACGGATCCTCCGTCTCGATTTCCAAATCCGATGAACCCACAGCGCCCCGCGGAACGGTCTCACTGCCGCTCGTCGGTCGCGTCGCGGCTGGGATTCCCATTCTGGCCGAGCAAAATATCGAGGACACCTTTACCATCCCGACCGAAATCGCCACAGACCAGGGCTCCTTTATCCTTGAAGTGCACGGCAACTCAATGATCAATGTCGGCATCTACAACGGTGACTACATTATCGTTCGCGAGCAAAAGAGCGCCATGAACGGCGAAATCGTCGTGGCCATGATCGATGGCTCGGCGACCGTCAAGACGTTCTACAAGGAGCAGGGGCGCGTGCGCCTGCAGCCTGAGAACGACACCATGGAGCCCATCTATGCGACGAACCCCGTTATTTTGGGTAAGGTTGTCGGATTAATGCGCCGGTTCTCGTAATGCAAAAACGCATCACCATATTTGATACCATCCGCGGGTTTACGATGCTATCGATGGCAGGTTTTCACGCCTGCTACGATTTGGCCTACCTATATGGATGGGATATGCCATGGTTTACCGAAACGGTTTTCCAGGATATCTGGCGCGCTAGTATCAGCTGGGTATTTTTGTTTATCGCCGGTTGGATGTGCACGCTCTCGCGCAATAACGTTAAGCGCGCCCTCAAATACGCGGCCGCAGCTTTGGTCGTATGGATTGCAACTACACTAGTATCAGTCGACGATTCGGTAAACTTTGGCATCATTTATTGCATGGCGGCGTGCACCGCGGTGGTTGCACTCACCCGTCCGTTACTCCAAAAATTACCGGGCACGTGGGGCATCGCAGTATGCCTTGTTCTTTTTACCCTAACCTGGGGCATTCCAAAGGCGGTCTACCCACTCCCCTACCTGGCATGGCTTGGATTCCCGGGCCCGGATTTTGTTTCGGGAGACTACTATCCGCTCATTCCATTTGTCTTTATGTACCTTACCGGCTTCTTTACTGCCAGGCAGCACAAGCATCAAGCCACGAAGCGCCGGCATGGGCATACGCCAATCCCATCCCGGCGCTCGCAGTCCTCGGTCGGCATGCCTTACCGTTCTACCTACTCCATCAGCCTGTCATTCTAGGCGTGCTAGAGCTCGTTTACTCCGTACGATAGCGCTCAAGACGCGGCGCGATTCGGGCCGGCATCTTTGCCACAATGCGAACGCCGTCCTCTAGATATTCCTCATGCAGAAGGGTTCCCTGCTCATGCACCAGCGTAATGAGGGCGCCCTCGCGATACGGGATATCAGCGGAGAGCAACACATCGGTGGCAGCCGCCTCACGAGCAATTCGGTCGACGAGATCGTCGAGCCCCTCGCCTGTCTGGGCCGAGAACAACACGGCCTCGGGATAGCGACGACGGAAACTCAATCGATCGACGCTATCGAGTAGGTCGATTTTATTGAACACCGTAAGCGTCAAACGCTCGCCGGCACCGATCTCGTCAAGAACGCGATCGACTGCCTCGAGCTGGCGCTCATAGTCCTCGTCGGAGGCATCCACAACTTTAAGTATCAGGTCGGCACCAAGGACCTCAGACAGCGTGGACTTAAAGGCATCAACGAGACCATGCGGTAGCTTTTGAATAAAGCCAACGGTATCGGTAATGGTCATACCACGACCACCGGGTAAGCGATACGAGCGCGTCGTCGGATCGAGCGTGGCAAACAATTTGTCCTGTGAAAACACCGTAGACCCAGTCAGGCGATTGAGCAACGTCGACTTACCGGCATTGGTATAACCGGCTAAGGCAACACGAAACGCCGGCGACTCGATACGACTCTTTGACTGGACATCGCGGCGCTGTTCAACCTGCTTAAGCTCGCGACGAAGCGCGGCAATCTTGTTGCGAATCAAACGTCGGTCAACCTCGAGCTGGCTTTCGCCCTGGCCAAAGCGCGAACCAATGCCACCGCGTGTCTGCTCTTTAGCAAGATGGCTCCACATACCGCGCAAGCGAGGCAACAGATACTGCAATTGGGCTAGCTGCACCTGCAGGCGGCCCTCACGGGTCTGAGCGTGCAGGCCAAAGATATCGAGAATCAACGCCGTGCGGTCGATAATCTTAACCGGTTCGCCCACGGCTTTCTCAAGATAAGACTGCTGCGAGGGCGTTAAATCGTCGTCGAAGATAACAACATCGACATCCATACGATGCACGAGCCCGCAAAGCTCCTCAACCTTACCGGAGCCGATAAACGATTTTGGATATGGCTTAACCAGACGCTGCGACAAACGCGCCACGCACTGGGCGCCAGCCGTATGGGCCAGGCGCTCAAGCTCGTCAAGCGAACGATCGAGAGGCCAGGCGTTATCGCGCCACTCAACTCCGACAAGAACGGCACGTTCGGGCTCAGGCGCCGTGGGAACGAGGGGAAACCGAGCCATTAGGCCGCCTCGATACGGTGAAGGATGTCATCAACGACCTCATCGATCGTAAACTCGTCCATATCGAACCACACGATGCGGTCATCGCGTTTAAACCACGAAAGCTGACGCTTGGCATAGCGACGCGAACGAATCTTGATGAGTTCGCGAGCCTCATCCATAGAAATCACGCCGTTAAAGGCATCGATAATCTCTTTATAGCCAATCGCCTGCATCGAAGTCAGGGCATCTCCCAGCCCCTTGTCCATAAGACCACGAACCTCATCAACAAGACCCTGCTCAAACATCAGATCGACGCGAAGGTTAATGCGCTCGTAAAGCGCCTCGCGATTACGCATCAATCCAAACCACAGAGCGTGATAATGCTCGCGCGGAACACTAAACTGCAACTTTTGCTGCGCGTAGGACACGCCATCATCGTGCATTTCCAGCGCGCGAATCACGCGACGAACATTATGGGGGTGGATGACCGCGGCGGACTCGGGGTCACGCTCGGCAAGCAGCGCGTGCAGCGCTTCCTCGCCAATGCGCTCGGCAAGCTCCTGATACCCCGCGCGGCGATCGTCCTCAAGTTCGCCCGAGGGAAAATCCATCTCATCCAGGGCCGCCTTGAGATACAAGCCCGTACCCCCGCAAAACACCGGTAGGCGGCCCTCGCCCAGCAAGCGCTCAACATGTACACGAGCGTCTGCCTGATACAACGCTGCAGAATATGCAACGCCCGGTTCAACAATATCGACCAGGCGTAGAGGCGCCGCGCATTCCTCTGGTGCCATCTTGGCAGTGCCGATATCCATGCCTCGATAGATTTGCATCGCGTCACACGACAGCACTTCGGACGAAAGACGAGCCGCTAAACGATCTGCGACATCACTTTTACCAACCGCGGTCGGACCGACAATCGCAACGGCAGAAAGGCTTGCCCCGTGAGAAATCATTAGCGCGGCTCGCCCACAACGGATCCGGACAGATACCACGTCTTGGCAACATCGATGTCAACATCGACAATCTTGCCAATCAACTGATCGATGCTGTAGCCCTCGGGAATCGGTGCATGAACGGTCTGATTCTTAGGACTCTTGCCCAGCAGCACCGCGTCATTCTTTTTGCTCGTACCCTCAATAAGCGCCGGCACGACGGTGTGAAGCTCACCCTGGTTATACTCGTGCGCAGTGGTCTCGATAACCTTCACCAGACGGTTGAAGCGCTCAAGAATCACCTCATGCGGCGTGGGATCGTCAATCTCGGCGGCCGGAGTACCGGCGCGCTTGGAGTAGATAAACGTATAGGCCTGAGCATAACGGACCGTCTCGGCGAGCGAGAGCGTCTGCTCAAAGTCTTCCTCGGTCTCGCCGGGGAAACCCACGATGATATCGGTCGAAAGCGCGATATCGGGCATGCGATTGCGGATGCGATCGACCAGGCCCAGATAATCCTCGCGCGTATAGCGACGATTCATCTCTTTAAGGATGCGAGTTGAGCCCGACTGAACTGCCAAGTGCAGCTGCGGCATGACGCAGCGTCTCAGCCATAGCGTCGATAGTCTCGGGCAGCAGGTCTTTGGGGTGCGAGGAAGTAAAGAAGATACGCTCTACACCCGTATCGCCCACGGCACGCAGCAAATCGGCAAAACGAGGCTTGCCAAACAGATCGCGACCATATGAGTTAACGTTTTGGCCCAGCAGTGTGATCTCGCGCACGCCCTGGCGCACCAGACCGGTAACCTCGTCGACAATCTCCTCGAAGGGGCGGCTCTTTTCGCGACCGCGCACGTACGGCACGATGCAATAGGTGCAGAAATTATTGCAGCCCGTCATGATGGGCACCCAGGCGTGATACTGGGTCTCGCGATGCCACGGCATGCTCATGGCATCCGTATCCTCATGCTCATTGGTGCGGATATGACGCTTACCATCAAGGAACGCCTCGGCAATGAGCTCGGCCACATGTGCGATGGAATGCGTGCCAAAGATGACATTGACGTTATCGACGTTGGTGAGCAGGCCCTCTCCATCACGCTGCGCGATGCAGCCGCCCACGGCAACCACACGCTTGCCCGAAGGCGAAGGCGGCAGGCTTTTGCAGGAATTGCACTGACCGTACAGGCGAGTATCGGCGGCCTCACGCACACAGCATGTCATGAAGACAACGATATCGGCATGCTCGGGATCGAGCGCATGAGGCAACCATACGAATCGAGCAGACCGCTCACGCGCTCGGAATCGTGCTGATTCATCTGGCAGCCAAAGGTGCGGATAAAGTAGGTTTTACCGGCAAGAATATCGCGTACGGAACGCTGGTCCATGTGCATAAGTCCTAACGATGGGGAGCAAAACGAGGCAATCAGAAGCTATGCCACAGGCTTAACATCATCCATGACGACGTTATCCATAGCAGCTCGATTGATCTGGTGAACGTAGATAGAAAGGCGGATGGCCGTGCGCGACTCCCCGTTAATGAGGATGTCGGAGAACACGGGCGCGCAGGAAATATCAAACCCAGTTGGAATCAAAAAACCGCGCGCGATAGCCACGGCCTTTATGGCCTGGTTGACCGCACCGGCGCCGACACACTGAATGTTGACGGGCACACCATCTTGACCATGCCGGCGATGGCGCCGGCAACGGACGCGGGCGATGATTTGCTTGATACCTTCAGGCAATCCATGAAGAAACTCCTGCGTTTAAAAGTACGTTTTAACTGCAATAACTTTATCGTACCGAGTGGACTCGGTAAAGGCACTATTCCTCTTTGGCAAGATCGAAGGTCACGGTGATTCGATCACGCGAAACGCGAATCTTTGGGTCGCCGCAAAGGTTGAGATAGTACCGGGCGGCAAGATCATTAAAGTCGCGCTCCACAGCACGCGAAAACTGTGCCATGTCATCCTTGGCAATACGTAGCCCGCGACGATCCTTCGCGAGATCGACAGGAGCCGGCGCATGCGAGGACGAATCACGCTCGCGCAGCAGACGCGCGGTCACACCGCGAACGGGCTTAATCTGCCCTGCCAAAATGCGATGTGCCGTGCGCTCGGACATCTCAAGACCCAAACCCGAGCAGATACGGATAAAGTCCTCGGCATCAGAGGCAAGGCCTAAACGATCGACAACCGGAAGCTCGCTCTCGTCGTCAATGAACAGGAGACGAGACGTATCGAGCCGACTTGACGCCTGAGCATAAAGGGTCGCGGCAATCTCAGACGGAGAACCAAGATAAACATCGCAACCACGCAGCTCCTCGAGCGCAAACTCACAGGCAGCGCGAATAATATTATGCGGGCCGCGAGCACAGACATAACGTCCGTCCTCATCCTTGACGGCCTGGGGCCAGCTGGACTGATCGGCACGCTCACTAAGGCGGTCGGTCGCAACGCTCACCTTAAAGGCTGAACCAAGATCGACGCCGGACGTGACCACACGGGCCTCGTCGGTGTTCTGCTTGATCGAAAACAATGCCATGCCACGACCGTGAACGCCCCAACGGTCCATCTTCATGCTCTCGAGCTTTGAGGTAACGCGAGCATCGAAAATTCGCTCTTGCATATCCTGCGGAACACCCGAGCCGTTATCCAGAAAGACAAGCGTGCGGACGCCATCTTCCTTGGTCGTGGCGAGATAGACCTTGTCGGCGCCGGCATCGCGAGCATTACGGAGCATTTCGATGACGATATCCTCGACATGCTGAATGTCGTGCTTTGCCTGGCGCCGCTCGGCCTCCGAAACGCGGAGGCGGACATACCCCTCGCCAAGGTTCTCCTCGACGCGAAGGTTGCCCTCCCCCGACATCGACGCGATAAATGAGATGAGCTCGTTCGCGTCGCTCATGTTATTTAGCGATATCGACAGCGCGGCTCTCGCGAATCACGACGACGCGCACCTGACCGGGATACTCCATCTCTTCCTCGATCTGATGGGCGATATCGTGAGCCAGGACCGTGGACTGGGCATCGGAGATCTTGTCCGGCTGAACCATGACGTGGACCTCGCGACCAGCCTGCATGGCATAGGTACGCTCGACGCCGTCATGGGCGTTGGCGATCTCCTCAAGCTTCTCAAGACGCTTGATATAGTTCTCGGCAGACTCGCGACGGGCACCGGGGCGAGAGGCAGAGACAGCATCGGCGGCCTGAACCAGGACATCGAGCACCGTGTTGGGGTCGACGTCGGCATGGTGAGCTCGATAGCGTGGACGATAACGGGCTTCTCGCCATAACGGCGGGCAAGCTCGGCGCCGATGACGGCATGCGGGCCCTCGACGTCATGGTCGATTGCCTTGCCCAGGTCGTGCAGCAGGCCGGCGCGCTTGGCGGTAACAACGTCCAGGCCAAGCTCGGAAGCCATTACGCCGCACAGGTCAGAGACCTCGAGGGAGTGCTGAAGCACGTTCTGACCAAACGAGGTACGGTAGCGCAGGGCACCAAGGGTCTTGACAATCTCGGGGTGCAGGTCGTGAATGCCGGTATCGAATGCAGCTTGCTCGCCAGCCTCGCGCACGCGCTGCTGAACCAGGTCGGCAGCCTTGTGATACATCTCCTCGATGCGGGCGGGGTGAATGCGGCCGTCGGCGATGAGGTTCTCCAGAGCAACACGGGCGGTCTCACGACGGACCGGATCGAAGCTCGAAAGAACGACGGTCTCGGGCGTGTCGTCGATCACGAGGTTGACGCCGGAAACCTGCTCGAAGGTCCGGATGTTGCGACCCTCGCGACCGATGATACGGCCCTTGAGGTCATCAGAGGGAATGTGCACGGAGGTAACGGTGACCTCGGCAGTGTGGTCGGCAGCGCAGCGCTGAATCGCCAGGGACAGAATCTCCTGGGCGGTCTTGTGGCACTCGGCGCGAACCTGCTGCTCGGACTCGCGAATAATCGTGGCGGCCTCGTGGGTGACCTCGCCGCGAACCTTATCGAGGAGCTCCTTGTGGGCATCCTCGCGGGTAAGGTCGGCGATACGCTCGAGCTCGGAGGTCTGCTTTGCGCAGAGCTCCTCGAGCTCACGGGAGCGCTTCTCGACCTGACCGGCCTGACTGGACAGCTGATGCTCGCGCTTGTCGAGAGCGTCGTTGCGGCGATCGAGGGATTCCTCGCGCTGCATCACGCGGTTCTCGAGCGTACGAATCTCGCTCTTGCGCTGCTTGTCCTCGGCCTCGGCGGCCTGCTTGTTCTTGATGATCTCCTCTTTAGCCTCGAGCAGAGCCTCTTTTTTGAGGGTCTCGGCCTGACGCTTTGCATCACCGATCAGGGACTCAGCCTGTGCGTGTGCCGACTGGATCTTTTCGTCGGCCTCGTGAAGACTACCCTGCTTGGCGGTGCGCATGTAGGCAATGGCGGCGATGGCACCCAAAACGATGCCAACGAGCGCTGCAATGATAGGCATGCTCACTCCTTTTTATGGATTCGTTACACAACAAAGCGAACCGTCCTTATGAACGGCTCGCGACATTTGAGTAATATGGGCGCAGCTTATGCGGGTCGGATACAGATAAACATATAAACAAACTCATCACAGATGAGCACATATCACAAAGCAAATGACAGTGTTTATCGTACGTTGAACCACAACAACTGTCAAATAAATGGCCCCAGTACGGCGGCTAAAACGCGGTGAGCGGCGGGGCCACAAAACGCATACGCCTAAAGCGCACATTCCTCGCATTCGGCATCGAGACGTGCCTTAACGGCATCGGCGGCGATGTGATACGAGAAGCCCTTGCCCATCAAAAACCGAACCAGTTTTTCGAATCCGCGCGTCTCTGGAACACGCCGCTTGGCGAGCAGGGCTGACGCACGCGCCAAATCGTCTTCGACGGCAAAATAATCCTCGGGATAACCGGGAATGTCATCGAGCACAACATGACGTCGCTTGAGCTCGGTCTCGATTTTTCGCTGTCCCCAACCGCGCCGCTTGCGTTCCTCGATAAAGTACGAGCAAAAGCGATTCTCGTCTAAAAAGCGATACTCGGTGGCGCGCTCGACGGCGAAATCGATCGCGGGCTGGTGAAAACCGTAGCGAGCCAGCTTGTCACGGACCTCACCCGTCGCATGGTCGCGGCGCGATAACATCTCAGTCACCATGGTAAGTGCACATTTACGCTCGATGAGCTGCACCGCCTCACGAAAGTTATCCCAATCACAGGGAAGATCGGGGCGGTTTTTGACATACAGGCGCGCGACCCGCACGGGAATCCAAATGGACCGCTCAAAACCGCCCTCAAGCTCACAATCGATATGTGCGCAAGGCTTTTTGGACGCATACCCGCTCGAGAACGAGGAGACCGCCTTCTTATCGGGAAAGACGACCGTGGCCTCGGTCACCGTATACGACATGAGCGTAACCGCTACTCGTCGTCATCATCGAGCATGGCGGAACCATCGATGGCGTAAAGCTCGTCAAACTCCTCAGGCGCAGGCTGATCGGTCAGCTCTACCTCGGACGGAGCATCGTCATCAAACTCAAGCCCGCAGGCAAGACGGACCTTATGCTCAATCTCGTCGGCGCAATCGGGGTGTTCGCGCAGGAACGCCTTGGCGGCCTCGCGACCGTTGCCGAGCTTGTCCTCGCCATAGGCAAACCAGGAGCCCATCTTCTTGCAGATGCCGCACTCGACAGCCATGTCCAGAATCGAGCCCTCCTTAGAGATGCCCGTACCGTACATAATGTCGAACTCAGCAGAACGGAACGGAGCTGCCACCTTGTTCTTAACGACCTTAGCGCGCACGCGGTTACCGATAACCTCGTCCTTAAGCTTAATGCTATCGATACGGCGAATGTCGATACGCACCGAAGAGAAGAATTTAAGGGCGCGGCCGCCGTCGTGGTCTCGGGGTTGCCGAACATGACGCCGATCTTCTCACGCAGCTGGTTAATGAAGATGCACGTCGTGTTGGACTTAGACAGCGAGCCGGCGAGCTTGCGGAGCGCTTGGCTCATCAGGCGAGCCTGAAGACCGACCGTAGTGTCGCCGATTTCTCCCTCGATCTCGGCACGCGGGGTCAGCGCGGCGACGGAGTCAACAACGATGGCATCAATGGCGCCGGAACGCACGAGCATGTCAACAATCTCGAGCGCCTGCTCGCCCGTATCGGCTGAGAAATGAGCACCTCGTCGATATCCACGCCGATACGCGCGGCATAAGTGGGATCGAGCGCATGCTCGGCATCGATAAATGCCACAACGCCACCCATTGCCTGGGCCTCGGCCAGGATCTCGAGCGAAAGCGTCGTCTTACCGGAGGACTCAGGACCGTAAATCTCGACGATACGGCCACGCGGCACGCCGCCGATACCCAGCGCGGCATCGAGTGCCAGAGCGCCCGTAGGGATGGCCTCGACCTCGAGCTCGGGGCCACCGTCGCCGTACCTCATGATGGAACCCTGGCCGAATTTCTTCTCGATCTCAGCCTTGGTGGTGGCGATCATCTCATCGCGCTCTTTACCCGTCGTGCGAGCATGAACGGTACGTACGGGACCTGAATTCTTGGCCATGAATAGCCCTCCTCTTAACAACCTGCATCGATAATAAACGAACGGCTGTTCGTGGTCAACCGTTCAGATAAATCATATGCAGCCGACCTTTCCAAAACCCAACCAAAAGCCGACCAAACACTGACCAAATGCTTGACCATAAAGGGCCAAATAAGAACAAGGCAGGCAAAAATACACCTATGAACAGCACAAACGCTAAATTCTTCTGAGGTCCCCATCTCCACAATTAAGGGGCCCGGAGGCCCCTTAAAACACGTCTATTCCATAGAATCGAGCACGCAGACAATGCGACCCAATGCCTCCGTGACCGCATGGGCACGAACACACGAACGGTCGCCCTCATAGTGGCAGCGCACAGAGTCCACGACCGGCACTCCCCCATCGGCGGAACGATGTGCCAGCCAATATAGAAAGTGCCAGCAGGATCGTCCTCAGTACCACCGCCGGGGCCGGCATAACCCGTTGCGCTCACTGCAATATCGCTCTGGTACAGCTCCAGCGAACCCGACGCCATCTCGCGCGCAGTTTGATGCGACACCGCGGTGTAGCGGTCGAGCGTCTCCTGCTCAACACCCAGCACGCGATGCTTAATCTCATCGCAGTAGGTCACCGCACCGCCACGCAGCACCGCCGAGCGCCCGGGATATCCGCAATCGTCGAGGCGATCATACCCGCCGTCAGCGACTCAGCCGTCGAAACCGTCGCACCCCGAGCGCTCGCGCGCTCGACGATATCGCGCGCCAGTTCCTCGTTATGTGCGGAAATCTGCTCAAAAGAGTCCGTCATACCCACCAGGACCTAGACCGAAAAGACGATCTTGCGGCAGTTCCAGAAGTACTGGCGCCCGAGATAACGGTCAAGACAACGGCAACGGCATACAGGAAGCGCGACACCGAGTAGATGCCGAGCGTCAGCGCCACCGGGCCAAGGTGCAAGCCGGCCATAGCAAAAACGCACAGGTAACCGCAGATGGAGACCATCGTGGTCGCTGTCTTGTACTTGCCGAGCTTATCGGCCGCAACGACCACACCGGCCGCACTCGCGACCATGCGAAGGGCGCTCACCAGAAGCTCACGGAACAGGATAATGAACACGGACCACACGGTCACCGCGCCAAAATCCAAGAACAGCAGCAGGGCCGAAAACACGAGCAGCTTATCGGCGATGGGGTCCAAGAATTTACCGAAGTCGGTGATCTCGTTGCGCGAACGCGCCAGATAACCGTCGACCTTATCGGTACACGACAGGATCACATACAGAATGAAGGCAGCGGCGGCGAGCGGGCCGTCGAAGGTGCTCCAATCCGTACCGGCAACACTCGTGTGAGAAAGCGCCGACACGATCATGAACACCGGGATAAAAACGATGCGAACGCACGTCACGATGTTGGCGGGCGTCCAAACACTCGTCAGTTCCTTATTGCTCTCGTTTGCCACGACGCTCTCCTACTCCACAACATGACCGATAAGCTCATAGCAGAAGCTATCGGTAAACTCGACGGTCAGAATATCACCCACGGACGCCTCGCCGGCGTCCAGATGCACCGCGCCATCGGAATCGGGCGCTGGAACCAGGCATGGCCGATCAGCTCGGCGCCGTCCTCGGTTTCTTCGATACCGTCGACGATCACCTGGCGCGCTCGCCCACATGCGCGGCAGTCGCAGCAAAACCGAGCGATTCGGCCAGGTCCATGGCCTCCTGGGCGCGCTCGAGCTTGACCTCCTCATCGACCTGACCCTCCATCTTGGCGGCCAGGCTGCCCTCCTCACGCGAGTAGGCAAAGACACTCGTGTAGTCGAAGCCGACGGTGTCCATAAAGTCGATGAGGTCGCGGAACTCGTCGTCGGTCTCGGTCGGGAAGCCGACCATAGCCGTGGAACGGATCACGATGCCGGGGATACGCTCACGCAGATCGCGGAACAGGTCCTCGAGCTCCTGGCGCGAACCGGAGCGACGCATGGCCTTGAGGATGCGCGCGTCGCAGTGCTGCACGGGGATATCGATATAGGGCAGCACCTCGGGCGTATCGCGAATCGTCTCGATGAGTTCGTCAGTCATGCCCTCGGGCTGCAGGTAGAGCACGCGAACCCAGACGTTGTGCGGGCGCACGGCCTCGGCGACGGCACGCAGCAGCTGCGCCAGATTGCGCGGCGAGCCCTCGGCGACATCCTCGTCAGCAAAGTCGGTGCCCCAAATACCGTGTCCTGGCCGATCAGCACGATCTCGCGCACACCGCCGGCAACCAGGTCGCGCACCTCGGAGATAATGCTCTCGGCATTGCGCGAATGATAGCGACCGCGAATATAGGGGATCATGCAGAAGCTGCAGAAGCGGTTGCAGCCATCGGAAATCTTGACGTAAGCAACGGCGCCCTCGACGGTACGCTTGACCTGCGGGATATAGGCTGCGATCTCACGCTCGACACCCAGCGCGCCATCGATGACCGCCACGATGCCGTCCTCCTCGTCGGCCTTCACAAAGGCAGCGACCTCGGGCAGCTCGTCAGGCAAGTCGTCGCCATAGCGCGACGGCACACAGCCGCACATAACGATGGGGCAAGAACGAACGCCGTCCTGAACCTCGTTGGCGAGCTCGAGCGTGGTCTCGATGCTCTCGGACGTTGCGGAGGCGAGGAACGAGCATGTATTGACGATGGCGATATCGGCATCCTGCGGGTCGAATGCCTCTTCGTAGCCTGCGGCGGTCAAAAGAGAACGCATGCGGTCGGTGTCAACCTCGTTCTTAGCGCACCCGAGGTGATGTAGAGCACGGAGCCCAACGGTGTATCCATGTTGGAGAGCAGTCCTTTCGATTGATATTAGCGGTAGTTGGTGAACTGCAGTGGCTGACCGTAGTCCTGGTCGCGCAGGAACTGGATCACGGTCTGCAACGCGTCCTTCGAAGCAGAGGAAACACGCAGCTTGTCGGCCTCGATGGTCACCTTGACCTTGAGCTTTTGGTCCTTGATGTCCTTGTTGATCTTCTTGGCGGTCGCCTGGTCGATACCCTCGACGATATGGCCGAGCACGCGCACGGTGCCGCCCGACGCCGCCTGCGGAGCATCCCACGAGACAGCCTTGAGGTCGATACCGCGCTTGATGAGCTTGGAGCTCAGCACGTCGATAATCTGCTTAGAGACAAAGTCAGCCGGGGCGCTGATCGTAAAGAGCTTGTCGCCCTTCGAAAGCTCGATCGTGGCGCCGGAATCCTTAAGGTCATAGCGCTGGGAAATCTCGCGCGTGGTCTGCTGGAAGGCGTTGTCGACCTCTTGCATGTTGACCTCGGACACGACGTCGAAGCTGGAATCTTTAGCCATGATGTTTCCTTTCGCGTACGAGCGGCTTAGTAGCTATCGTACGAATAGTCGGTAGAAGCGGTGGGCGTCTGACCGTCAGTTGCGGTATCGGCGCCATCCGTGGACTGGGCATCGGTACCATCGGTGGTGTCGGTACCATCGGTGGTGTCGGTACCATCGGTGGTGTCGGTACCATCAGAACTTTCACCATTCGCGGAATCAGTCGTCTCCTTCTTGGGAACGGTGATCGTCACACGCGCCACGCCCGAGGTCTTGGTATCGTAACGGACCTTTTCACCGTTCTTGGTAACGGTGACATCGGAAGGCTTGGACGTGGTGATCTCGATCGAGGACTCGGGCGTGTACTCCTGCTCAAAGGGGCCAGTCGCCTGGGCGCCATAGACCGACTTGCCGTCGACCTTGACCTCAATCCACGCGGTCTTTCCCTTGGCAACGGAGACCTTGACCTTCGTGACCTCGTTCTCTTCCTTCTTGGCCGTCTTGGTGGCGTCCGAATCGGTCGACTCATCCGTCGCCTCATCGGTATCTTCGTCCTCGTCGACCGTTTCGGTCTTCTTAGAAGACTTCTTGGTCGTCGTCTTGGTGGCAACGGGCGTCTCGGGCGTCGACTCGGGCGCCGAGGAGCCGCAGCCACGCAGGAGCACCACGATGAGCACGATCAGCAGCAGCGCCACGGCGCCGATGCCGGCGTAGACGATACGCGGATCGAGCCCGTTGTTTTGAGGAGTACGTGATCCGCCGCGTCCACGACTGGAACTGCTGCGGCCGCCTCCCTGAGGCATACGACCACGATTGCTATCGGAACGGCCGCGATAGCCACCCTGGCCCTGAAGGCTGCGCTGACCCGAGCGGGGCGCAAGTTCACCTCGGCCTTGATAGCCACGCTGGCCCGAACGCGGAGCCGAGGAGCGCTGGCCATACGGCTGTGATTGAGAGCGAAGACGCGGCGTCACCTGCGTGGTATCGGCATCCGCATAGCCACCGCGAGAGCGTCCCGTAGAGGCACCACGGTAACCGCGATCGGAATAGCCGCCGTCGCCGTAGCCGGCACGAGGGTCACGCGCCACGCCGCGAGCAGCGGGAAGCGCACGGTCCTCGGGCATCGGCGTACTGCGGAACCGGTCACGCTGTGAGCGAATTTCCTCGCCCGAACCCGTCTCGGTAATATAACCGGCCTGCTGAGGACGCTGTCCATAGCGGGTCGAACGACCGCCCTGAACCATCAGGAAGCGCCCGTTATCGACCGAAGAACGCGAATTGACGTAGCCGGCGGCGTCCTGAAAACGACCGCCCTGCTGCGATGTCTCGCGTTCGTATGCCATCAGGTCGTCAAAGTAGGCATTGACGACCTCGCGCGGATTGAGGCCCAAAAAGCGAGCATAGCTCGAAATCATGCCCTGCGCATAGCCGCGCGGCGGCATCGAAGCAAAGTTACCGGTCTCGAAAAACTCGATGATCTGCGGCCTGATTTTGATGGTGTTGGCGACCTGCTGAATGGAAAGGCCCATTCGGCGACGCTGCTCGAGCAGCATGTCACCAAAGCGTGCAGCCATCAGAATCCTCCAAACTCACAATCTTCACGTGCCATCTCGCGTCGACAGATTCCAGCGCGGCAAGCCCCTCCTCGTCCAATAGGACCTCGCGCGGCTTGGAACCGTCGGGCGGGCCGACGACACCCTTTTCTTCCAGCATGTCCATAATACGCCCGGCGCGCGCATAGCCAACCTTAAGGCGGCGTTGCAGGCCAGATGTGGAGCCAGCTGTGATTCCACCACAATATGGGCGGCTTCCCAAATGAGAGGATCATCGTCTTGCGGCTCGGCGACTCCGGTGCGGACAATGCCGCCGCCACCCGCCATGGACATGGAAGCGGGCGCCACGGCAGACAGGATCTCCTCGTGGTAGTCGGGCTCGCTCTGCGACTTAACGAACTCGACAATCTCGTTGATTTCGTCATCCGAGACAAAGCAGCCTGGATACGGCGAGGCTTGCCCCAGTCGACCTTTGAGAACAGCATGTCGCCCAAACCAGTGAGCTTTTCGGCGCCCATCTGATCAATGATGACGCGCGAGTCGATACCCGTGGCGACGTTAAAGGCGATGCGGTTGGTGATGTTAGCCTTGATAAGGCCCGTCACCACGTTGGAGCTCGGACGCTGCGTAGCCACAATGAGGTGAATGCCGGCGGCACGGCCCAGCTGGGCGATACGCACGATCGAGGCCTCGACATCCTTACCGGCAACCATCATCAGATCCGAGAGCTCGTCGATGATAATGACCAGGTAGGGCATCTTTTGCGGCGGGTTATCGTAATGCTCAAACTCGCCGGCGGCCTGCTTTTCGTTGTAGGTCGAGATCTTACGCACGTTAAGACGCTCGAAGACCTTCAGGCGACGCTCCATCTCGGACACGGCCCATTGCAGAGCGCTCGCGGCCTGCTTGGGCTCGGTCACCACGGGCACATAGAGATGCGGCAGTCCGTTATAGCCCGCAAGCTCGACGCGCTTGGGGTCGACCATGATCAGGCGAACGTCCTCGGGAAGAGTACGCATGAGCAGAGTCGTGATGATGGAGTTGATCATCACCGACTTACCAGAACCGGTCGTACCGGCAATCAACAGGTGGGGCATCTTGGCAAGGTCGGCGACAACCGGCGTGCCCTCGGCATCGCGGCCGATGGCGAGCTCGAGCGGACCGCCCTTCACATAGGGCAGCACGTCGCCCAGGTTGACGTTCTGGCGCTTGCGGTTGGGAATCTCGATGCCCACGAGCGAGGTGCCGGGGATCGGGGCAAAGATACGTACCGACTGGGCAGCGAGCGAAAGCGCGATATCGTCCTCGAGGCTCGAAATCTTGCTCACGCGCTCGCCCTCACCAGGTTGCAGCTTAAAGGTCGTCACCGTGGGGCCGGCGATCCAGCCGACCACGCGGGCACTGCGGCCAAACTCAAGCAAGGTGGATTGCAGTGACTCAGCGGTCTGCTCCAACTCCTTGTCCGAAGACGCGGCGGAAGCCGACTGCGGGTTGCATGCAGGATTTCGAGCGGCGGAAGCTTGAGGCCGTCCTCTTCTTCGCCCTCGTTATCTGCGGCGCCACCGTCCGCTCCCCCATCGCTAGCCGCAGCCGATTCGACGGCACTCGAGGCAGGCGCATCGGCAACCTTGGGATGCTTCAAGAAGTCGGGAATCTGAGGTGCTGCCGAGACAGGATTCACGGCAAACGGCGGCTCGAACTCGTCGATCTTATCGGGGTCGTCTTCCATCGAAAGCTGGCCGGTTACCTGGTCGCGCTTTGCATGGCGACGCGGCAGCAAAGTTGTCTTTGCGGTCTCAATCGGAGCCTCGTCGTCCTCGTCATCGCCCTCGGTGAGCTCAATCTCGCTATCGGACCAAGACGGGTCGGGCTCGCTTGTATTGAGCTTAGGCGCAGCCTTGCCCTTCTTGGCATGGCGGCGCGGCAGCAGCGTCGTCTTAGCGCGCTCAACCTCAACCGACTCGGACACGTCGACAAACGGATTCTCGTCCTCGTCGTCATCGTCCAAAACCGGGTCCACATCGTTGCCCATGACCGTGGTCACGGCAGCATCGGAGCCCTTTTGACGAAGAATGCTCAGGTGCGGACGGGCAACGCCGGGCACCGACAGGGCTTCGTCGTCACCCCACGGGCTGGCGTTGACATCGGCACGACGGCGCTCGGCAAAATCGGCCGCACGGTCGCGAGCAGAGCGCAGCACGCCACCCACCGAAAAGCCGATGATGACCAAGCCCACGACGACAAGGCCCAACAGGACTACCATCGCGATAGGCTTACCCAGGGCATTCTGCAGCGCACTCGCAATAAACGCACCGATGTAGCCACCCGAGGCGGACAAATTTTGCGGCGTGAACATAAGGTCACACGAGACACTCGTACCCGGCACCATCAGCGAAAGAATGGAGACGACGGCGATAAAGACCACGCTCCGCCCGCAACAGAGCGCACGTTGAGCGGCGAGTCCTCGCCTAAAAAGAGCGTGGCGGCAAACAGCAAAATAACGATCGGCAGCACGTAGGCGCCCAGACCAAAGCCCAGGTGGTAGAAACCGGCAACCGCAGCCGTAACGGGTGCAGTCGCCGGCGAAATCACGGCAATGAAGGACGCAATCGCCAAAACGGCGATGACCACGCCGGCGATATCGCGGTTGGCCGAGGGCTCGACCAGGGGCTCAAAATCGTCGAAGTCGGTCTCGTGGCCCTTATTGGCACGAAGATGGGAACCGGCACCCTTAGCAGATGCCGGTTGGTTGTTGGCTTTATTGCCTTTGGCGTTTTGTGCAGATCCGCGCGCCAAACTAAACCTCCATGACGACCGGGATGATCATCGGACGAGTGCGCGTACGACTCCAGATAAAGTTAGAGAGCGAGTCGCGCACGGCCTTGCGAATGGCATCGGAACCGCTGCTCGTAAAGCTGAACTTGCCCTTCTCAATCGTCTTCATAATAGACGCGGAGGCATCCTCGGAGAACTGGTCGTCGATGGCAAACGAGACGCCGCGGCCCGAGAACTCGATGGCCTCAATCTTCTTGTGCTTGAGCGAGACGATGGCGACGGCCGTGACCATACCGTCATTGGCGAGCTTCTGGCGATCGCGCAGGACGATGGGGTCGGTATCGCCGATACGCAGGCCGTCGACGTAGACGACGCCGGACTCGACGGGCGTACCACGCTTGACGATACCACCGCGCATCTCGAGCGTGTCGCCGTTATCGAGGATAAAGATGTGATCATCCTTGATGCCCATCTTGCGGGCCAGCTGGGCATGGGCGCGCAGATGCACGGCCTCACCGTGAACCGGCATAAAGTACGTGGGCTTGGCCATGGCCATCAGGAGCTTAAGCTCCTCCTGGCTGCCGTGGCCCGAGACGTGGACAAGAGCACGGTTCTTATCCCACACGTCGCAGCCGAGCTTGGCCAAGCTGTTGACGACCTGCTGAACGGCTTTCTCGTTGCCGGGAACGGGAGTTGCCGAGAGGATGACGGTATCGCCCTCGTGGATAGAGAGCGTCTTGTGCTCGCCATTGGCCATGCGGGACAGGGCCGACAGCGGCTCGCCCTGCGAACCGGTGCACATGACGACGATCTTGTCGTCGGGCAGGTTATCGATATCGAAGGCATCGATGATATCGGCATCGTCGATGTTGAGGTAGCCCAGCTCGCGCGCGACGCGGGTGTTGGTGAGCATGGAGCGACCGGTCACAACGACCTTACGGCCGCACTTGCGGGCGGCATCGCAGATCTGCTGCAAACGATGGATATGGCTCGAGAACGAAGCGACGAACACGCGACCCGGGGCGTTCTTGATGGCATGCAGTAGGTTGGGACCAACTCGGCCTCGGACTTGGTAAAGCCGGGAACCGTGGCATTGGTGGAGTCGGACAGCAACAGGTCGATGCCCTGCTTGGCAAAGCGGCTGATAGCGGCATAGTCGGGCGTGACACCATCGATGGGCGTCTGGTCGAGCTTAAAGTCGCCAGTGTGCATAACGGTGCCCTGATTGGTGCGAATGAACACGCCCAGAGCGCCGGGGATGGAGTGCGTCATCGAGAAGAAGTCGAGCGAGATGCCGCCGAGGTTGACATGGCTGCCGCCCTTAACCTCGCGGAACTTGGGTGCGCGGATGCGGAACTCAGAAAGCTTGCCTTCGATAAAGCCAAGCGTCAGCTTGCTCGAGAAGATGGGCACCTTGTTGTTGAGGTCCTGCAGCAGATACGGAAGCGAACCGGTGTGGTCCTCGTGGCCGTGGGTGACGACGATACCGCGGAGCTTCTCCTCGTTCTCCAGAACATAGGTGTAGTCGGGAAGCACCAGGTCAATACCGGGCTGGGAATCGTCGGGGAACATGAGGCCAGCGTCAACGAGCACCATGTCGTCGCCGCATTCGAAGACCGTCATGTTCTTGCCGATGCCGTCAAGGCCGCCGAGCGGAATGATCTTCAAGGGAGATGATTTTTTAGCTGCCATAGGTTAGTGTGGTTTCCTTTCTTCGAAACGGGTCTGGAACAACCGACGGGGCGCTTCTGGCAAACCGACCGCCGGGAACGTACAAACATGCATCGCAGAGTCGATGCAATAACCACAGTATGATACCCATTTGCACAACAACAGACCACTCATGCATCAAAGCCCCATCTGAACTGGTCCATCCCGACGGTTTCCCGTGGGGCGGGCACTGATGAAGTTCCTGCTCTACAGTCCTGCTCACGACGGAGGCCACATTAAGTGGCCTCCTGTTCGTGCGGAACTCGCGATAAACTTCATCAGTG
>ENA-OQAA01000403-OQAA01000403.1-human-gut-metagenome-genome-assembly--contig:-NODE-403-length-30493-cov-2.918264_pt1 | contig 30493 bp, 37 predicted proteins | sample MGYA00242489_ERZ504515 | MGnify/ENA primary metagenome ERZ504515 (study PRJEB26092, sample SAMD00036237) | human gut metagenome | host: Homo sapiens | study: EMG produced TPA metagenomics assembly of... | reverse complement strand
TTTTGTCTCTGTTTTTCCGTCTGGTTTCGTCAACGCACAGGTAAAGGACAGGTTCTGTAATACCTTCTGCAATGCTTCCTGGTTATCTTCCAATCCTGTAATAGCTTTCGAAATTTTTTAAATTGCCCGGATGTACTTTTATGACTGGTTTCTTGTAATATTCTGTATAGTTCTGTTCTCCATACTTGTACATCAGTACTGCATGTTCATTTTGGTTCGAATAGAATCCGGTGCCTCCTGCATATGTTCCGGTTCCTGCATCTGCCTGATCTGTGTAGCCTGATGTTCTGTATTTTTCATATGCCGTTTCTGTCGGCTGGATCTTGGCAATGACTTCATAGGTATAGCCTTCCTGCAGTTTATAGTCTGCCGGAAATTGCATTTTAACGGATTTTGATGCAGAATCATAAGAAGCCGTGATTCCAAGATCTGCTGCATTAACCGGGTTTCCGGATGCATCAAAGATCTGCACCTGTGGTGCAAGGACATTTCCATCTGCTCCCTTCACCATCTCAACATTCTCACTCAGCGGATCGGAAATCGTGACATTTGTACATGCCAGTTCTGTGATCTGTTTCTGAATGTCATCGAATGCCTTGTTCAGATTCGCCAGCGTTGTTCCGGCATAAGATGCATGTTTTCCGGCTTTGACTGCTGAATTGGAAAGGTCGGTAAGTTTTTTGTAATTCCCTGACGGTCCTACACCGACCGTGAAAAAATAATCGGTCTGCATATCAGCGACTGCATCTTTTCCTGCCTTCAGACTCTTTCCATCTTCGTCGCTGCTTCCATTGCCTTCTGTATAACCGTCTGATCTATATCGGAAGGTTGGATCTCCATCAGATACGAAGATCACTGCTGTCTTGGCATTCTGTCTTTTCCCATTCAGCAATCCTTCCGCACTTCTGATCCCGGCCTGATAATTGGTTCCACCGTCCGATTCCGGAGAAGTCTGATTCATGATCGCAGATGCCTGATTCGTCCAGTTTACAGCAATCTTCGCATCATTCCATGCCTCATCCCTATATCCACCAGCCAGTAGTCACTCTTATTTCCACTAAACGTCACAAGCGCAAATCTGACATCCAGATTCTCATTATCCGCCAGTGTATTCGTCATGCTGTTGATTGCCTGACTTGCCGCATTCCTTCTTTCCCCGTTATTTTCCCAAGTATTCTGACTGTCACGATCCATCGGATAAGCCATACTTCCGGATCTGTCCAAGACATAGATGACATCCAGCGGCGCTTTCGAAGACTCGCTGTTTACTTTTCCTTTTACTGTCAATTTCAGATCGTAGGTTCCATCAGCATTCTCTGTCACCGTCTTTTCATGCTCCAGAGACATGCCAGAATCCGACGACTCTTCTCCCTCGGCATGCACCTCCCTGATACTCCCTCCCACGGGCAGCAGTACCAGGATCGCAGCCGTCAGTATAGTAATGATTTTCTTTATGCTCTTCCGGCTGATAGTATGTCCCATAACGCTCCTCCATTTCTGTTTCATTTGAATGTGGCTGTTTTTCTTTACCCTCATAGTATTCTTATGTAGGAGGATGGGATTTTATTCCAGAATTTCTATTTAATGCATTATGGCGGCTGTCACCGAGGGGAAATTCTAAAGCAAAAAAGTTGACCTAAAACAAGCTCACAAAATCCAAACTCGACATTCGGCTCAGACAGTGGATTTTTTGTGAGCAAACGGTCAACTTTTTACTTAATCTTTTTTCTGATATATCTTTCATAAATTCTAAGGGCTTTTTGTTTTTCTACAAATATTTTTTCATATCCTGAATCAGTTTTTCACACGTCTTTTCAAATTTTTTTGCCAGTAAAATGCTTTCTTTTTCTGCCTCCGAATAACGATTTAATTTCTCTGTAATGGATTTTATTCCCATATTGGCACCATCAATCATCATTTCTGCTATTTTCGAAGTGTCGTCATTGAACATCATCTTTACTTCGGCACTGATCCATGCAAATGTCTCTGCTGCCTTTTCTGAAAACTTTTCTTCCTGAAGTTTTCCTTCTGATAATCTTATCGATTCTCTCTCCATCTTTTCATAATCTTCTTTATATTTAGAGAATAACTCCTGCAATTCCTGGTTTTTCAGATATACTACCAGCTGCTCGATGCTGTTCACTGCCATCCTGCAGCCCGAATTACACTCTTTCAGAATCTCATATGTTGATGTGTCCATAATACTTCCTCCTTTTTTAGATAGTCTGCTATCTTTTTATAGTTTTTCTTTCTTCATTACATAATCTTTCTTTTATAGTATTTCTCAAATTTTATTTTTTATGTCTTTAGACTAAAAAAGCCCTTGCAGATATCATTTTTATATCCGCAAAGGCTTTTCTTTCTCTCATATTCTTAATTTACCATAAAATAATTCAGACTGATTTCATTTGACGCAACATCCGCAAGGTTGACACAACTGTTTCCCATACGGTCGATCAGATGCAGGATATTTGTAAATGGTGCTGTCAGGCTTGCTTTACATTTTCCTTTATTGACACGCTGTACATGTGCTTTTCTCATCTTCAGATCCAGATCCATGATCTTATCTTTCCGTTTGATCAGCTTCTCGATCTGCACTGACTCATCTCCCTGTAATGCCTTAAGTGAATCATTGAACATCTTCTCCAGTGTCTTCAGACTCTTCTGCAGTTCATCCATCGCTTCCGGCGTATATTTGTACCGATTATCTACCTTTTCCCGTACACATTTTGCGACTTCTACACTCAGCGTTCCCATACGTTCCACATCACTTAATATATACATAAGACTCGCCGTCTGTGCTGCCTGCTGCTCTGTCATTGTTCCGGCGGAGAACAGGGAGGCAGATATTCTGTGATCTGATCCGTCAGTTTCTTGATCTGTACTCCTTTTTCCTGCAATGGTTCCAGTTCATTCATGTCTTCTGTTTTGACGATTGTGATCGTATCTGCCACAACCACTTTCACCATTTCACTCACACGAAGGATTTCCTTTGCAACCAGCTGAAGTGCTGCTGCCGGCTGACTGATGATCTTGTCATCCAGAAATACAGGTTTTGCAGGATCCATATCGACTGCTTTTCCGTCCGGAATCAGCGTCATAACAATCTTTACCATCACATTGATCAGGCAGACCCATATAAGTGTCATTATAATGTTGAATAATGTATGTGCATTTGCAATCTGTCTTGAGATCACTTCAATCTCCGGTCCTTTCGGAGAAATGTGCTGGATCAGTACTGCAAATGGTTTCACAAACCAGATAAATAACAGACATCCGGAAATGTTGAAAATACAGTGTGCAACTGCGGTACGTTTCGCATCTTTTGTCTGACCGATACTTGCCAGAAGTGCTGTAATTGTAGTACCGATATTATCTCCAAGCAGGATCGGGATTGCTCCTGCAAGTCCAAGCATACTTGTCACGCCGTCAGGTCCCGGCTGTGATGCAAAGTTCTGCAATACTGCGATCGTTGCACTACTACTCTGTACCACCAGTGTCATAAGCGTTCCGACAAATACGCCAAGTACCGGAATATGTGCTACTCTTTCGATCAGGTCCGTGAACACCGGGCTGGATGCCAGCGGTTTCATGACATCTCCCATGGTCTCGATTCCAAGGAATAACAGACCAAATGCAAAAATTGTCTGACCGATACTTTTCACTTTTTCAGATTTCGCAATAAACGAAATGATAAATCCAATAAAAATAATGATATAAATGTAATCGCTGATCTTAAATGCAATAATCTGCGCCGTCATTGTCGTACCGATATTCGCACCAAAAATGATTGAGATTGCCTGTGGCAGACTCATAAGCCCCGCACTGACAAATCCGATTGCCATAACGGTTGTCGCACTACTGCTCTGTAATACTGCTGTGGTAAGTGCACCTGCGATAACCCCAAGTACCGGGTTCTTAGTCAGAAGTGCCAGGATGCTTTTCATCTTTTCTCCTGCCGCTTTCTGCAGACACTCACTCATCATATTCATTCCATAAATAAAGACTGCCAGACCTCCTAAAAGCCCGAATATTATCTGCAATTTTTCATTCATAATATTTTCCCATTCTCCTTCATTCGTCTTCTATAGAACCTGCCGTCGGCAGATTCTTTCGAGCATATGATGTCCCCTCGACGTTACGGGCTTATTGTAACGAAGGTGTATGCAACCTATATCAAATCTATGTTAAATCTATGTAAAATCGTACCCGGAGTTTATATTACGTTAAATTCTATGAAATTATTTCCAAAAAATGTAAAGGAATCATCAAATGTATGCAAAGTTATCTGAATACTTAAGATGATTCCTTTTTATTGTTTATTCCTATTGTTTCTAATATAATGGTTCATTCTCAATCAGATATTGCAAGAATGCCTCGCAGCCTTCTTTCACATCTTCATAAGTCACATCAAAATTCCCCGTGTACCACGGATCTGCAATGTCTCTTGCCTCTCCTGCATATTCCAGTAACAGATGTACCTTATGCTCCGGGTCTTTCCGAATAATGCGGTTGATATTGCGGATATTCCACTGTTCCATGCCGATCAGATAATCAAATTCTTTATAGTCTCTTCTCGTCATCTGGCGTGCTCTGTGGTTACCGCACGGAATTCCTTCTTCTCTTAATTTGTTCTGTGTCCCATAGTGTACCGGATTTCCATCTTCTTCGTTACTGGTTCCGGCAGAGTCGATGTAGAAAGATGACTCCAGGTTCGCTTTTTTTACTAAATCTTTCATTACATATTCTGCATGGTTGAGCGGCAGATGTTGCGTGGCAAACAAATAGTACTTTTATCATTGTTGCATAACCTCGCATTTCTTAGTTTTTCTTGGTTTTTCGGGCTTTGTAAGCCTTTGTAAATTTTTGCTTTCTGGCATAACCTGGTTTATTTTCGCATAATATCGCCAGCAAAAGGTGTAAAATAAGGTGTATATTTTTCTATTTTACACCTTGCTATTTTCAATTAAAAATCGTAATTACACAACCTGAATCCGAGCAATTTCTTCCCTGGCATCCTCAAGATTTACATGCGTATATGTATTCAACGTTACGCTGATATCTGAGTGGCCCATCAAATATTGCAATGCTTTTGGATTCATTCCGGATTTTGCCATATTTGAGCAATAGGTGTGCCGACATACATGTGGTGTGATAACAGTCATCTGCACTTTGTAAGTATTATTATATTTCTGAATGATATGTTGAAAGTAATGCTCCCAGTGCAGAGAATAACAAATACTTCCGTTTTTATCAAAGTATAAGAATCCACTTTTTCCATCTACCATAGGCTCTGCTTTGGGCGGGTTTCGTTTTTCTATTATTTTCCGAAAACATTCCTCTACATCCGCAGTCATAGGTATCTTTCTCGTTCCACTGGTTGTTTTAGTCTCTTGAATATAATATCCGATTTTTGATTTTTTCTGCAATTGATGATCAATGTTGATCGTATGCTCCTTAAAATCAATGTCAGAAATGGTCAAACCACAAAATTCCGAGATGCGAAGGCCGGTTTTAAATAATATGTAAATCCCCTCATAATACCTGCAAAAATGAGGATCCTCCTTCACAAACCGTAGGAACTTTCGTTCCTCAGCCCTGCTGATTGCCTCTCTTGTCACACTGTCATTCACGACCACTTCCATTAGCTGAAACTGAAATGGATTTTTCCTGACCAGGTCATCATCCACCGCCAACTGAAATGCCGGACGAAGAACTCCTCGGATCGAATGGATGGAACTATAGCTTTTCTTTTCTATCTGCTGAAGATGTATCAGCCAACATTTTGCATCCGAAATCCGAACCGTATCAATCCTTCTTTTTCCAAATGGATCTTTCTTCAATAAATTGATAACTGTTCCGTATCCTGCAACTGTAGTAGGTCTGACGCCGGTTTTGGTTGATGTATATTTTTCAACTAGTTCCAGCACTGTCATATTTCCGCCATTTGTTGCAATCTGCTCGAAATGATCCGCCTGAATTTTCTTCTCCATCTCTCGAAGCGACAAAGTACGGCGCTTTCCTTTCGGAGTTGCATCGTTATGGTCTAAGCGCCAGCTATATACGCAGCGCTCCTTTCCCATCTCATCGACATACTTAAATCGATATCTGCCATCAGATAACTGTATTTCTCCATTGTGTAATATACGTCCTCTATGATCTCTCCTTTTTTCACTCATAATATTTCGTCTCCTTCATTAAATATTCATTTAACTTGGAAGACCGTCTCGGTTTCTTCATTATACCACAAGACCTTCCCTTCGCTAAGATAAAATGAACATTATTTTCATTACTATTTCTTCTATTCTGTTACTTAAACTGTACTGGCTGTATCCAGATAATCTTCAAATAATTTTCTTTTGAACCGTATATGAGAACCTACTTCCAAAATGAAATCCGCTCCCTCATTTTCACCTGCAATCTGCCTTAATCTCTTTTCTCCAATTCCGTAATATTCTGCTGCTTCGGAAACATTTAAAGAATATTTCTTCCAAACAGGTATTGTTTTTTCTGTATGATTCATTCGCATTCCTCCTCCCCTCGGTTTGTATTCAACAAGGTTTTCGCTTTCTCCATTTTCATACTTGCAATCGCTTCTCGTTTGCTTGTGCCTCCAACATACATGGGTGTACACATTTCCAAAATACGATCATAGATACGTCTTTTATCTAACATGGTCTCGTTTTTTATTTCTTTCAGCGGAAGATTGGTCGTGATGATCAATGGTCGTCCTGAACGGATCCTTCGGTCTATGACGCTAAAAATAATTCCTAACGCATATTCTGAATTTCGTTCCACTCCAAGATCATCAATAATCAAAAGCTGGTAAGAAGCCAATGCATTGATATATTCCGTTTTGTCTGCCAGTGGAAATATATCATCGATAATGGTATTGAAATTTGTCATCTTCACCGTTACTTCCTGCTTAAGAAGTTCATTGGCAATGCACCCGGCAATATAACTTTTCCCGGTACCAACCGGTCCCCAAAACAAACAACCAATATGATTTCTTTTCATTTCATCCCAGTTATCAACATAATTTTTTGCCTTATGCATTACCGCATCTGACATATCTGCATTCTCAAATGTCCACTCTTCCATTCTGCTCTCATCAAAACAGATGCTTGTATTTCTGTTGACTAATTCCCGGTGTTCTTTGTCTTTAAAATATTTTTGTTCTTCTTCATATGCTTTTCTGTCACAAGCACATTGCCTGGAATGTTTCTTCATCCCCATAAATCCACCCTCAGGAAAAAATGCTTCTTTCGCTTCCCCACAGACTTTGCAGTATTGCAAACCATCACTGCCTACACATACGGTATCCTCTTCTCTCATCACAAACTCTCTCCTTCTCCATAGCAATAATTTACTTCATGATATTTATTTCTTTTATTTTTCTCAGTTATTTTACTAGGTGCCACATTTCCGGCTTCTGCACAGCCATTTTTACGACCAGATGATGGGGGCTTTTCCGACTCTATTACAGCAATCTTTTCAACCGCCTTATCATCAACCGTCTGTAAACCGATCTCATCAGATGGAATTTTTACATATAAATGATTGGGTTTTGAAAATCCACCGGATCTGCGAACCAGTAATCCCACTTCATCTAATTCCTTCAATGCTGTTTTTACAGAAGATTTACATTTGCCGATTTGAACAGACAATTCCTCTATTGAAAATATCAGATAAACATTTCCATACTTATCTATCCAGCTATTCTTTCTCGATATCCGCGCCCGGTCATACAAAACCATATAAAGAAATTTTGCAGTTTGAGAAATGCGCAGCTTTAGCAAAAACTTCGGAAACTGGAAGTACTGAAGCATCTGCTCTGACTCCTTCATGTATTCATATTTCATTCTTCTCGCCTCATTTCTGTTTCTAATTGTTGTAAAAATCATTTTTATGCCGGCTAAAAAATGTTCTTACACTTATACAAAAGATGAAGGGCATAAATACAGCCTCTTGATGAAAAATTTTTATTTTTTCCTGTCAAAAACACCCTTACATAATACGAAACGCTGAGAAGCATTTTTACAGCCCCCTGAGGAAAATTTTTTTTTATTTTTTCGGTTAATTGAATACTAAAAACAAAAAAACACTCACCTATTCACAGGTGAATGCCTTATCAAAATTTTATATTTTGTTGTCTGTGACACTTACTCAGAAACGCTTGCGTATCTGCTAAAATGTAATTGCCTGCACTTATATTTTCACGTGGGTATGGGGACGTAATCCCCATCAAGTCTGCTACTCGTAAGTAATACAAAATTGTCAAAATGACAATACTGTAATACACGGGTGGATCTTGCTCTGGATGTAACGTATTAAATTATACAATAATAGGCCCAAATGGGCACTTTCACCATTCGAGCCTATATATTATATGTCCTTTGGATAACAGCTTAAAAAGTAGCTGTCTAGACGGTATGTTTTTATCGTAGAATTGATTTTGTGGAAGCTACAGATAATTCAATGATTTTCAACTGTCTTCTTAACATGCTCAATATGAAATAATCTAAATAAACAAAACATCTTTTGCATCTTGAATTATCATTGCATGTTTTTTGCATTTCCATGTTTCATTAAATTATCTTCCTCCAGCTGATAAAATCATGTTTTACCATAAACATCAAAACGTGTGATTTGCAAAACGAACAAACTCATCTTGACTCATTCTTATCCCACTTTTTGCCAAACGAGAAGACCTTTTTGCATATATACTATCTAGCATGATTTTTTTCTCATTTTCCATTCCGTAATGAATTTTTCGATGGCATAATGGACAAAGACAAATAATATTCGAATATACATCTAAACTAACCGAAAATTGATCCTGCAAACTCATTGGCAATGCATGATGCCCTTCCATATATGGTTTATTAGTACTCTCTGCAATAAATGTTTCATGTTCTCTATTTAACTCACATTTATAATTTGCCAGTTCAAAAGCCTGCGTTCGTAAAACCCCAGATCTTTTCCATATTGTTTTAGTAATCGTCAGATTTTGATCCTTTGGCACTGGAACATCAAACGTTTTAATTTTTTCTGCAATCTCAGAAAATTCATCTCCACTCGCAAATCTGCAATAATTATTCAAACCAGCACTGTACATTCTTCGACCGCGTTCATTTGCTTGTATAAAATCCAGATCGCTATAAAGAATATCCCTAAGTTGAAATAGGTATCTATATCAGCAACCTCATAGATATTTTCCCGAACCAAACTTTTTTCTTTCAATCGTCTGGAAATATTATTAAGTGCATCAAAATAATGTTTTACAGTGCTTTGACTATTTTTTCGAATGTCAGTAAGGTAACGCGCATAATATTCTTTTAAAATACTGCCATGATTAGTATTTTTTCTATCTAGTTCTATAAAAACATCTACCATAAACATCACCTTTCAAGCCTATAAATTATACTTTTGCTGAATACCATCCTCGTTTTACACGTATCAATAATCCTTTTTTTACCATCGTCGATAACAATACATTGCCGCTGCCAACGGTAATTTGCAAAAGTTCAACTATATCCTTATTTGAAAAAGAATCATTTTCTTTCGCATATTCCAAAACTTTTTCCTCCTGGCTAAACGGAGGTAAGTCATCTTCCCTATTAGCATTCACGTACCTTGTAGATACTCCATGAGAAATTCTGCGAATTTTCTTGCTGCTCTATCAACTTTTTCAAAATAGCACTGGCTTGAACAGCATTGATTCCCAGATTTTCCATCACAGCTTTCTTGGTGATATAAGCATTTTGGTAAGCAAGTGCTTTCACAATCTCTTCTTGTTGCTGTTCCAATATGTCAAAGCAGTTCAACATAAAATCTGCCATCGTCTTGATAACCGGAATAGAAACGGAATTTCCAAACTGCTTATATTTTTGTGCATCGTTTGTATCTTCCGGAAAGCTGAATGTTTCACTTCCATCAGCATCAAGAAATCCATACCCGATAAATCCTTGTAAACGCCCCCATTCCATCGGAGTCATAACTCGTATACCTTCTGAATTAAGCCGCGTCTTCTTTCTTGGAATCACTTTTCCGGAAATGCCTTCTTTAGGTTGATATATAAGATTTCTCTCTTTTCCCGAACCACCTGTTGCAAGAATAGTGTTTGCAATCGGATGTTCCCCACCTTCTTGATTAACAACGCAATATCCAAACCCATGCCCTTTTTCATGTTCTCTTATCTTGTGACGCTTGAGCGTCTCCAGATATCCTTCGGCCATATAATATTTGTCATCAACTTCTGTTTCCAGTATTGCATTTACATCCTCAAAAACAACTTCCGTACTTCTGTCGGTAATTGTTCAGTCAAAAGTTTAATAGCATTTCCATATTTTTTCTTACTAAATGCCATAATATACGCACGTGCTCTGTTTTGGGGAACTCCAAAATTTTTCGAATTCCGAACGAATGAAGACCTATCGTATTGGTAGTTACCATTCTCATCCAAAGAAACCCCGATAACACGATAATCAAGCTCATCTTCCAACGTTTTTACAATTGTATTAATCGTGTTTCCATGATCATGAGAAATCAGATTATCAACATTTTCAAGAAAAATCGCTCTTGGTTTTGTTCTAGAAATAATATCCGCAATATCAAAAAAGATAGTCCCCCTTGTTGTATCCCTAAATCCCAATTGCTTTCCAGCACGACTAAATGCCTGACACGGAAAACCGGCAAGTAATACGTCATATTCCGTGCTATCTAATTCCGTTTTAAACTCTTCGGATGTCAAATCATTTAAAGCATCATCGTCGAAAAGATGCTTGTATGTTTTTGCCGCAGATTCATCAATTTCAGCCGATCGAACGTTTTGAAAAGATCCTGTCAGTTCAAATCCTCGCCTGATTCCGCCTATGCCTGCGCACAAATCTATAGTTTTATATATCATTATCAGCTCCTTGCAACAACGAAACGACTTGAATTCCACTCAGATCAACTGTATAGGTAATTTTTGTAATTCCTACAGGTAACACGCCACCCTTGAACGACTCGGTAGTAATACGCGGAAAATCATCATCAATTTCGTAATCTAACAGATCATGCAAAATGAATGTTTTTTTTCTTGAACTCATTCCATTTTCAAAACCCATTTCTTGTAATTTTTTTCAATGAAAAAAGTGTTATACCCTAGCTTTGAAATGTCATCTATCACAGAGTCAATTGAAACACCTGTAAGAAACGATGGTTCAAACTGACACAGTACTAAATGTAATGGTTTGTTTTCCGGTTGTAATTGAAAATGACTACTAATTGTCACTTCTCTTTTATCTCGCGCAATCGTAGATTTCACTTCCACAAACTTTGATTCCATTTCAATGTCATAGGAAGCATGGTCCGGACCATTCCAACTTATATCCTCTCCAAGAGGAATCATTGTTTTCAGTACAATCAACTCACCCAACACATCATATATTCTTGGGTCTATATTTTTGTTACCCAGCATTTCCTTCCAGCTTCTCCACCATTCCAACGGAGATTCCATGATTTTTTCTCTATTTTCTCCGTTTGATCCAGGTGTCACCAATGCCGCACACAATGACGCAAAGGTTTCTTCTATGACGGTAGAAGAAGATGTCAATGTTAATGCTCTCCGTACGAAACCGTCTTCAAACACAACTTCTTTACTTACAATACGAGCATTCGCAAAAGCCTCATTAATATCTCCAGCTTCCTCAACCGCTAATACGACACCATATTCCTCGGAGTTTAGAATAGTCCAAGCAGGATATCCCATTTTTTCTAAAGAATCTATGGTATGTGCATAACCTGGAATATCTGTATTCCAATTATTGAGGATTTCCTCTGCTAGTGTCATTTTCATCTCCTCCGCTTTCTCTCAATTCTTCAAAAAGTCTATGTGCATATCCTTTTTCACCGCCTGGAGTCAGTGCTGGTTCCACGTTCACACACTTCGCGTTATTCAACTTTGTAAACGCTGCAAATTCCTTAGTTGAAGTTTTATTCAAGGCCGAATACTTTGCATATTCGGCAATCATTGCCCTATAAAGCATTAATCGATACCCTCTTCCCGGCGTTTCGATTAATTTATTGATATTATCTGTTTTATTGTTTTTCAGGGCATTATATGTCTTAAGTTCTGATCCTTGCCAACTAAGGAATACATACCACCAGAGACTTTTTAACCAGATTCTGCGAGTTTGTGCATAAAATCTCTTGTGATTTAATCTTTCCACCTGTCATCTTTTACTGCTTTTCAGATTCGGATATCGCAGATATGTAATATCCGGCATAACTTTAACCGAAATATATCTCCAAAAATCATCATTATTTGCTTGTACAATCGAAAAATTCTTTCCGATTGGCAATAACGAATATATTTTTAATCCAACTTTCAGATCCACAGGATAATCCATCTTACCATTAGTTTCTTGTAACCCTTCCCGAAAGGCAGCCAGTAATTCATTACGAAAATCTACAAAGGATTCATCATATTCGGAAACAGGATCATACTGCTCCCAATGATTTACAAGATCATCAAACTCCACATCGTCATAATTATCAAAGGCGGATATTATTCTTTTCGCTTCATCTCTTGATAATGTTTTGAATCGTACCATTACTTATCCTCCTCTGTCAGTTTTGCTCTTAAATTAATTTGCAAGGTCCTTAATAATGCCTCCGGAGATTCGAATCGCAACTCCGTCTTATTACACTCTCCGATAAATTGGTGCAATATACTGCATATGGAATTGGCCTCTAATCCAACATCATTTCTTGTTGCTTGTAAATCTTCTTCACTGAGTCTTTCAAATATCATTAAATATGATGTTGCCAAAATATCAATCAGAAGATCGACATTCTTAATATTTCCATCGGTCATAGGACATGCAGAATAGTAAGGATTTAAATAAATACAAATATTATCTTTTGTAAATTTTTCCAGGGATTTAGGATCCTCCCACTGCGAAAACTCTATCCACCATAAAGGTTCTTTATCCGAATACAATTCTTCAATCGGAAACTCCATATTTACACTATCAAAATCCACAACAATATCATCTAATTCTCCGATAGTGACACCTTCTTCATTCATAAGTTCTTCTTCACCGTCAAGAATTTCGGATGCGGATTTCTTTACATATAAGCACACCGATAACTGAAGATCACCTTCTACTTCTCCCGGATTAAAAGTGTGTTCGAAATAGCACGTCCTTCCTGCCGCAGTTGTTATATCACTGTTCGGCAAAATGAGACCTGTTTGTGTCAACCTATTATTTGTCCACATGATACATATTCCGATTTCAGCATTCTTACAGGCGATCCCTTCAGCTCCGAACAAAAAATCCGGATATGCAATGGATACTTTCTTTTTGAAAGTAATGCCGTCTTGAGCAAGGCTCCACATATCAAGCGGGTCGGTAATTTTGATTACTCCCACTCCCTTTTTTTCACCTCTTAACGGAGCTTCCATATCGTTCGGATAGTTAAAAAAATTGAAATTTTTCAATTATACATCCGCTTTTTTCCATGAGATCGTCTGTCAGATACGGATAAAATTTTAAATTGTCCATTGTCTACCTCCGTATCAAACTACCTTGAATGAAAAGCTTATATCTTTTATCTCGTGCATGTATTTTTAATATCCCTCTTATTTCAGGAGCAAGCACATGTGACTTAATCGCAAAAGATGTAAATTCACTACAAGTATCCGCTTTTTCCATTTTTATTTCTATCTTTTTACCGATGTGTTCCGAATCTGATGAAGTACACACACAAATCTCTTCGCAATCTTTTGCTCCGGCTACCATAAGAGTATCTATCGATACAGATGAAATCATAGCAGGATAAGGTGTTCCTATATCTCGTTGCCAACTGATTGGATCAATTCTTCCACCTTCCGATTCTATGACCAGTTCGATATTTGTATCTCTTTTGCTGTGAGTCATTTTGATACAGTATTGAATTTCCAAATCATTACCTTTAAATTTGAAATCACTGAACTCATACGTTAAATTTCGGCTCGAACCACCAGTCCTCCTTGCCGCCACCGCCTCCTTGTCCACCAGAATTTTTCTTTTTCTCATACCCTATTCGAGGCATCAATAATTTGCCGAGTTTTCCCGATAATCTGCTTGCTGTAGCATCAACTCGCTTTTCTTCATTTCCGTTCTGTAATTTCATAATTTGATTAACAGTATTCTTACGAATTCTCGCTACAATAAACATTTTTGCGGGATCAGACCATCCCATGTGATCCGACGCTTCGCATGACCGTAAATATTCTCTCAATTTTTTTCCGGCATGCTCCTTTACATCAAGATTTATCTTTAAAATCTTTTGAGTATCCGGAACAAAGAATGCAAAAATAAAATCATCTTCACTCTCCGGCCACGTTATACCTTTTACCCACTCTCCGGAAACGCAATACTCGATAACCATTCTGGGATCTCTGGTATACATGACCATCGGTTCATTTAGACCACCCTCGGCTTCAAATCTTCCACAGTATACATAAGGAGACAATGACATGACATCCGCATATAGTTGCTGTTTCGATATCTTAGAAACCGCAACGTATCCCGCTGTACTCCCCTCCTCAAAATAATTGTGAATGTTTACCGGCCTTGTAGATATTTCATAATTAACTTCAGCTGTATACTCCGTCTTGTATGTTTTTGCCAAAGCTGTCGTATACATTTCCTGAACCATCTTGAAGAAAGGAAGCATATCATTCTTTCGTATCGGTTTCCCATTTACAGAAACATGTAACCATTTCTTATCACTACAAATTTTAAGCAATTCTCGATTGTGTATTTTAGGTGCATACCATTTCTGTATCGATAATTTTAAATACTCTTCAATATCACTTCCCCAAACCGACATGAAATGCTCATGAACATCATCTGGAAGACCAGATTCCAGCGGCACGATATCTTCCAATAACTTTTTCGAGTCAATATACGGAATGATAATAGAAGTTCCAGTTTCATCTTCTTTAAACGGAGCAATATGGAATACATTCAAAATTGTATTAATAAGTTCTTGATCGGTTACCGGCAAAAAATCCTCGCCATCCTCATATCCCCACCATGCTTTTCCAGCAGATTTTTTATTAATCTTGTTCAGAAGTGCAGAATCTGTACCGTCTGCATTTTTTCCATGCTCATCTTCTACTAAAGTTATTATTAATCGGGACTCAAAACCTTCATCTGTCTTTATTCTGGAATAAAATACGACTATTCCGATTCCCACACGATAATAAACACTTTTTCCAAATCCCCAGTTTCCACCAGCCCCTTCTTGTGTCTGTCTCTTCCCGGTATCAAAAATCAGCTTAAAGAAATTGCCGTGGTCTTCACCGATAATATCAGCTATATGAATCGGACCGGTTAAACCGCGAGTTTTGGTATCTCTGATTTCCAAAAATTGTGCTTGATCATTCGGAAACAACTCATTCAAAGAAGTATCCAGTGCCGTCATAAAAGAATTAAAATCCTTCGGGCAAAAATATCCTGTTGTAAAATTGACCTTAAAGCTATCTCCCGCTTCTTCTAATGATGCATCTGAACTATTCTGAATCGCTTCTCTTACAAGAAGATCTAATTCCGGCACATAATCATTTTGAAGTGACTTCAAAGTCACACTTCCATATGAAACTGAATGATTTAATTCGAGAATTTTATAATCAAGCATGTTTAAACTCCTTCGTATTTATTCCGGAAGTCTTACCGTTATTGACCGAGCGTGAGTACCTCCGCTTGGCTCACCTGCCACGATAATACTGAAACCGATAATATCAGCATTTGAATTTATTTTTGTTCTACGTCCTGCCGCAGTTTCTTTTCCAAGATTTTTATCGATTCGATACAAGAGTAATAAGGGTTTATCTTCTACGCCCAAACCACCTCTGTTTTGAATGATAGAAGATCTCTTTTTTGCGGTCTCCTTGTATAATTTCAATTCATCGGCACTTAATTTACTGATTTGAATATCGCTAAGTGCATCTGTTCCCGAACGCAATGAACCAATATCTATGTAGTCTCTTTGTTTCGTTTTTTTAGAACGTTCAATCTTTCCGACTTGAATGTTGCCTACGCTCCACTTTGATGTAGCTTTTTTATCTCCTGCAATAGCAACATTCCACTGCAAATATTTTCCTTCTTGATTCATCATTTTCATCCACTCCAAAAATACAGGTATATCAGCATAGAGTGATGAGCATTCATATATATGATATTTTTCAGCTCCAAAGAATTCTTTTTCAAGAATTGAAAAATCGATATCATACCAAACAAAGGCAGATGAAACTGCTTCTGATTGTACAGCATCACCTAGAGATTGCAAAAAGAACTCTGTTATAGCAATGTTGTGACTCAGATAATCATCATCTTCAAATCTCGTTGTTTCGTAACTATCACCGCTAAAATCAAAGTCACATTCAACTGCATTTTGCGATTTATTTTTGGATGTTAATAAGAACCTCGCAATTGTTGCCGTCGTTGTTATTTTCGGTCCAAACTGACGAGGACTTCTACCCTTAAGCATATAGTCTTCAAAAACAGCTTTAAGTTTCTCATCAATCTTTTCCAGAAGCTCAAATTTTTCCTGTACGGTTTTCGGCATCCAGATTCTCTGAAGTAATTCATACCCTTTTCGATAACCAAACCATCTTGCCATCTGCATCAAAGAATCAGCTTGATTTGAATTTCGGCCAAAATATGTACAAACCAATCCCTCTATTGTCAAGCCCCTGGCTAAGGTATTACCACCCATTATGATAAAGACCGGTGCCTTTTCCATGAGTTTTAAAGCATGGTCATCTGGGTAAACTATACGCAAATAAGTTCCGTCTTCCGCAACTTTATTTGCTCTACAGTTGTCAACACATAAATGAATTGCGTTATCTGTATAAACCTCTTCTTTCTCATCTCCCATTTTAATGTTTACTACATTATTGATAAGCGTTTCTATATCATCTTTGATTTCATCAAACTCTGGAAAATGATCGTCTACCTGATCCAGCAAACTATATTCTGGATAACAAATTCTAAGCTTTTCTAAAGTTAATTTATCCTTCTCTTTTTCGTACACCTCACCGCATGCACTGATTATTGATCCAGTAGCCCTCTCACGCTTTAGCCATGCCTTTATTACTTCATATTCTTCAAAATGTCCGTTTTGAATAGCTGTTGTATGAATCAACATACTGATTGGTTTCTTATGACCTCTATTTCTCAGTACTGCAGCTGAACACAAAAACCAGCAAATTGATTTTTTTAATTCTTTAGGAGTTGTAAATGAGTACCTTTGTGGAGATCTTTAAGCTCTGAGATTTCCTCCTGCGGAATATCCCGAACAATGTCCAACCCTGGGTAATTCTCATCTTGATCACTACCAAAAATAACTTTTCCTCCGAAGTATTCCTTTGATTCAGGTAAACTACATATAAAATCTTTGGGATAAAGAGAAGACTCATATGCCTCATTCAGCACATTCGCATATGGAGTAGCAGTAAAACTAATATAATTCATTGCCTGAAACGGCGCAGCTGCAATTGTTCCGTCTGTATTTTTACCGTTCACTAAATCTATTATCAGTTGATTTACAGCAGTTCTTTCTATTAATTCCTCTTCGGTTTCATTAATATCTATTTTCCTGGTATTAACACTTGCTTGATCCGCTTCATCGTCTATTACAAGAATTCGTAAGCGTGCTGCTTTAGCGGGATTGGCATGCAACCATGTAATTAAATTTCTTAATCGAGTGGAATTTTTTAAGCACACAGTAACGTATCTATGCATCCACTGCCCAGCTGTTTTACCGTTTTGAAACAGATTCAACTCCAGGTTATCTGACATGTATTTTTTCCCGTTCTGTACATCTACCATGTAATTGGGATTTCCAGTTTTATCAAGAATATGCCAGGCCACTCCGCCTGAAGCCAATAAGTCATGCATAAATCGGTCTCTTGTTTGCTTTCGTAGATTATCGATTGTTCCAGACAAAATTATTATGTAATTCCAATCATAATGTGCGGCCATTGTTGCGAGCCCGATCATATTTGCAGTCTTTCCCGACTGAACACTTCCCATTACCAACCCTTTTTCGGGCCGGTAACTCTCGTATCACGCAAAATATGGTTTAATATCCAATGAGAATTTTTTTCTATCTGAGTTACAGCATTATCACTGATTCGTCTCTTTCCATCCTTTGTCCTAACAAATACTTCTTGTATTGCGTCCACGGTGAACCCGGATCGGTTGGAATCGGCAAAGTTGTCCCCGCAGAACCATTAGACAACCCATAGGGATCGGAGATTGCACTATAGCCCTTTTTCATTTCATCAATGAACTCAGGCCACTCTCTAAATTCCATATCTTCCGGAAGAATCAATTCATCATCACGAAGCTGAATAAATTCATTTTTTGCTTCATCAATTGAAACACATAACGTTTTCACATCATCCCAGGAGTATCCATCTGTAATTTTCTTTGAAACCCATTTTTTTGCTTCGAGATATTTTTCAGATGCGTAATCGCCCATTATCGCCCCTCCCATACCTGTTGAATTGAATCAGCACACTCTTTTGTATATTTTTTAATATCGTTACCCCAAAATCGAAGAACAAGCCAACCGGAATTTTCCAAATACTCCGTGACTTCTACATCTCTTTGCATATTTCTTTCAATCTTTGCGATCCAAAAATCACGGTTGCTTTTAATATCATTTTTTCTGTTATCCCAATCATATCCATGCCAAAATTCACTGTCACAAAACACAGCAATTTTCTTCCCCTTGAATACAATATCGGGTTTACCCATTATGGTTTTTACATTCTTTTGATAACGCAAACCACGATTCCATAATTCTTTTCTTAAAAGCATCTCGATTTTTGAATTCTTATTTTTAACTCTACTCATATTGTAGCTAATTTGCTCTTTTGTCTTTGCCATCGATCCTGCTTCCCTCGATAATATTGTTTATTTTTTTGAAGATTTAATATATTTACCACTCTTAATTCTCTGATCCTTCGGCTTCTCAGCTTCTTTCGGAACAACCCAGAAGGATCCAATTTTCGTTGCACCTGGGATTCTATCTTGACTACATAACACCTGTACTCTTCTAACTGTAATTCCCCATTTTTCAGCCGTCTGTTTCAATGATAAATATTCCATATATTTTTCCTCTACGCATTCTGATCAACCTATTGAAGATTATATACTAAAAGGCGAACAAAATCAATTTCATACTGTCGGTTTCCACTTACATAATCTAAGAAAAAAGACGTAAGATTCATCACGCCCTTCCTATTCTAACTATTCCGATTCAATCTTTCAAAAGTGTAAAGACTTTTTACAACTTAAGTAAACCGGACATCCCAGTTCGGTTCATCACGGAGCAGATTACCAGCACTTTTTTGAACAAGTATATTTTCGGAATAATCATAGCTCATATATAAGCCGCTCTCCTCTATTCAGCAATAGCATTCATTATCTCAAGTTTTAATTCCTCATCTTTTTCATAAGTTCCATCCATAATCGCTGTCATAATTTTATGAAGAAGTTCTTTGCTAATTTTTCCTGCAGCAACATGATAACTTATATTTTCGGTGATTTTCATAAAATTTTGAGCGATTCCCAAATAACCGTTAAATAATAAAAATTGTAATGATAACGTGATGGCAAGTCTTTTGTTTCCATCAGCAAAGCAATGAAATTCACAAGTACAAAAAAACAAGTGTGTCAACTTATCTACAAATGTTGGATAATATAAATCATTCTGTATATGCTGCAAAACACTGTCTAATTTTCCTACATCTAATGGTTCATAAGTTCCACCACCACTGTAGGTTATAGTTTTTCTATGTATCTGCTCCGCCTGTTCAAGCGTTAGATAAATGATTCCATCCATTTAATCACGCTCCTTTAATCTGCGCAAAACATCTTGATTTTCTCGCATCAACCTATCCAATTCGTCTCCTGCGGCTCCAAGAAACTTTTTATATTCATCTCTGTCAAGCGGTTGAATATATTCAGATAACTGATAATGAAATGCATCTCTCAGTGCCATATCACGACTTGCCATTTTTACTCGACCTCGTTGAATAAGTGGTTTCCATAACGCCATGTTTTCAAAACTTCTAAACAAGGTTTCTGTTTCTTTTATTGATAAAATATGCTCAACTCGTTCGTATTCATGTTTTATAGCATCAGCAAGACCACTTTCATAGGCTGCAATAATATCCAATATCTCACTATAAAAAGTATCTCTAACTTTATCATTTGCCTTTAAATCAAGAATTTTTTTATATTCTTTCGCCTTTTCCTTAAATATGCTCACATATATCATATCAGTGAAGTGTGCATATTTATAACGATTATCCTCAACATAATTCTTAAGTGCATCAGTAAATTGTCTACGATAATTATCTTCCTGTAATGAGGAAAACAGAAAATCTTTATCTCTCTGATTAATATACTTTGTTCCTCCACCGGTTTTTCGGTTAATAAGATCGATAACAACATCTAACATTAACTGGCGAAGTGCTCTTGCTTTTTCGCTCTCAGATAAGAGCATAGCCATATTTAAAAATGCACGAAAATCAAAAACACCAAGAACTGTCGTTTTGGTAGGGACATTAATGTCCTTACCAGAATTCCTCGCAGCATCTAAAAAAGATTTTAATTTTTTTCCGCGCAGTACCTCGTATCCGTTTTCAGACAATTCCTCTCCATTTTGCTCTAAATATCGACTAATAGTTCTCACATCAACATCAAAAAATTTCGCAGTCATTTCACGAGTCACAAATAGCTTATTATTCCATACAATACCTTCTACACCAGATTTATTTTCTATCTCTTCAATTGCCATTTCATTATTTAGAATATTTTGTCTATCTAGCCTTGAATTAGTTAAATCTTTCTTCATTCTAAAACCTCCAATTCTCCACTCATCAATTTAGACAGTAAACGGTCACGAGCTTGTTTAGATATAAGTATTTCTTTTGATAATGATAATATTTTATCAAAAATTTGTTGTTCTATTGTTAATGATTGTTTTGGATACTGATACATAAAATACCCCATAAGTAAAAAGTCCCACCGGGTTGCGCATAAAAACCAGAGGCGTGGTGGGTTCTGTTAATATTATTGTACAGCATTCAATGTTACTGTCAAGATTTCTTTTGTAAAAAAACAACAGTCTCTCTTTGTTTCTTGAAGTTGTGCTATCATTCATCAATTCCTAATTTTCAAAACCTATCTCTTGTAATTTCCATATGTCTTGATTACCGATCCGATCTTCCAAAGGTGTAAATAAGGTGTAAATTCTACGTTTTCACCCAAGAAACCTAATAAACTCAAGGCTTTTGCCCCATCCCTTAAACACTGCCGTGGCAGATGAAAAGTATTTTTATCATTGTTTTATTTCTCCTTGAATTGCCCCGGAATGCCCTTGTTTGCAAGGGATTTCGGGGATTTGTGAAATGTGTGATTTAGGTGGCATCTTGGCAAAATGGTGCAAGATGGAGCATGTTGTTACTACCTGTTAGTAGTAAAGTTAGTAGTAAAACGGAATGGGTTACTACTAAGGATTATATATTATAATCTGCATATACTGAAAGCATACTCTCAACACTCTTCACAAAGTTCTTAGAATTATCATCAAACTCGTACTCTCCAAGTATGGTATGATACACATTTCCCGTATATTCTGTAACAAAAATTGCATCGTATAACTGTTGGATTTTTTGTTCAACAGTAACTACACTCTTACCTTCTTCCACTTCAAAGGCTTCATTTCTATTCAGCAATCGTGTAGCCAACCATTCTCCCTTATCAGAATCTTTATAAATATCCATAAGTGGTTTCGAACTTTTTCCGCATACAAATTGGTTATATAACGATATATCAACAATTTTTAGTCCTACAAGAATTGGAACCACATACATCAATAAAAGTTGTCTTCCTTTTTCATCTGAAAAAGAAAAATCAAATTTTCTACTCTCATGTGTAGGCTCATATGCTGCTGTTTTCACTTGTCGATAAAAACGAGTGGCTTCACGCAACTCCATATTATATGTATCTATTACTTTTCGACATATTTTTTCTAAGACATAACTAGATTCCAACCCCATTTCCCTATAAAATGCAGTTTTATCTGCTGGTGGCAAGGATATTCTCATATCAAAAAATCTGTCTAAATATCTGCACGCATCAAATGTATTACCATAATAATGCTTTATTGTATGTTGTAGCTCACCTAAATTAACAGAAAAAACAAACGTAATTCTGTCATCATATAAATAATGTTTTATTCTTTCTAATAATTGAACAGCATAGCTTGGCTTACATCTATCCAATTCATCTATGAAAACCACTAACCGATTTCCTCTTTCAACTAACAACTCCGTAAAGAAATTTTTAATATTCTCGTGTAAATCTTTTTCTTCTTTAATCTTTGTAAGCGGATTATCGCTTTTTAAGTTTTCAATAATACCGTTTATATTTCTACCAGTAAGTGCCTCTAACACAGACCCCGCCAACTTGAATGCATTGCTATTATCATCAAAAGCATAATTTATTCCTAACTGCTTTATTATTTCGTACACCAAAGACAATACCGGGTCTGTACCATTATCATTTTCCCATGCGTCATAATAAACTGCCACATCATAATTCTCTGGCATGTCTTCTGCTTTTTTCGGAAATGGAAGTGCGTATACAATACTTGCTTTCTTTTCATCATCCATATCGCTCATCGGATTTTTTGCATTTATTAGCAACATAGATTGTTTCACAAAAAAAAGTCTTTCCACTCCCCCCATCTGCCATCAATAGCAATAGAAGAAGCTCCTTCTTGTACTAATATCAAATCATAAAAACGCACTAAATCTTTGTTTCGTTTCAATAAATCTTTGTCCAATGTATGTATCAAATTTTCTTCTGTAGGAATCAATTCAAAACTATTCATGCCCATTTTCCTCCTGTAAAATATCTTGTAACTGTTTATTTCGATTAATAATTACATCCACAATATATTCTAGAAACTTAACATACTGTTCTGGTTTCAACTTTAATAACTTTTCAACAGTATCATATTTATCGTTTTCTAAAATTTCCTCTATGAATACACTTCTATAAATACTACCATAAACTAGTTTCGTAAATTTAGCATGCCGTTTATAATACACATTGGGTATATCATAGCAATGTGCCATTCCTCTATTTATATTCGCCCCTGGCCATGTTGGAATTATGTTTCCTATATCATAGTAGTGTTCTAAAAATCCTTTTATTTCCGGTAAATCGTTTACGTCACTAAATTGTGGATAATTCTCACTTAAAAACTTATCGGAATAAAGGCGCTGTCTCGTAGCCCCCTTTTCATCTTTCACCTTAATATCCGTCTTCACATTATCTCCAAATAATTGTCGATAATAAATAAAAACCCCAATAGCATATACTCCTCTAAAAGAGAATAATACATCCGGACATTCCCAATTCAGTTTTATGATTTTATCAACATTATATTTTTTCAACAGTTTCTCTCTTATGAAAAAATTCTTCTACAGATTGTAATTTCATCTTTAGCACTTCCTCTTTAAAAGATAGCATTTATATTATACTATTTCTTTTGATAATCCGCCACAAATTCAATTTCAGCAACATTGTAAAAAACGCCCCAGCCAAGCCGGAGCGTTATCCATCTTCTGTATCAAATTACCTTAAACATCTTCTGTGACATCGGTTTCTCCTTCTTCTGTTCAACCTCCGCCCGTGCCTTCCTAAACTCTTCTATTCGTTTCAGTTCTTCCTCAGCATCATCAAATCCGATATGCGTGTACACATTCATCGTGACTGATATATCCGAATGCCCCATAAGATACTGTAATGTCTTGGGATTCATTCCCGGTTTTGCATATTGCTGCAATAGGTGTGTCGGCATACATGAAGCGTGATGTTTGGCATCTGCACCCGGTAAATATCATTGTATCTGCCGACCATGTGATTGAATCGATGCTGCCAATGCATTGCCACAAGTGGCATTCCATTATCATCATAGAATAGGAATCCGCTATAGCCGTCTATATCTTTCTCCACTTTCGATGCATTCCTGTCCTCGATGATTGCCTGAAACATTTCTGCTACATCCTCTGTTATCGGTAGTACCCTTGTTCCAGCATCTGTCTTTGTGGTTTCTATGATATATCGCATATCCGATGTTCTCTGCAACTGGTGGTCGATATTCACTGTCATTTTCTCAAGATCAATGTCCTTTAGTGTCAGTCCACAAAATTCCGATATTCGCATTCCCGTATGAAAGAGTATGTACACCACTTCATAATATTTACAATATGCCACATCGTCATGCACAAACTTTAGAAACTTCCGCATCTGGTCTTTGTAAATTACCTCTCTTGTGACTGCATCATTTACCAATACTCCGGCAAGCTGAAATCCGAATGGATTCTTTACCAGAATATCATCATCCACCGCCATCTGAAAGGCTGGTCGCAGCACTCCTCGAATGGTATGAATGGAACTGTAGCTTTTCCCATCTTCCTGCTGCAATTTGATAAGGAACAGCTTTGCATCGGATGTTTTCACACTTCGTATCGTCTTTTTGCCAAATGTTTCCTTCGCAAGCAATCTCTGCACTGTAACATATCCCTGTTTCGTACTTTGCCTTACTCCTGTCTTTGTTTTCAAATATCGGTCTACCAGTTCACAGACAGTCATCTGTCCGTCCACGATATTTACAAGCAGTTCCAAATCTGTGTTTACCTGTTTTTCCAACTCACGAAGGGAAAGGCATGGCTTTTTACCCTTTGGAAGTTTATCCGTAGGCTCCAGTTTCCAACTGTATACAAAATGTGGTTTTCCATCAATATGATATTTATATTGATATTTTCTGTCTGCTCTTACACTCTCTCCCGGTCTTAATACTCTACGTTTGGAATCCCGCCTTGTCTGTCCCCTTCCTGCCTTTGCCATTATACCCGTCTCCTTAGTTCTGGATGGTTATGCAGATACCTTTCAAAGGCTACACGAAGAATCAGCTTGCGTTCTCCGTAGTATGCCAGAAACTCTTCTCCATCCGTATCATTCAATAAATCATAAAATTTTCTCCTGCTTAAAACGAAATATTCAATTGCCTCAGAAGGATTCAAAATATCCTTTTCCGCTAAATTTGGTCTTGCCATAAAGCACTTTCTTTCTGCCAAAAGTGGCTGTTTTCAAGGGTTTTCGGGGTCATCCTATGTTCGCTCTTATGCCCTGTAATAGCAACTACTTTTGCAGATAAAAGGAACTATATTTCTGAAGAATTAAGGATGAATTCTTCGAACTTCGGACGGATAATAAGAAATCTGTTTCCACAGTACACCGCCACTGTTCCAAGGTTGTCCTCTGCAATTCTTCTCAATCTCTTTATACCAATATTAAAATAAGCTGCTGCCTCCTTGATGGTGAGCATATACTTCTCACTAACAGGAAGCGTTTTATTGCATTCTGCCTCCATAGTATCTCTCCTTCCGACAAGGTGGTCACACAGCTGACTCCTTTGTACTATTTTTCCTTTTTTGTCATTTTCACTCTGATTCTGTGATACTTGCCCCAGGGGCAGTCTAAATCTCTGTCACCTTTTATGCCGGGCAACGGTGCCGCCCCTTCACGCGCAAAAACTGCGAATTTAAACGGGGTATTAACCCCCAATATGTTTTTAGGAAGGCCTTTAACTAGCCAAGATGTACCAAAATATTCCTGAAGACTACCAGATATAATAGTTTTTAATTTGTTCTCAATCTCGCACAACTATTACCGTATTCAAACAAAACTGACTCCGTTAAAAAAACGAAATCAGTTTGTTGCTTAAAATTTAATTATTCTACCATAGACCTGTTTTTTTGTGCTGTCTGCACAACTTGGGGCAGTTCAATTCGGGCGAGGTTATCACTTTATGCTTTATTCTTATTTGACCTGTAAAGCCTGGTCTATGAGTTTTTCAAGTGTCTTTGCTTGATTTTTTTCAGTGATTGCACCAACGATTGGCTCGCCTACAATGTTGCCGTTCTTGTCGACAACATATGTTGTTGGGTAAGAGAAAAGGCCTGATGTGAACTTGCCTGCATCGCTGTTTGAATCAAACCAAATGTTCTTGTATGTTACACCTTTCTTTGAAAGGATGTCCTTTGCTTCTGAAATTGCTGTCCTGTCACCGTCAATTGTGAATGTGTTGATGCCGACAACCTGACCGCCTTTTTCAGCAAGTTTCTTGTTGAGTGCTTCTAATTCCGGAAGTTCGCCGACACATGGCTTGCAAGTGCTGAACCAGTAGTTAACAACTGTTACATTGTTGCTTTTGAAAAAGTCACTGCTCTTTATATCGTTGCCATCAAGGTCCTTGCCGTCGAATGACGGAAAACTTGTTGCGCCACCGCCTTTTGAAATAACGCCGTTGCTGTCAGCCGGAACGCTGTCACCGTTTGAAGGTGCATTTGCACATTCAGGATATTTTTGCTCCAAGATTGTGAGTTTGCCCTCAATTTCCTTGATTTGTTCTGCACCGGCAACGAGTTTTTTGTATTCCTCATCTGTGAATTGGTCCTTTGCACCCTCAATTGTCTTGAGAAGGAAGTCACCGTAGTTTGTGCCGTCCTCAATCATTGGAGTGTCTTTGTTTGAAGCCATAAATACTTTTTCCCAAAGAGCTTTGTCTGTTGACAAGATTTCATTTTCTTTTTCCATAAGCTGATTGTAGAGCTTTGAAGCCTCGTCAGCGCTGTTCGGTTCTGTTGCCATCAAGGTTGAACTACTTGAATCTATTGATTGTTTTTCGTCTTTGTTGTTTTTTGATGTTGAGCAAGCAATAAGCTAATTGCCAATACAGAAACTAATAATACTACTATTAAGATTTTTGAGAGTTTTGAAAATTTCATAATTATTCCTCCGTTATAATTCCTCTTTTGTTTCGTTTTTGTTTGTTTTGTTTTCAATTTTTACGTTTTCGTCTACTGTTTTTCTAAACAAGCCAAAGCCGTATTGAAAGCTGACCGCTTCGGTAGGACAGGCACTTATGCACTTTCCACATCGGATACATTCGGTGCTGTTAGGTGTTTTTGTAACATCAACATCCATTTTGCACACCTTTGCACATTTACCGCACGAAACGCATTTGTGCTCGTCTACCTTCATCTCAAGCAGCGAAACCTTGTTGAACAGTGCATAAAATGCACCGAGTGGGCAAATCCATTTGCAGAACGGTCTGTAAAACAGCACGCTCAAAACGACTACCGAAATCAGCACAACAAGTTTCCACGAAAACAGTTTTCCCAATGCCGAACGGATACCTTCGTTGACTGCCGAAAGTGGCAACGCACCCTCAAGCACACCTTGCGGACATATATATTTGCAAAAATATGGGTCGCCCATCCCCAAATCATTTACTATGAGCACCGGTAATAAAACAACTGCCAACAGCAGTACTGCATATTTGATATATGTCAGTGGCTTGAGTTTTTTTGTTGAAAACTTTTTGGTCGGGACTTTGTGCAACAAATCCTGTAACCAACCAAACGGACACAAAAATCCGCAGACAAAGCGTCCGAGCAGAACTCCCAACAAAATGAGAAATCCTGTTATATAATAGGAAAACTTATATTTTGACGAGCCGACTACCGCCTGAAATGAGCCGATTGGACAAGCACCCGATGCGGCAGGACAGGAATAGCAGTTCAGACCCGGCACACAAACAGCCTTGCCTTTGCCTTGATAAATTTCGCCTTTAAAAAAGTTTGGCAGATGAATATTTGTCAGCAGAGTTGCTCCTGCCTGAATCCATCCTCGGAATTTGGCTAATTGGTTTGATGCCGTATATTTTTTCTTATTATGGTTTTTATTCTTTGTTTTCTTTTTATCCAATTCCTACACACTCCAAACAAAGCCTGATTGCCTTGCTCAAAACGGTTTCAGTTTCGCCACGCATTGCGCCGAAGCCGAGCATAATAGATCCCGAAATAAGCAGTACTGCCTGTGATAAAGCCTTTTTTGCTCTGGTCAATTCAATCACTCCTTTCATTTTCTGGCGTCATTGTAGCACATCGGATATAAAATTTTCGTTAAGAACAGAAATTTAACACAGATTTTATGTTTTTGTGCTATAATTATAAATATACTTTAAAGCAAGGAGAGTTTTTATGCACATTTTAGTTGTTGAAGACGAAAGAATATTGTGCGAAACAATCGCTCGTAGCTTGAAGCGTCTTGCTTATAGCGTTGACTGTTGCTATGACGGAATAACCGCAATGCAAATGCTTGCTGACGATAACTTTGACCTCGTTGTGCTTGATTTGAATTTACCGGATGCTGACGGCATGACTGTTTTAAGAACACTCAGAAAAACCGACCGTGACACAAAGGTGCTGATTTTGTCTGCCCGTAGTGAAGTGTCTGATAAGGTTGACGGTTTGGATGCAGGTGCAAACGATTATTTGGCAAAGCCGTTCCATTTGGAAGAACTTGCTGCAAGGATTCGCAGTCTTACCCTCCGACAGTTCACTCAAAATGATGTTGTGCTGACCTGCGGTGATGTTTCGTTTGACACAAAATCTCGCAAGGCTATTGTCGGAGGTGAACCTTTGCCGTTGACCCGCAAGGAAACAGGCATACTTGAATATCTTATGGTAAACAGAGGTCGCCCCATAAGTCAGGAAGAATTTATTGAACATGTGTGGGACAATAGCGTTGACAATTTCAGCAATTCGATAAGGGTACATATTTCTGCTTTGAGAAAGAAACTTCGCACTTCTCTTGGATATGACCCGATTCGCAATCGTATCGGTGAGGGCTATGTAATGGGGGAAGAAGAATGAAAAAAATATCTCTTCAATGGCGTATCACTTTGATGACTGCTATACTTATAGGTATAACCTGCGTGTCTATGAATTCCCTTATCGGTTATTCGGGGAGACATTATATGGATTCTATCGGCAGTGGCATTTCTGCTAACAGCGATTCGTATAAAGGTGAGCAGGAATTTTTTGACCCTGAAAGTGCTGACCTTGACCAAGAAGTAACTATTATAGTTAACGGTGCGCAGGAGTCGTTTTCCACTACAAATTGGTGCATAACAGCGGTTGTAACATTGCTTGGCGGTGTTTTGGCATGCTTTGTCAGTGGCAGAGCATTGAAGCCTTTGCACACCTTTGCTTCAAGGGTTGAAAATGTTCAGCCGAATAACTTGCCCGATATGAAGATAACCGATGATGTGCCTGCCGAGTTCAAGCAATTCAGCATTTCTTTTAATCAGATGCTTGACCGACTTGACGAGGGGTTCACGGCACAACGGCAGTTCACCGGCAATGCCGCACACGAATTGCGCACCCCTCTTGCATTGCTTCAGGCACAACTTGAACTTTTTTCTGTTGAGCATCCTAATTTGGATGCCGAAAGTGCCGACTTCCTCAAATTATTGCAGGAACAAACAGAGCGAATGTCGCAGGTTACAAAGACCTTGCTTGAAATGAGCGAGCTTCGAACTGTGCCGTGTAATGACTGCATTGAGCTTGCACCGATGATTGAGGAAATTCTTGCCGACCTTTCTCCTGTGGCAGAGAAAAAAGGGGTCACTCTTGAATGTGACGGCACCGGCACTATGGTGGGCAGTGACACCTTGATTTATCGTTTGATCTTTAATTTGACGGAAAACGCAATCAGGTATAACCGCCCTGACGGAACTGTGCGTGTTTCTGTTTCTCAGGAGGGTGACGATCTTGTTGTCAGGGTTGCCGACACAGGTTGCGGAATACCAGAAAAGTATAAAGAAAGTATTTTTCAGCCGTTCTTTCGTGTGGATAAATCCCGTAGCAGAGAAAATGGCGGTGTGGGTCTTGGACTTTCTTTGGTTTGGGAAATTGCTGATATTCACGGTGGCAAAGTGCAGGCAGAAGAAAGTACAGAAAAGGGAACTGTTATGACAGTTACTTTTCCGTTGAACAAAGAATACAAGGATGATTAGTCCAAAATAGAACGAAATATATACAACAAAGTGGCTTGAATTCAGTATTTGAGCCACTTTTTTAGTTACAACCACTGGTGCTAGAATATAAATAGTACAAGTCAAAATGAGAATTCCTTATACAGTATTTCATGGTATGATGTATGTATGCACTGAAGGAGGATCTCATTACGGCAAAGCACTATGATAAACAATTTAAAATTGATGCGGTTCAATATTACCATGACCACAAGGAGCTGGGATTGATAGGCTGTGCTTCAAATCTTGGTATCAGTCACCATCTTTGTTCTCGTTGGCAGAAAAAACTTCGAGAAACAGGCGATATTGAAAGTCGTGGCTCTGGTAATTATGCTTGTAGCTCTGAAATTGGAGACTATGAAGAAAAGTCTGTAAATATGATCTTCTATGATAAGAATGAGCGATAGGCTTAAACAAAATCAGCTTTTCGCCCTTGCTTTATATATAACAGTTACAAAATTGCATGTCAACAGCAGGC
>ENA-OQAA01000402-OQAA01000402.1-human-gut-metagenome-genome-assembly--contig:-NODE-402-length-30510-cov-1.975842_pt1 | contig 30510 bp, 41 predicted proteins | sample MGYA00242489_ERZ504515 | MGnify/ENA primary metagenome ERZ504515 (study PRJEB26092, sample SAMD00036237) | human gut metagenome | host: Homo sapiens | study: EMG produced TPA metagenomics assembly of... | reverse complement strand
GTTGTTGCCGCAGGACTTTTTATTGTGACAGGAGTTTCCAGTGTGCTGACAAATACATTATCTGAGCGAATGTTGGCGGATACGGCAAAAAAGACAAGAGGATGCGCTGTTAGGAGGAAATACGACAACCTTCCGGGAGAACCATATATTGGGATTGTTGCTGTGGAAGGGACGATTCAGGAACAGACTTCTTCCAACGGTATATTTGATACTGTGGCAGGCTATCAGCATGATACCACATTGGATTATATTGACCGGATGATGGAGGATGAGAAAAATCAGGGGATTTTACTTCGAGTTGATTCTCCGGGAGGAACCGTATATGAGTCGGAGGAATTATACCGAAAATTAGTAGCATATAAAGAAGAAACCGGACGTCCGGTTTGGACTTACATGGAGCATTATGCAGCGTCTGGCGGGTATTATATTTCTGCACCATCCGATAAGATCTATGCGAATCCCAATACGACAACAGGTCGATTGGTGTAATTATGTCCGGATACGATATGAGTGGACTGTATGAGAAACTGGGAATCCGCTCTGTGAGTATTACTAGCGGAAAAAATAAAGATATGAGTAAGCTGACAGAGGAACAGATTGCGATTTACCAGAGTTCTGTTGATGAGTCTTTTGATCGGTTTGTGGAAATTGTTGCAGATGGAAGAAAGATGACAGAAGAGACTGTCAGAGAAATTGCAGATGGGAGAACTTACACCGCAAAACAGGCAAAAGCAAATGGGTTGATCGATGAGATTAGTCTGTATGAGGAAATGCAGGAAGCAATGGAACAGGAAACAGGATGTACAACATTTTATGAACCTGAGCAGGGAGTGTCTCCGCTCGCATCTTTGTTTTCTAAACTGGAGACACTCAAACCAAAATCTGAGGCGGAAGTGCTGACGGAATGGAATGAGGATCTTGGAAGCGGGGTGCTGATGTATTATGCAGAACAGTTACAATAAAGCCGGAGAGCCGGCTGTATGTGCAGGATTTTTTGTCCGGATGGCGGCGCACTTGATTGATATGCTAATAGTTGGAGGAATCTTGTTGTTTGCAAGGATTCCGCTTGCTTTGCTTTCGCTGTTCCTTCCGACGGACTTTTGGAGTATAGGGTGTTGTTTTCGTATACGATCAAGGATATTTATCTGTATCTTGGCGGAGTGTTGTATTATATTTTGCTGACGTATTATACCGGTACAACACTTGGGAAAAAGCTGATGAATCTCCGTGTAGTCGCGGAAACAGGAGAGAAACTTACACTTTTTAATGTAATCTATCGGGAAACAATCGGAAGATTTCTGTGCAGCTTTTTGGGGGAATCGGATATATCATGGCAGGAATTGATGGACAGAAGCGGGGATTGCATGATATGATTTGTGGTACGCGCGTGATTTACGAGAAGCGAGTGAAAGTGACAGTTGTCAATAGCGGAGTACCGCAGGGATCATATGGGATGCCACATCGTCCTATGCAGAATCCAGCTGTGCGGGCAGGATCAGAGCAGAGACAGAGCGTGGAGAAAGTAGATAGAGAAGTTTGCCGGCAGATGCAGGGAGACAGAATGAATGAGAAGATAGAAGAACGACAAGAGATAAAGGAGACGGAAGATGAGAAAAGAAGATTTTAATTTTGATTTACCGGAGGAATTGATCGCGCAGGATCCGCTGGAGGATCGCTCCAGTTCCAGATTGCTCGTACTGGATAAGGAGACGGGAAAGACAGAACATCATGTGTTCCGAGAAATCATAGATTATCTTGAGGCAGGGGACTGCCTTGTGATCAATGACACGAAAGTGATCCCGGCAAGGCTGATCGGTTCCAAAATCGGAACAGATGCAAAGATTGAAGTATTGCTGTTAAAGAGAAAGGAAAACGATGTCTGGGAGACATTGGTAAAACCTGGGAAAAAGGCTAAGATCGGAACAAGGATCAGCTTTGGGGACGGATTGTTAGTCGGAGAAGTGGTGGATATTGTAGAAGAAGGAAATCGTCTGATCCATTTTGAATATGAAGGGATTTTTGAAGAAATCCTTGACCGTCTTGGACAGATGCCGCTTCCGCCGTACATCACACATCAGTTGGAAGATAAGAACCGATACCAGACGGTTTATGCAAAACACAGCGGTTCTGCAGCGGCGCCGACAGCAGGACTTCATTTTACACCGGAGCTGTTAAAGAAGATTGAGGAAAAAGGAGTGCAGATTGCGAGAGTGACCTTGCATGTAGGTCTAGGGACATTCCGCCCGGTGAAAGTAGATAATATTTTAGAACACCATATGCATTCTGAGTTCTATCAGATTGAGGAAGAGGCAGCAGAGAAGATTAACACTGCAAAAGCAAATGGCAAAAGAGTCATTGCGGTCGGTACTACAAGCTGCCGCACTATTGAGTCTGCGGCAAAAGAAGATGGAACGATCGCCCCAGTGAGTGGATGGACGGATATTTTTATTTATCCGGGATATCAGTTTAAAGTACTGGATTGTCTGATTACAAACTTCCATCTGCCAGAGTCCACACTTGTTATGCTTGTTTCGGCATTAGCAGGAAGAGAGCATGTATTAAATGCATACGAGGAAGCAATTAAAGAAAGATATCGTTTCTTTAGTTTTGGAGATGCGATGTTTATCCGGTAAAAAGGCAAAGTGATCAGTTGGTAGGATTGATCACTTTTTTCTATTGATAAAATCGATAAACAATAAGTTTTTGCAGAAAAAATCAATTAGACGAAAAAAGAATCTTCCGTTAAAATAGGTATGGTTCCGGTAGGATGCCGGATATCAAGATGTTACAGAGATTTTTTCAAGGAAAAATTTAGGAGGAAATACGTTTATGAAAAGAAAAGTAATAGCAGGTCTTCTGGCAGCAACGATGTGTATGTCGCTGTTGTTTACAGGATGCGGTGGTGCAAAGGAGAATAAGGGAACCGCAGAAAAGAAGGAAACAAAAGAATCAGAAATGCATATTGCAATTTCTGCGAATCCACCATCTCTTGACCCTCAGTCAATCAATTCCAATATTGTAGGAGGGCTTGGAGTTCATATTTATGAGCCGTTGTTTGCAATGAGTGAAAATTATGAACCGACACCAGTGCTTGCAAAATCTTATGAAGTCAGTGAGGATGGAACGGTCTATACGATCAAACTTCGCGAGGGTGTAAAGTTTCACAATGGAGAAGAGATGAGGCAGATGATGTCGTTTGCTTCTATGAACAGATGGTTGGAAGTTTTCTGCAAAAGCAAAAACATTGATCGGAGGCTCTGTATTTGAGAAGGTGGATGATTATACAGTGACATTGAAAGTGAATCAGGCTTCCTCAGATATCATCATGATTCTTGCAAGTCCAATCCAGTTTGCAGCAATCTATCCGGCAGACGTGGCAGAGACAGCCACAGCAGAGGGAATTAAGGAATATATTGGAACTGGTCCGTATAAGGTAGCAGATTGGAAGCAGGATCAGTATGTAAAGCTTGAGAAGAATGAAGCATATCAGCCGGCAGAAGAGGTATCTACCGGACTTGCGGGGGAGAAGAAAGCTGCCACAGAAACACTTTACTTTGACGTTGTGACAGATACTGCAACAAGGATTGCCGGAGTACAGAGCGGACAGTATGATATTGCGGAAGAGATTCCAGCAGATAACTATGAAGAACTTTCCAAAGATAAAAATTTGGAAATGAGTGTAGAACGCGGCGGTACACTGAATCTGTTCTTAAATACAACAGAAGGAATCATGGCAGATGTCAATATGCGACAAGCAGTTTTGGCGGCATTAAATTGCGAAGATATTTTGCTTGCAAGTTATGGAAATCCAGACCTCTTTGAAGCAAATGCAAGTTGGAGCATTCCAACAGATGCACAGTGGGGAACGGATGCGGGAAAAGAATATACAATCAGAATGATGTAGACAAAGCAAAAGAGTTACTTCAAAAAGCGGGATACAATAACGAAAAACTTGTGCTTGTTACAACACCAGATTATCAAGAAATGTATAATGCAACACTTGTTGTTCAGGAACAGTTAAAGAAAGCTGGAATTAATGCGGAAGTAGAAAGCTATGACTTCAGTACATTCATGGAACATCGTGCAGATCCGAAGCAGTTTTCTATGTTTATTACAAGTAATAGCTATAACATGTTGCCAATCCAATTATCTGTACTAGATAAAGGATGGGCAGGGCTTGACAGACCGGAAGTATCAGAAGGAATCGAGAAGATCCGTTCTGCAGCAAATGCGGAAGATGCTTCTGCTGCATGGCAGATTTGCAGACATTCTTATACGAATACGGAGCAGCAACGGTTATTGGACATTACACAGGAATCAGCGCGATGCGTGCAGAGGTAGAAGATGTGGGATATTTGAGATTTCCGATTTACTGGAATGCGACAACGACAAAATAGTAGAAAAAAAGAAGACGGCGGGATGCAAAAAAAGGCACTCCGCCGCTTTTCGGTGAAGGAGAGGGAAAAACAATGTTATCTTATATATGGAAACGATTTTTATCTTTGCTCCCGGTGCTGTTTGTGGTATCCTGCGTGGCGTTTCTCGTCGTCTATATGATTCCGGGAGGACCGGCGACAGCGCTACTTGGGATGGAAGCTACACCGGAGCAGATTGCAGAATTGAATACGGAACTAGGATTTGATCGGCCGTTCCTTGTACAGTATGTGGACTGGTTTGGCAATGTACTGCAGGGAAACTGGGGGGAGTCTTATTTTCTGCACCAGTCTGTGCTGGAGTCAATCCGGGAATATTTTCCACCTACATTAAGCCTTGCTATTTTTGCGCAGGTCATTGCTATTGTACTTGCAGTGCCAATGGGAATTATTGCAGCATACAAAAGAGGAACCGCATTTGATTTGACAGCAGTATCTGTTTCGCTGCTAGGGGTGGCACTTCCGGGGTTTTTGCTGAGTATGTTTCTGATGTTATTTCTCAGTGTATATAATCAGTGGTTTCCGGTTGCAGGCTATGCGGTGCTGTCGGAAGGTCTGGGGGAACATTTGAAATATCTGTTTGTTCCGGCATTGTCACTTGGAATTGTGCAAGCTGCTTACATTACAAGAATGACAAGGGCGGCGCTTTTGGATGTACTTTATAAAAATTATATCCATACCGGCAGAGCGAAAGGATTGAAAGAGTGGGCAGTCATCATGAAATATGGACTGAAAAATGCAGCTCCGGCTATCCTTACGGCGGTTGGACAGTCTTTTGGCAGTCTGATCACTGGAACGATTGTGACGGAAACGCTCTTTAATATTCCGGGACTTGGAATGCTGACAATTGGATCTATCAACCGGAGAGATGTGTTTGTGATACAGGGAGTTGTTTTGTTTGTCACATGTCTATATGTGTTTGTTAATCTTGCGGTCGATATTTTATATGGATTTGTAGATCCGAGACTTCGGCCGGGGCGCAGATAGGAGGAGATAAGATGCATTTTACAAGAAAAACTATTTCAGAATCGAGTGGACTGATTATAAAAGAACAGCGGCAGATTCGAAAAGAACGTTTGCTTGCAAGTCCGGCGCTGATAATTGGATTTACCGGATTTATGCTGATCTTGCTTGCGGCAGTTTTGATTCCACTTTTTAGTTCTGTTGATCCAAATGCGATGACAGTGGCAGAGAGATTGAAAGCGCCGGGAGGAAAATATCTTCTCGGGACAGACGAGTTTGGAAGAGATATTTTTATCCGTCTGATGTACGGAGCGAGAGTGTCGTTGTGGGTGGGGGGCTGTGTGGCTGTGTTTTCCTGCCTGCTGGGAACAATTATTGGAATATATGCAAGTTACTTTAAAATATTGGATCAGATTTTGATGAGAATCTGCGATGGATTGATCGCAATTCCGGGAATCCTTTTGGCAATCGCATTGATTGCAGGACTTGGAGCATCAAGCTGGAACGTCGTGATTGCTCTGACTGTTGTCTATACGCCGAGTGTGGCGAGAACGGTGAGGGCAAGTGCGATGGTCATCCGGGAACAGCCGTATGTCGAGGCGGCAAAGGTGCAGGGATTCGGTACACTCCGCATATTGTGGAAATTAATTTTGCCGGGAGTTGTGTCACCATTGATTGTGCAGGCATCTTTCATTTTCGCACAGGCAATTATATCAGAGGCATCACTCAGCTTTCTAGGGGCAGGTGTTCCGGCTCCTGCGGCGAGTTGGGGAAATATGCTTCAGGCAAGTAAGCTTGTGTTTTCAAAGGCACCATGACAATGCTCTGTCCGGGTATAGCAGTAATCCTATGTGTACTGAGCCTGAATCTGTTTGGGGACGGGCTAAGAGACTATTTGGATCCAAGAGTAAAAGGAGGGGCGAAAAAATAATGGAAGAGCAAATGAAACAGAGCGAAGAGACAATACTGGAAGTAAAGGACTTAAGTGTTTTCTTTTCGGTTCATAAGAAATGGCTTGCAGCGGTAGACAGTGTGAGCTTTTCGGTAGCGCCGGGGGAAATCACAGGCATTGTAGGAGAGTCTGGTTCTGGAAAAAGTGTGATGTCACAGTCTATCTTGAGGCTGAGAGATCATGATACAGTGGTAAAGTATAATGGAGAGATTCTTTTTGAGAGAGAAGATCTTTTGAAAAAATCACTTTCAGATATGCAGAAGATCAGGGGAAATCAGATTTCTATTATTTTTCAGGATCCACTAAATTCGCTAAGTCCAGTACATACAATCGGTGAACAGTTAAGTGAAATTTTAATGCTTCATAAAAAAATGGGAAAGCAGGAAGCAGGAAAGCGTGCAGTCCAAATGCTGGAACTTACAGGAATTCCAGGTGCAGAAGCATGTATGAAGAAATATCCTTTTGAACTGTCAGGAGGAATGCAGCAAAGGGTAATGATTGCGATGGCATTGGCATGTGAGCCGAAACTTCTGATTGCAGATGAGCCGACGACTGCACTTGATGTTACCATTCAGGAGCAGATTTTATATCTGATTCAGGAACTGAATGAGAAACTGGGAATGTCGGTGTTGTTTATTACGCATGACATGGGAGTAGTGTCTCAAATTTGTCACAGTGTAAAAGTAATGTATCTTGGTCAGATTGTAGAGGAGGCGAAGACAGATCGGCTGTTTGCTGAGCCGCTTCATCCATATACAAAGGGGCTTCTGGCAAGTATTCCGCATCTGGGAGTAGAAAAAGGGGAAAAACTTCCGACAATTCCGGGAACGGTGCTCCTCTTTCGAAAGTTCCGGAAGGATGCCACTTCTGCACACGATGTCCGGAAGCGACGAAACAGTGCAGAAGCGAGCAGCCACCATCTGTGGAAGTACAGCCGGGACATTTTGTAAAATGTTGGAAATACGCAGAGAAACAAGGACAGAAGGGGGAGCATAGGCATGGAAGAATGTTTGCTGGAAGTCAAAGAATTGAAAAAAACATATCCGTTACATGGGAGTGGAGGCAGGTTTTTTGGAAAGAAAGAACAAATGTATGCGGTAGATGGAATAACATTTGAGATTAAAAAGGGAGAAACATATGGCTTGTCGGGGAGTCTGGATGTGGAAAGTCTACAACCGGGCGTGCAATCGTAGGCTTGGACAAACCGGATGCCGGTTCAATCTTTTATCAGGGGAAAGATCTCTGTAAACTGAGCGAAAAGGAATTTCGCCCTCTACGAAAAGAGTTACAGATGGTGTTTCAAAATACACTTTCTGCATTAAATCCACGTCAGAGGATTGGTTCGATCCTTGAGGAGATTTTGATTGTTCACGGAGAAAAAAATGCTTCAGCACGGAAAGAGCGGGCGCTAAAAGTGCTCCAACAAGTTGGACTTTCTGAGGAGCATTATTTCAGATATCCACATGAACTTTCTGGAGGACAGGTACAGCGGCTTGGGATTGCAGGTGCACTGTTGATAGAGCCTAAGTTAATCGTATGTGATGAGCCGGTATCAGCGCTCGATGTAATCGATACAGGCACAGATTTTAAATATGTTGGTGGAAATTCAGAAGACATCAGGAATTAGTCTTTTATTTATTTCCCATGATATCGGTGTGATTCGATTTATTTCAGACAGAATTGGAGTGATGTATCTTGGCACACTTGTTGAAGAAGCAGATGCAGAAAGTCTTTTTGAAAATCCTCTGCATCCGTATACCAAAGCATTGCTTGCTTCCGCACCGGATCCATATGTTGTGCGAGGGAAAAGAAATATTCTGCGGGGGGAGCAGCCAGTTCGCACAGGTGAAATGAAAGGATGTGCATTCTGCGGGCGCTGTCCATATGCGGAGGAGATTTGTAAAGAAAAGGCACCGGAAATGAGAGGGGTACAGAAAGGGCATCGAGTGGCGTGTCATCTGGTGGGAGCGAAGTAGATTTTGTATAGTGACAGTGAGAAAGAAGCGATAGAAATAATTGGGAAATCACTCCGGAGAGGTTGACAGCAGGGCAAAAGATGAGTAACATAGAAATGATTAGACTCAGATATATTTTAGAGACAGAAATAGAAATAAGGGGAGAAACTAGATGAGACCAAATCGGAAATATCGGGAAACCCTCAGAGTAGGATGCGCTGCTTTGTCGTTATCGATGGCGTTAAGCTGCGCACCGTTGGCAGTATCTGCTGCCGAGACTGAGAATGCAAAAGAGAAGGCCGAGATTCACTGGACGATTAGTGATGCAGCAGAGATACAGACCTCACTTCCGCTTATGATAGAGAATCAGTTCTATGTGACTGTTGGAAATGTACTAAAAGTAATTGATGTCACAACCGGAAAGGAGACTGCTTCCACAGAACTAGCAACAGATGCATCCGAATCGGCAGTCATCGAAAATGGGGATGGCATGTTGTTTGTCCCACTTTCAGACGGAAGGATTCAGGCGGTGAAGACATCTGATCTAAGCTCTGTATTTTTGACAGAGAAGCCTGCGGAAGGATTTTCGGTACAGAGCCAGATTTTATATCATGATCATATGATTTATGCAGGTTTTAGTCCGGTGGCACAGGAGCAGAAGTATCAGGATATTTTGCCGCATTTAAGACAGACTCTAGGACAGGAACTGATGCAGTTGCACCGGAGTGGAAGTCAGCAGAACAAAAAGAAGGAAATTATATCGGTACAAAAGCAGCTATTCTCGGAGAGAATGTACTATTTGCAGGAGACTCTGGAAAACTGGTACTTGCAAATGCAAAGACCGGAGAGGTGAAAGACAAGAAGGATGACATCACGGGGAAAGTGAGAAGTCCGCTTGTAGAGGCAAATGGATCTGTGTGGTTTGCGACAGATGAAGGAATTCTTTACAAGGTTACACTCAGCAGTGATGGGAAGGTGACGGAGAAAGCGACTATTTCGCTGCCAGATAAAGGAAATGCGATTATTTCGATTCTGGAAGGGAAGGTGTTTGTGACAGGCGGAAGCGGTCAGGGTTACATAGCGGTGTACTCTGAATCTGATGCTACTGAGATTCTGTCACAGAAGACAGATCATCCGGTCGTTAGTCAGGCGGTTACAAAATCAGGTGAGAATTTCTATGTGTATTTTACACAGGAAGAAGACTATGCAAATTTGTATGTGGCCAAGTTTGACGCAGACAAAAAGATGACGGTGGAGACCGTCTATACTTCGGAGACGAAGAAAAATGGAGAAGATTATCTTCTGATTGGCGATGATGGGAAAGTGTATTATGGAAATACCGGAAATGGAACGATCACATCTGTGGATGTTCCGAAGGAGGAAAATCCAGAACCAAAACCTCCGGTAGAGCCAGAACCAAAACCCCCAGTAGAACCAGAAAATCCAGATCCGCAACCTCCGGTAGAATCGGAAGAGCCAGAGAAACCGGAGACAGATCCACCGCAGGAGAATCAATCATCGAAACAGATGGGAACCAAGCAGGGCAATACACAAGGAACTACGGACAACAGCGGTCGGAGAATCAGAATACAACGAGAAATCCTTCCAAGAGTCAGTCCACAGGAAGTTCAGGTGGAACCTCAGCAGGAAATACAGTGGGAAGTATTGCTGAACCGACATTGCTTGAGAATATCAATGCAGCGATCAAGGGTGGGAGCAATTCTCTTGTCAACGGAAGTAAGCCATATAAGCTTGACAAGGAAATTTTGACTGTTCTTGCTAAGAATCCGAACTTTGAGCTGACATTAGAGTACGATAATTACTCCATCAAGATCAAAGGGGCAGATATAAAGAATCCGGAAAATGAGCTTTTTACAAAACTCATCGAGAAAAATGTTACGCTTTCCAAGAAAGAATCGGACAAAATCGGTGCGTACCAAGTATTGGAATTCATGATGAGCAAAAACTTTCCGGGGAAAGTGACGGTTATCTACCAGCTTCCAGAGCAGTTAAAAGGTGCAGAGAAATTGTTCCTCTATGAGAGAAGCAATCTGGACAAAGGAACAGAGATCGTAGTAGATCGGGATAAGGTGACTTTGATCTTTGAAAAAGGCGGGGAATATGTGCTCGCAAAAGAGAAAGACAAAGCTGCTGGTGAGGCAGAAAAAGAAGATACAGAAGATAAAAAAGAAGTGTCAAAGAATACAGAGAAAGAAAAGAAACACTCTTTTCAGTTGCCGAAGCTTCCGACACCGGTACTTGTGGCGGCAGGGGTAGCACTTGTGGCACTGATCGGTTTGATTGTTATTATGCTGATGGAGGCGAGAGCAAGAAAAATCCGCGAAGCCAAACGCCAGAAGATTCGTGGAGAGAAAGGGGAACTTCCGGGAATTATAGAAGAGATTAGTTCTGAAGAAGCAGACCCAGAGCTGGAGAAGGAACTGGACAGTGAGCTTGCTGAACTTGAGGAAGAAGCAAAGGAACTGTCAGAATCACAACCAGATGAGGAAGAAAAGGCGGAGACATCTTTAGAAGGTCTGGAAGAAGAGAAGACACAGGTATTGCCGGCGCTTCCGCTTGTAGAGAATATCCCGGATCCGGAAGAAGAAGCACTTTTGAAAAAAGAAGAAGAAGACTGGAACAAGATCCATGAGGCACAGAGTCAGGGTGCAGCAGAAGTGTCTGAAACAGAGGAAATGCCTGAAACAGAGGTAATACCTGTGGAAGAGGCAGAAAAACCAGATGATTCAGAGAAAATAGAACAGAAGGAATCCGACGAAGAACCAGAAGTTCAGAAATCTGAAACAGAACCTTGCGAAACAGAATCTTCTCAAGTAGAACCTTCCGAAGCAGAATCTTCCAAGAAAGAGAAGGAGGATACGCAGAAAGACGAATAAATCATTTTTTAGATGAGGCGCAGTCGAAATGTGATAAGATAGCATTTCCGACTGTTTTTTTGTATGAAAATTTGAAACGATATGGCAAAAAGCGCCTATTTATGATACGATGAATGCAGTATACTGACATAGTTATAAGAACAAGGGAGGTTTTTCAGATGGCAAATAAGTCGACAGTTCCATTTCAGGGAACGAAAGAACAGGAGACGGTACTGCGTGAAGTGATCGAAAAGAGAAAAAGCGAACAGGGGGCATTGATGGCAGTATTGCAGCAGGCACAAGAGATTTATGGATATGTTCCTACGGAAGTACAGACGATTATTTCGGATGAGATGGATATCCCGCTTCACAAGATTGAAGAGGTTGTTGATTTCTATCCACAGTTTACGTTGAGCCGAAGGGAAAATAATCAGGTATCGATCTGTCTTGGAACGGCATGTTTTGTGAAGGGAGCAGGAGATGTCTACAATAAGCTGACAGAAGTACTTGGAATCGGTGGTGGAGAATGTACTGCCGATGGAAAATTTTCGCTGGACGCAAGCCGGTGCATTGGAGCATGTGGCATGGCACCGATTCTGATGGTGAATGACGATGTGTACAACCATGTGAAAGCGGAAGATGTAGAAGAGATTCTTGCAAAATATGAATAACAAAAAGAAGGGACCTTGCGATAGGAAAGGTCCTTTTTTTGAATGGAGTGAATGGAATGAAAGTAATTGATTTTCAGAATGCGAGCTGTAAGCACTGTTATAAATGTGTGAGAAATTGCAGTGTCAAGGCAATCTCTGTCCGACATGAGCAGGCGCACATTATGAATGATCACTGTATTCACTGTGGGAAATGCCTGGAAGTCTGTCCGCAGAATGCAAAGCGTTTCGCAAGTGACCTAGAACTGATCAAAGCTATATTCGACAGAATATGAAGATTGTCGTATCAATTGCACCATCGTATTTGGGAGTGATGAATTATCGGACGCCGGGACAGGTTGTCGGAGCACTTCGGAAGCTTGGATTTGATGAAGTGCGGGAGACATCAGAAGGTGCGGCACTTGTCACGAGAGAGTATCAGAAACTGCTGCGGGAAGGGACGTATAAAAATATCATTACAACTTGCTGCCCAAGTGTGAATGAACTTGTGGAGAAGTATTATCCGGAATTGACAGACCAGCTTGCTCCGGTTGTCTCTCCGATGATCGCGCACGGAAGACTGATCAAAAAAATGTATGGGGAGCAGACAAAGGTAGTCTTTCTCGGTCCCTGTATTGCGAAAAAGCAGGAGGCAATGGGAGATTCCCGCGTGTTTGGCGCAGTGGATGCGATTCTGACATTTGAGGAATTGGAACAGTGGCTGGAGGAAGAACAGATTGTTCTGGAAGAATGTGAAGATCTTCCGATGGCAAACCCGGATTGTGGTGTGAACCGTCTTTATCCGGTCAGTGGTGGAGTTCTTCAGTCTGTGATGGTGGATTCTTCCGAAATGCGGGAGAAAGAGCAAGGTGAAGAAAAAAAACAATACCACAAAGTGTATGTCGATGGACTGGACAATTGTATGGAAATGCTGGAAAGTTTGAAAAGAGGCGAATTGGAGCACTGTTTTATCGAAGCGAATGTCTGCGATGGTGGCTGTGTCAAGGGACCGGCATCTGGAAAATGGAATGTGTCGTTTATCAAGGCAAAAGTGGAGATGGAGCGGAGAGTGGCTGCCCATCAGAAGGCACAATATGAGCCACAGTCTTTGGAAGTCGAACTTTCCAGACAATTTGCGCCGCATCCGCCAAAAGAGCAGCTTCCGACCGAGGAGGAACTTTCTGCAATTTTAAGAGAGACAGGAAAGTATTCTGAGAAGGATGAATTAAACTGTGGTGCGTGCGGATACGCAACCTGCCGGGAGAAGGCGATTGCAGTTTTTCAGAAGAAAGCAGAGAATAGTATGTGTCTGCCGTATGCACTTTCCAAAGCAGAGTCCATGTCGAATGTAGTGATGGATGTGACGCCGAATCTTATTTTCATTATAGATAGGGAGATGCGGATCCGGGAATGCAATAAGAAGGCGCAGGAGTTGCTCGAAATCAGCAGAGAAGAAGCGCTGGAAAGATATCTGTATGACTTTGTGGATACAGCAGATGTAGAGGACGTTTTCCAGACGAGAGAGTCGATTACATACAAGAAAGTGAAGCTGGAGCAGTTAGGCATGAAAGCTGAGGAAAAGATCATATATATTCCGGAGATGGAGTCGGTGCTGATTATTTATCAGGACATCACAAAAGAAGAAAAAGCAAAAGAGAAACACTATAATCTGAAAATGGAGACGGTGGAGATGGCACAGCGTGTCATTGACAAACAGATGATGGTCGCACAGGAAATTGCCGGGCTGTTAGGAGAGACGACCGCAGAGACAAAAGTGACTCTGACAAAGCTTCGGGATTCGATTCTCCTTGATGGAGAGGGGGACTAGCATGGGAATCAGTGTAGATGTTGCGTGGAAAAGCCTGAATAAGCACCACGAGGAGCTATGCGGGGATAAAGTGGAAGTATTAAAGACTGCGGATTCGGATATTGTGATTTTGGCAGATGGTATGGGGAGCGGTGTCAAGGCGAATATTCTGGCTACGCTGACCTCAAAGATTCTTGGAACAATGTTGTTTAACGGGGCGACGATCGAGTCTTGTGTGGAGACGATCGCAAAGACGCTACCGGTCTGTAAAGTAAGGGAAGTTGCCTATGCAACATTTAGCATTCTCCAGATTTTTCGGAATGGAGAAGCATATCTGGTGGAATTTGACAATCCAAGCTGTATTTTTATCCGGGATCATAAAGTACAGTCTTATCCATACGAGGAGCGGAATATAGAAGGAAAGCAAATCCATGAATATCGTTTCCGGGTAGAGTTGGGTGACTACTTTGTTCTGATGAGTGATGGGGTGCTCTATGCAGGGCCGGGAGATTTCCTGAATTTTGGCTGGACATGGGACAGTATGGCGAAGGCGGCGATCCGCTGCCTGTCGGAGGAGATCTCCGCATCAAGATTGGCGGTTTCGCTTGCAGATACCTGTGATGAACTTTATGGGCACCGTCCGGGAGATGATACGACAGTTGCTGTTATGCATGTGATCCCGCGGCAGATCGTCAATATTTTTACCGGGCCGCCGGAGAATAAGGAGGACGATGAGCGGGTTGTGAAGTCGTTCATGAAGCAGGAAGGAAAAAAGGTGGTATCCGGAGGGACAAGCGCCAATATTACAGCAAGGGTGCTTGGCAAAGAAATTTACACTTCATTGAAAGACTATGATCCGAAAGTGCCGCCGATGGCGCTCATCGAAGGAATCGACCTTGTGACAGAAGGAGTACTGACGCTTGGATTGGCGTTGAAGCTCTTGAAAAAATATGTGAAGAAGGAGATTGACGCCACATTTTTGAGGAGCTGGACAAGAATAATGGAGCATCCAAACTTGCCAAAATGCTGATTGAGGAATGCACAGAGATTCATCTGTTTGTTGGAAAGGCAATGAATGTGGCACACCGGAATTCTAACCTTCCATTTGATCTGAGTATTCGCATGAATCTCGTTGAACAGCTGGAAGAAGTTGCCGAAAAGATGGGGAAATCAGTTACGATCCAATATTTTTAAGTTGACAGGTTTTTCAAAACTTTGTAGAATAACCGTATATTGACTTTGGCAGATGCCAATGAAACAGGGAATGCGGTGAAAGTCCGCAACAGCTCACTCTACTGTAAGGGATGACGAACCTGCATACCACTGTGTTCGGATGAGTTTCGGATGCGGGAAGGGCAGGAAGTAGGTTTTAGTCCTAAGTCAGGATATCGGTCAATAGGTAAGTAACATCTTTCGGTGAGGAGAAGAGTATACACAGCTTAGAATGATTTTACAAAATGATTTTATGAGAGATGCGGAAGCATTTTCTTTTCCGTGTATAAAAAGACAGCCGAAAGGCTGTCTTTTTATTGTTGAGAGATGGGCCATTTGTTTTTAGAAGACTGGAAAAGGAGATGGACAGATGGAGAAAAAAAGGCTTCGCGCAGGATATACAACAGGGACATGCGCCCAGGCTGCGACAAAAGCAGCAGTATGGATGTTGCTTTCCGGAGAAGAGAAAACATCGGTGGATGTGGTTCTCCCGAAAGGAAAGGAACTGACGCTTCTTGTCTGTGAGATTGAGATGAAAAGGCAGGGAGAAAAGATTGAGCGTGTCAGCTGTGCCGTCAGAAAGGACAGCGGAGATGATCCGGACATTACAAACGGTATATTTGTCTATGCATCGGTCAGAAGAAAAGATGGAACGGAAATTGAAATTGACGGAGGGCGCGGAGTTGGGAGAGTGACCAAAAAAGGATTGGATCAGCCGGTAGGAGCTGCCGCTATCAACAAGGTACCGCGACAGATGATCAGAAAAGAGGCAGAGGAGATCTGCGACTGTTATGGATACGAAGGAGGACTTGAGATCATCATTTCTATCCCGGAAGGAGAACAGCTTGCGAAGAAGACGTTCAATCCTAAGCTTGGAATTACAGGTGGGATTTCCGTGCTTGGGACAAGTGGGGTTGTGGAACCGATGAGTGAACAGGCATTGATCGATACGATCCGTGTGGAAATTCAGATGCAGCTGGCAAATGGGAACGGTTGGCTTTTGGCTGCACCGGGAAATTACGGGTTAGATTTTCTGAAGGAAACTTATGGGATCAGCCCGGACCGTGCAGTCAAATGCAGCAATTTCGTCGGAGAGACGATTGATCTGGCAGCGCAGTTTGGAGCAAAAGGGATATTATTTGTGGCGCATCTTGGTAAATTTGTGAAAGTGGCGGGAGGAATTATGAACACACATTCCCGGTGTGCGGATGCAGGATGGAAATTTTCGGGGCGGCAGGACTTCGGGCAGGGATAGATTCTGCAGTGGTCCGGAAGATTCTGGACTGTACGACGACGGAAGAGGCTTTGGAACTTCTGGGCAGAGAAGAACGTGACGCGGTAATGAAAGAGCTGATGGCGCAGATGGAACATTATCTCGAATGGCGGACAAAAGGAGAACTGCCAACTGCCGCGATTGTATTTTCCAGCGAGATAGGGAAGATTGGAGAGACCGCATGCGCGGAAGCATTTTTAAAGAAGATTGCAGAAAATGAGGAGACAATAGAGGAATGATAGGAAAATTATATGGAATTGGAGTAGGACCGGGAGAGGCAGAACTTTTGACTTTGAAGGCACTGCGATCATGCGGGAGAGTGATGTGATCATTGTTCCCGGAACAGATGTAGAAAAAAGTGTGGCATATCAGATTGTGCTCCCGGTATTCCCGGAGATCACAGAAAAAACAAGGGTTGCGGTAAAGATGCCGATGACGAAAGATCCGGTGCGCTTAGAAGAGAGCCATCAGAAAGCGGCAGAGGTTATTGAGATATTTTTAAGGGAAGGAAAGCAGGTGGCCTTTTTGACACTGGGAGATGTCACGATTTACTCAACTTACCTCTATGTTCACCATAGAGTGGCAGAAGCAGGCTATCCTGTGGAAATCGTCAATGGAATTCCATCGTTCTGTGCAGTGGCAGCGCGGCTGAATATGGGACTGGTGGAAAAATCAGAAATGCTGCACATCATTCCTGCATCGTATCAGATCGAGAAGCATTGAAGCTTCCGGGGACAAAAGTATTGATGAAGGCAGGAAAACAGATGGGACATGTCAAAGAACTGTTGAAGCAGGCAGATGCCACGGCAGTCATGATTGAAAATTGCGGGATGCCGGGAGAGAAAATTTATAGTACTATCGATGAAATCCCGGAAGATGCAGGTTACTATTCACTGATCATTGTAAAGGAGAAAAAGGAATTATGATACATTTTGTAGGGGCAGGCTCCGGGGCGAAAGATCTGATTACCGTCCGGGGACAGCGGCTGCTTGGAGAAGCGGATATTATTATCTATGCAGGATCCCTAGTCAATCCGGAGTTGCTGGATGAGAAAAAAGAAGGATGTGAAGTCTTTAACAGCGCAAAGATGACACTGGAGGAAGTGCTGACGGTGATGGAAGAAGGCGATCAAAAAGGGTGTGAAATTGTCCGCCTGCATACAGGGGATCCTTGTGTGTATGGGGCAATCCGGGAGCAGATGGATGCACTGGATGAAAAAGGGATTGTCTATGATTACTGCCCGGCGTAGTTCTTTCTGCGGTGCAGCGTCGGCGCTGAATCTTGAATACACACTGCCGGATATTTCTCAGAGTGTGGTCATCACTCGCATGGCAGGGCGGACACCGGTACCGGAAAAAGAGTCGATTGAGTCGTTTGCAGCTCATCAGGCGACGATGGTCATTTTCTTAAGCACTGGAATGTTAGAAGAATTGTCTCGGAGGCTGGTTGCAGGAGGTTATCAGGAGAATACTCCCGCGGCGATCGTCTACAAAGCTACATGGGCGGACGAGGAGAAATATGTTTGCACTGTAGGAAGTCTGGCACAGACCGCGAGGGAACATGGTATTACGAAGACGGCGTTGATCATTGTAGGTGATGTTATTTTGCCGCAACAGTATCGCAGATCGGATTTATACCATCCGGAATTCACGACAGAATTTCGAGAGGGGAGAAGTCAGGAAGCAAGTGAGCGAGAAAGGACAAAGTAAGAAGCATTGACAGAGCAGCAGAAAAAAATAGAAAGCAAAAAGAAAAGGCTTGTGATCGTCAGTTTTACCGAGGCGGGTACCGGCTTGCAAGACAAATAGAAACACTGGCAAAAAATACCGCATATGAAGTTTCTCGTTATGTGAAGAGCCGGTATGTCATGGAAGAAGAGGTGCCGGAAACAATGAGGGCAACGGCCATTTTTGGGAAACTAAAAGAGCAGGTGCAAGTATGGATGCGACAGATGGATGGAATTGTGTTTGTCGGTGCTGTCGGGATTGCGGTGAGAAGTATCGCGCCGTTCATCGAAAATAAAGCGAAAGATCCAGCGGTGATCGTTTTGGATGAAGAAGGTATGTTTTGTATTCCGATTCTTGCAGGGCATCTGGGGGGCGCCAATGCATTGGCACTCTGGATTGCAGATGCAGTGGGTGCAGTTCCGGTCATTACGACGGCGACAGACAGAAAGAAACGGTTTGCAGTCGACTTGTTTGCAAAAGAAAATGATTTAGAGATTTCTGATCTGAAATTGGCAAAAGAGATTTCCGCAGCATTGCTTGCAGGAAAAAAGATCCCGATATGTTGTGAGAAAGAATTGCCGGAGATTCTTCCGGAAGGACTTTACTGCTGCGAGGATTTTGCAGAAGAGCCAGCACGTCCGGGAATCTATATCGGAATTAAAAGATGCGGGGAAAAAGGAGTATTATCGCTGATCCCCAAGGCAGTGACGGTAGGAATTGGATGTCGGAGAGGGACAGATAAGGAAAAGATCAATCGGTGTGTGTATGAGGCTTGCAAGGAAGCGGATATCGACAAAAAAGCAATCAGCCGGGTGGCGAGTATTGACTTGAAAGCGAGGGAGCAGGGCATTTTAGAGTGGTGCAGGGAATCAGGGATTCCGTTTGAGGTCTATCCGGCAGAAGTTTTAAACGATGTGGAGGGAAGTTTTACTTCTTCTGCATTGTAAAGAGACAACGGGAGTAGACAACGTGTGCGAGAGAAGTGCACTTCTTGCAAGTGACGGTGGGAAATTGATACAAAGAAAGACAGCGGTGGATGGTGTGACAGCGGCACTGGCTGTGAGAGAATGGAGGATTCATTTTGCATAAACTATATATTGTTGGAATTGGACCGGGAAACTATGAACAGATGACAATCCGGGCTGCGGAGGTATTAAAGACATGTGATGTCATTGTTGGTTACACGGTGTACATAGATCTGATTCGGGAACATTTCGGAGAGAAAGAATTTTTGACAACACCGATGCGGCAGGAAGTCAAACGATGTGAAATGGCATTTGAGACGGCGATGGAAGGAAAGACGGTCGCAATGATCTGCAGCGGAGATGCAGGAGTCTACGGCATGTCGGGGTTACTTTACGAGATGGGTGCGCGTTATCCCGAGGTAGCGTTGGAAGTGATCCCGGGAGTGACGGCAGCCACCGCAGGGGCGGCGGTACTTGGAGCGCCGCTGATGCATGATTTCTGTCTAATCAGTCTTAGTGATCTTCTGACGCCGTGGGAGAAGATCGAAAGACGGCTGCGGGCTGCAGCGGAGGCAGATTTTGTCATTTGTCTTTACAACCCTTCGAGCAAAAAGAGAAAAGATTATCTGCGGCGGGCCTGTGAGATTTTACTGGAGTATCAGAGTCCGGATATTGTCTGCGGAACTGTGGTCAATATTGGAAGAACCGGGGAACAGAAGAAGGTTCTGTCGTTAGAAGCGCTGAAGGAAGAGCAGGTTGATATGTTTACAACAGTATTTATGGGTAATTCACAGACGATGTCACTGGAAGAGATGATGGTAACACCGAGAGGATATCGGAATGTGTAGGGCAATAGTATTTGCCGGCACAACCGAGGGGAGAAAACTGTCAGCATTTCTGGAGGAAAGACAGATTCCAGCCATGATCTGTGTGGCAACAGAATACGGGGGAATCTGTTCTGGAAGAATATGCACAGCTGGAAGTACACCGCGGGAGACTGGATCAGGAAGATATGAGGAAACTTTTTGAAGAAAAGAGGCCGGAAGTTGTCATTGACGCTACTCATCCTATGCGGTGGAAGTGACAAAAAATATCCGAACTGCTTGTGAGAAAGGTGGAAGAACATATATCAGAAGTTGTCAGAAAATCCGAAGAATATAAAAATATGGAAAGAACATCTATGTAGATTCTGCTGCGGAGGCAGCCCGGTACTTAAGTGGGACAGCCGGAAATATCTTTTTGACAACTGGAAGTAAGGAGCTTGGAGCATTTACCGAGATTCCTGACTATGAAGAGCGGGTTTACGCGCGAGTTCTGCCGGCTCCGGAGATTATCAGTGTATGTGCAAGCTTGGAATCCGTGGAAAACATGTAATCTGCATGCAAGGACCGTTTTCAGAAGCATTGAATGAAGCAATGTTTGCACAGTGTCATGCGGCTTATGTCGTGACAAAAGAGTCGGGAACAGCAGGTGGATTTCGGGAGAAGGAGCAGGCAGCAGAACAGCTTGGGATTCCGCTTGTGATCATAGGAAGACCAAAGAAGGAAGAAGGGCTTTCTTTGGAGCAGTGCAAAGAAATGCTGGAAAAACAGTTTCAAGAGGAAACAGATAGAAGAACAAAGGAAATGAGAGATCAGTCGGAGAAAGGCAGAAGACGACGGGTATCTCTTGTGGGAATCGGGATGGGATCTGCTGAGACGATGACTGGGGAAGCCAGCCGTACATGCAGGGAGGCAGATCTTCTGATCGGTGCGAAGCGGATGACAGAGGCAGTCAGACAAGAAGGACAGCAAGTTTTCTGCGCCTACCGTGCGGAGGAAATATTGGAATATATCAAAGAACATCCACAGCACGAAAATATTGCGGTTGTACTTTCTGGAGATGTTGGCTTTTTCAGTGGAGCAAAGGATTTCCTTGGCCATGTAAAAGAACAGGAGGAGAACTTGGAAGTCCACGTGATCCCCGGAATTTCGTCTCTTGTCTATTTCTGTGCGAAGCTGCATGTCCCATGGGAAAAAGTGAAGGCGATCAGTGTCCACGGGAGAGAGGAAGGACTGGTTTCTGGTGTACGGGAACATCCTATGGTTTTTGCGCTGGCAGGAGGAAAGAATCAAATTGCAGAACTTTGTAAGAGATTGACAGTGTACGGCTTTGGAGAATGTGAAATTGCAGTTGGGGAGAGACTTTCTTATCCGGAGGAGCGAATTTTTCAGGGAAATGTGAGGGAATTCTGTGAGTTGGAAACCGATTCGCTCGCAGTTTTTCTAATCTGGAATCGGAGAGCAGAGCGGCGTGAGGTCGTTTGCGGGATTCCGGACGAACAGTTTTGCAGGGGAAAGTTCCGATGACGAAAGAAGAGGTTAGAAGTATCTCCATTTCTAAGCTGAGGCTTTGGAAGGATGCTGTGATCTATGATGTGGGTGCAGGAACCGGATCGGTTGCTGTGGAAATGGCGTTGCAAGCTCCTGATGGTGTTGTTTATGCGGTGGAGAAAAATGAGGAGGCAGTAGCGCTTCTGGGGAAAAACCGAGTGGCATTTGCTGTAGATCACTTGAAGATTGTTCACGGAAAAGCGCCGGAGGCACTGGAAAATCTTCCCGCCCCGACACATGTATTTATCGGAGGTTCCTCGGGAAATCTCAAAGAAATTCTGGATATCGTCCGCAAAAAAAATAAAGCGGTCCGGGTTGTGATCAATGCAATTACCTTGGAGACCGTCACAGAGGCGCTTACTTATCTGAAAGAGCAGGAAATTTCCGGTGCAGAGGTTGTCTCTGTGCAGACAGCGCGTGCACGGGAAGTCGGAAGATATCATATGATGACGGGACAAAATCCGGTCTATGTCATTTCATTTGGAGGAGAAAGGCAGGAAAGATAAATGAAAGGAGAAAAAATGCCACGATTTCTGCTTGGAGCACCTGCGAGCGGGAGTGGAAAAACACTGATCACCTGTGGGATTTTACAGGCATTGCAGGCACGGGGAAAAGCGGTGGCTTCCTTTAAATGTGGACCGGATTATATCGATCCGATGTTTCATACAAAGATTATTGGAGCGAAAAGCCGGAATCTGGATGGATTCTTTTTAAATCAGGAGCAGATCTGTCACGAACTTACTTCTGTAGATTGTGATATTGCAATCCTGGAAGGGGTTATGGGGTATTATGACGGAATTGCAGGAATTTCCACGCGCGCAAGTGCGTTTGAAGTGGCAAAGTGGACGAAGACACCGGCGGTGCTGATCGTGGATGGAAAAGGAATGAGTGTATCAGTCACAGCATTGATCCAGGGGTTCCTTACCTATCAAACAGACAATCAGATCGAGGGAGTGATTTTCAACCGGGTATCCCCAATGCTGTATCCGAGACTTCGCAAGATGGTGGAAGAGCAGTTGGGAATTCAGGTGTACGGATATGTGCCGGAACTGAAAGGATTCAAACTGGAAAGCAGGCATCTGGGTCTGAAACTTCCGGAAGAGATCAAAGAGTTGAAAGACCAGATGCATCTGTTGGGAGAACAGATGGAAAAGACGGTTGATCTGGATGGACTGTTAAAACTGGCAGCGCAGGCGGAGGACATCCCTGTGGCAGAGAAGAAAGAGGATCTTGTAAGAAAAGGAGATCAGGGGAAAAGGGGAAAAAGCATTGTGCAAAGAGAGAAAGTCCGCATCGGGGTGGCAAAAGACGAGGCATTCTGCTTTATCTATGAGGAAAATCTAGAAGCGCTTCGTCGGGCAGGGGCAGAAGTTTGTTTCTTTTCACCAATACATGATGCCGAACTGCGCCAGAGCTGGAAGGAATTGTGCTGTATGGAGGGTATCCGGAACTTTTTGCGGAAAGGCTCAGCACAAATGTATCAATGCGGACGGCGGTTTGCGAGGTAATTCGGCAGGGCGTGTGCTGCATTGCAGAATGCGGAGGATTTATGTATCTGCATGAGACTTTGAAAGATATGGAAGGAAAGGAATATCCGATGGTAGGTATCTTTCCGGGAAATACTTTTTATACCGGAAAACTTTCGAGGTTTGGGTATGTGACACTGACGGAAGGGACTGTGTTCGGAGAAAAGACAGATCCGATCACTGCGCATGAATTTCACTATTTTGACTCTACAAACTGTGGAGACGATTTTCTCGCAGTGAAACCACTCAGTGAACGATCCTGGAGATGTATGCATGCAGGAGAGCGGATTCTGGCGGGGTATCCACATATTCATTATGGGGGAAATCCACAGATCGCAGAACTTTTTATTAAAAAATGCAAGGAAAGAAAGAGGTAAGAGATGTCAGCACAGTCCCTTCAGACAGAAGGAAAACTTCTGAAAGAAACAATGAAAAAAATATGTCCGCCGGATACAGCGGCAATGGAGCAGTGTCAGCAGCGGTGGGATAGTATTGCAAAGCCCCTTCACAGCCTTGGAAGGCTGGAGGAAGTACTGATTCAGACGGCGGGAATGACAGGAAGCGATGAGGTGCATTTTGGGAAGAAAGCGCTTATTGTCATGTGTGCCGACAATGGGGTCGTGGAGGAAGGAATTTCTCAGACCGGGCAGGAAGTCACTGCGGTTGTAGCGGAAAATTTCCTGAGTGGTGACACGAGTGCGGCAATCATGTGTAAGGCGGCAGGGGCAGACTTGTTTCCGGTGGATATTGGAATTGCAAGAGATACGAAGCTGCGAGATGAAAAGATTGCATACGGCACGAAAAATATGGCGCGGGAGTGGGCGATGACAAGAGCACAGGCAGTTTGTGCGATAGAAACAGGAATCCGTATGGCAGAGGAACTCGCAGAGAAAGGATATGAGATTCTTGCCACCGGAGAGATGGGGATCGGAAATACGACAACAAGCAGCGCGGTAGCAGCAGTACTGTTAGAAAAGCCGGTCGAAGAGATGACAGGCAGAGGGGCAGGACTGACAAGTGCGGCACTGAAGCGAAAGCAGGAAGTCATCAAAAAAGCAGTGGAATTGCATCAACCAGACCGGACAGATGGGATCGATGTTCTTGCAAAAGTGGGCGGATTTGATCTCGGAGGGATGGCAGGCGTCTTTCTGGGAGGGGCGGCAAAGAAAATTCCGGTGATCATCGACGGATTTATCTCGCAGCGGCAGCCCTTCTGGCAGCGACTATTTGCCCGGAAGTCAAGTCATATATGCTAGCCTCACATTTGTCAAAGGAGCCGGCGATGCAGATGATACTGGAAGCGCTGGGCAAGAAGCCGCTGATCACATGTGAGATGTGTCTTGGAGAAGGAACTGGAGCGGTAGCGATTTTTCCGTTGCTTCAGATGGCGGAGGACGTTTACAAAAAGATGAGTACGTTCGGGGAGATTTCGATAGAAAGTTATAAGGAGTTGAAGTAGATGTTTCAGATTGTGACCGGAGGAAGCGGAAGCGGAAAATCTGCTTTTGCGGAAGCGCTGGCAATGGAACTTGGAAAAAAACGGTATTATATTGCGACGATGTATCCTTTCGGGGAAGAATCTAAGCAAAAAATTGCAAGACATCGGGCAATGCGGGCAGAGAAACAGTTTGAGACAATTGAATGTTATACAAACCTGAAAGCAGTACGGTTGCCATCGGAAAGTATAGATGGAAAACATTCAGAGGGTCACTGGGATACTGGAGAAAGACTACAGGAATGTGTAGTACTTTTGGAATGTATGTCCAACCTCCTGGCAAATGAAATGTATTCTGAGGATGGGGCGAAGGAGCGGCAGTAGAAGAAATCCTTCAGGGAATCCATATGCTCCAAAAGCAGGCAGCGCATCTGGTCCTTGTGACAAATGAAGTATTTTCTGATGGGATCGTCTATGATCCCGATACGATACAGTATCAAAAACAGTTGGCGAAGATCAACCAGGTACTGGCTGCAGAGGCAGATGAGGTTACAGAAGTTATCTATGGAATCCCGTGGAAGTTAAAAGCAAAGAAGGAAGAAGGAGTATAGGGAAGATGGAAAAGGGAAAAAGACTGTATGAAAGTTTTAAAATCGCATGCTCGATGTACTCAAAGCTTCCGGTTCCACAAAGCGACTGGACGGAGGAAAATATGCGGTATGTCATGTGCTTCTTTCCATGGATCGGCGCAGTGATCGGACTTTTCTTTGCGGGAGTGTGGAATGTAAAAGAGTGGCTGGCAAGTTGCGGAATCTATTATCACGAATTGTTTTATGCGGCAATTTTGACAGTGCTTCCGATCTTTGTGACCGGAGGGATTCATATGGATGGTTTTCTGGATACGTGTGATGCGCTCAGTTCGTGGCAGGAAAAGGAGCGGCGGCTGGAAATTTTGAAAGACTCTCATGCCGGTGCATTTGCGATTCTTTCGTGTGCCGTCTATCTGATTTTGACTTGTGGTGCAATGACGAGTCTGCGGACAGAGCTCATCCCGGTAGTCGGACTTGGTTTTTTGATGTCAAGAAGCTTAAGCGGACTTTCTATCGTTACTTTTCCGATGGCAAAAGGAAGCGGACTTGCTGCGATGTTTGCCGATCGTGCAAAAAAGAAGATCGTACGAAATACAATGGCCGTCTATTTGGTGCTGCTTGCAGTGCTGATGATTTTGGTAGGAAAACTTCAGGGCTTTTGGCTGTTGTGGCAGCCGGGGGGATATTTTTCTACTATTATAAAATGTCTGTCCAAAATTTCGGCGGCATTACCGGAGATCTGGCAGGATGGTTTCTGCAAGTCTGTGAACTGGGGATTCTGTTGTCGCAGTGATCGGTGGAGGAATTTTCCGGTAAAACGATGGAAGAGATAAAAGGAGGCAGAGCAGATGAAATTAGTGATTGGAGGAGCTATCAGGGAAAGCGTGCCTATGCGGAAGAACATGACTCTATTCAAAAATGGACAAATGGGGAGACTTGCCTGAGGAAGAAATTTTTCCTGCGAAGGAATGGTAGATTTTCATCTATATTTGCGCAGGCTGCTGCAGGAAGGAAAGGAGCAGTATGTAAGAGAACAGCTGATTCCAAAGCTTTTGCAGGAAAATCCCCGGATTGTTCTTGTGACAAATGAACTCGGTTATGGAATTGTGCCGATCGATCCATTTGACCGCAGTTGGCGTGAGCTGACCGGAAGAATCTGCACAGAGCTGGCAGAACATGCCGACGAGGTCATTCGGGTTGTCTGTGGAATTCCGGTTGTACTAAAATAAGATGAAAGGGAAATAGAAATCGCACAAGACGACAAATAGAAACAGTGATAGATTCCTTGTAAATTGATGGAGAAATATGAAAGAAAGAAATTTAGAACAGAAGAAAACACTGATGCGGATCGATTTGATCCGCCACGGAATGACAAGGGGCAATGAGGAGCGCAGGTACATCGGAATCACCGATGAACCGCTTAGTGAGAGAGGAAGAAAACTGGCAGAACAGTGTATGTATGAGATGCCGGAGATTGTGTTTTCCAGTCCGCTGAAGCGCTGTGTGGAGACGGCAGAAATTTTATATCCCGATCAGGATATTTATATTACAGAAGAATTAAGAGAGTGTGATTTTGGAATCTTTGAAGGCAAAAATGCAGAAGAACTGTCCAAAACAGAAGCTTATCAGAGGTGGATCGACAGCAATGCAACGATTCCTTTTCCCGGTGGAGAAAGCAGGGAGGGGTTTCGCAGTCGGTGTCTTTTGGGCTGGAAGAAAGTGATTTCTGTCTGCCAAGAGCAGCAAAAAAGTCTGTCGCTGTCGTGACACACGGTGGTGTGATTATGAATTTGATGGAGACCGTCACAGCGTTTGAAAAGTCGTTTTATGAATGGCATGTCAAAAATCTGTGCGGATATTCTATTTATATAGAAAAGGAGTTAGAAAAGAATGGGAAATTGGATCTTACCTGCGGTACTGACGGGTTTTCTTATGGATCTTTGCATTGGTGATCCAAGATGGATGTATCATCCGGTCTGTATGATCGGAAATGCCATCACTGCCTGCGAGAAGTGGCTGCGGGCGTGGTTCCCGAAGACAAAAAGAGGGGAACAGATGGCGGGAGGAGTACTTGTACTTTGCATTGTGAGCGGGTGTGTTCTGATTCCGGGAGGGCTTTTATTTCTCGCATACCGTTTGCATCCTGCAGCAGGATTTATCCTGGAATCGTGTATGTGCTGGCAGATGCTGGCGACAAAATCTCTGAAAACAGAAAGCATGAAGGTCTATGAACGATTACAGGCAGAAGATGTCGAGGGGGCGAGGAAGGCTGTTTCGATGATTGTGGGACGAGATACTGCCGCGCTTACCGAGGAGGGAATCACAAAAGCTGCGGTAGAGACAGTTGCGGAAAATACTTCCGATGGGGTGATTGCGCCACTGCTCTATATGATGCTTGCAGGAGGTGTGGGAGCTTACTTTTATAAGGCGATCAATACTATGGATTCTATGGTTGGATACAAAAGTGAGAAATATAAAAATTTCGGAACTTGCGCCGCCAAACTGGATGATCTTGTCAACTACATTCCAGCAAGGCTGTCTGCATGGTTTATGGTTGCAGCGGCGGCGGTAGAAGGGCATCACTGGAAAGATGCGATTCGGATTTACAGAAGAGACAGAAGAAATCATGCCAGCCGAATTCTGCTCAGACAGAGGCTGTCATGGCAGGGGCGCTTGGAGTGCAGCTTGCGGGAAATGCATGGTATTTTGGAAAATTATATGAAAAGCCGACAATCGGAGATGACAAACGAAAGATAGAGGCAGAAGATATCCGGAGGGCAAATCAGATGTTGTATGGAACAGCGGTGATCGCAGTGCTTGCATTTACTATGCTGTATATAGGAATTTGTCTGTAAGAAAGCATGAAAAAGAGATGGAAGTATCAAGAGAAGAAAGGCAGGAGAAGAGAATATGAAAAAACTGATCCACGGAGGAGATGTTTACCGGAATCCGGATTGTATCGATTTCTCGGCAAATATTAATCCGCTGGGACCACCGGACAGTGTAAAAAAGGCGGTGGCAGCGTGTGTAAATGACATCGCACATTATCCGGATGTGCAGTGCAAAGAGTTAAAAAAAAGGCTTGGATGGGCAGAGCAGATGGAAGAAGAGGCGCTGATCATTGGAAATGGTGCGGCGGAGCTGATCTTTGCGCTTGGATACAGTCTCAGACCGAAGCGGGCGCTCCTGCCGCAACCGACATTTGCAGAATATGAGCAGGCGCTTCTGGCAGCAGGCTGTGAAGTTTCTATTACCCACTATCAGAAGAAAATGGATTCCGGCTCACAGAAGACTTTTTGCAGGTGCTGACCGGGGAGATAGATATGGGTATTTTGTGAATCCAAACAATCCGACCGGAGTTTTGACGGAGAGAGATCTTCTGATACAGATTCTGAACCGGTGTAAAGAGAAACAGATTTTTTTAGTTGTAGATGAATGTTTCCTCGATTTTGTAGAGGAGGCGGAAGCATTTGAATTAAAGGAAATGACAGGGTTATACTCAAATTTGTTTCTTCTCAAAGCATTCACAAAGCGCTACGCAATTCCGGGGCTTCGGCTTGGGTATGGAATTTGCCAAAACAAGGAACTGCTAGAAAAAATGGAACAGGCAGTGCAGCCGTGGAATGTCTCGGTTCCGGCTCAGGCGGCAGGAATTGCGGCATTGGAAGAGGATGCGTATGTAAGAAGAGCAAAAGCGTTGATTCGGGAAGAGAAAGCATATCTCAGAAAAGAACTTATCCGGCTTGGGATGAAATGCTACGCATCTGAGGCAAACTATATTTTTTTCGGGGAGAAAAGGGATGTGTGAAGGGTGCCGCAGGCAGGGGATTCTTATCCGGGATTGTCAGAATTATCCAGGGCTCTCGGAAGGGTTTTATCGTGTGGCAGTGCGGACGAGAAATGAAAATAAAAAGCTGATAGAAGGGATAGAAAGATGGCAAAAGCAATTATGATACAGGGCACGATGTCCAGTGCAGGAAAGAGTTTGATTGCGGCGGGGCTGTGCCGGATCTTTCAGCAGGACGGATACCGGTGTGCGCCGTTTAAATCACAGAACATGGCACTGAACTCCTTTATCACAGAAGATGGTCTGGAAATGGGAAGAGCACAGGTAATGCAGGCGGAAGCAGCAGGGATTGAGCCGTCTGTATGGATGAATCCGATTCTCTTAAAACCGACCAACGATATGGGATCTCAGGTCATCGTAAATGGAGAAGTGATCGGTACGATGAAGGCCAGAGATTATTTTGCTTATAAGAAACAACTGATCCCAGATATTCTGCGCGCATATCAAAAATTGGAGGCAGAATATGATATCATCGTAATCGAAGGTGCCGGAAGCCCGGCGGAGATCAATCTGAAGCAAGATGATATTGTGAATATGGGTATGGCAAAATTGGCCAAAGCGCCGGTTCTTCTCGTGGGAGACATTGATCGTGGAGGTGTGTTTGCACAGCTTCTTGGGACACTTCTTTTGTTGGAGGAAGAGGAAAAACAGATGGTCAAAGGTCTGATCATCAACAAATTCAGGGGAGATAAGACGATTTTGGATCCGGGTGTCGTGATGCTGGAAGAAAAAGGAGGGATTCCGGTTGTAGGAGTTGCTCCGTATCTGCAGGTGCAGTTAGACGATGAGGACAGTCTGACCGAACGGTTTTGGATGAAAGAGGCGGCAGGAAAGATTGATATCGCCGTGATCCGTCTTCCGAGGATTTCCAATTTTACAGATTTTAATGCGTTGGAAGTGGCAAAGGAAGCGTCTGTCCGCTATGTGGAACATGTGAGAGAATTGCAGAAGCCGGATTTAATCATTCTGCCAGGCAGCAAGAATACAATGGAAGATCTCAGATGGCTTAGGGAAAGCGGTATGGAGGCAGCAATCTTAAAATCACACGCAAAAGGGACAGTTATTTTCGGGATCTGCGGAGGATATCAGATGCTTGGGGAGACGATCAAAGATCCCGAGCAGATGGAGGCTGGAGGAACGATCCAGGGGATGGGACTGCTTCCGGTGGATACTGTATTTTCCACAGAAAAGACAAGAACTAGGGTGGAAGGAACCTTTAGTATGCCGGGAGGAACATTAAAAAGGCTTGCGGGAATTCCGCTTTATGGATATGAGGTGCATATGGGACAGACCGTATGTCGAGGGCAGACGCTGACAAAATTACAGGAAACATCCCATAAAAGAGAAGCATTCCAACTAGAAAAAGAAGGGGAGAAGGCAGATGGATGCTGGAAAGAAAATGTATATGGCACTTATGTGCATGGCATTTTCGATGGGGAAGGCGTTGTGCCGGCAATCTTAGAAGCGCTTGCAGAGAAAAAGGGGATTACACTTTCCGATTTGGAACAAGTGGATTTTGCAGCTTTTAAAGAAACGCAGTATAATCTTCTCGCAGAAGGATTGCGTGCACATCTGGATATGGAAAAAATCTATGAGATTTTGGAAACAGGAATATAGAATCTGTCAAAACTGAGAAAAGGAGATATCGATGAAGATTGCATTAGAAAAAGTAGAACCGGCACAAATCGAAAAGAGAAGTTTTGAAATCATAGGAGAAGAACTGGGTGAGCGGAGCTTCCAAAACTGCACGAGCCGATCATTAAAAGATGTATCCACACAAGTGCAGATTTTGATTACGCAGACAACCTGGTCTTCTCAGAGCATGCGGTGGAAACAGCTCTCGCTGCGCTGAAGCGGGAGAAGCGATCATCACTGACACAAACATGGGAAAAGCAGGGGTCAATAAAAAAATCTTGCAGAAACTGGGAGG
>ENA-OQAA01000401-OQAA01000401.1-human-gut-metagenome-genome-assembly--contig:-NODE-401-length-30524-cov-2.765865_pt1 | contig 30524 bp, 34 predicted proteins | sample MGYA00242489_ERZ504515 | MGnify/ENA primary metagenome ERZ504515 (study PRJEB26092, sample SAMD00036237) | human gut metagenome | host: Homo sapiens | study: EMG produced TPA metagenomics assembly of... | reverse complement strand
ACATTTTTTAAAGAACACGGTCTTCCCGTATTCCTGGAAACGACCGGGAGAGGGACGGCACAGAGTGAAGTACTGGATTATTTCGGCCTGGAAGAATCGGAAAGTTGTTATTTCTTGCAATCGTAACAGGAGAGACGTGGAAAAAACTGCGCAGGGGACTGATCACGAAGATGATGATCGATGTACCAGGGACGGGGGTATCATTCATTGTTCCGCTTAGCAGCTGGGTGGAAGAAAGACACTGCAGTTTCTTGTAAATGAACAGGAATTTGAAAAAGAGGAGGAGACAGCGATGAAAGATACAGATTATGAACTTCTGGTAGCAATCGCGAATCAGGGATATATCGATACAGTCATGGATGCGGCAAGAGCAGCAAAAGCCGGCGGAGGGACTGTGATCCATGCAAAAGGAACTGGGATGGAGCTTGCAAAGAAATATCTCGGGGTGTCACTGGTGGAAGAAAAAGAAGTCATACTGATTGTAACGAAGAGCAGAGAGAAGAATCAGATCATGAAAGCAATCATGGAGCAGGCCGGTCTCGACAGCAAAGAACGTACGATTGTGTTCTCGCTGCCGGTGACCAGTGTTGCGGGGATACGAATGCTGGAGGAAGATATTCAGGATGATTTGTTATAGGTTGCCTGAAAATTTTATGGAATTCAGTATTTTATACAAATCTTTTTTTAATACATCATTTTCAATATCTTGCACTGCATTGAAACTTCGGACGCCTACTCCGATAATATAATCACCATTTTGAATATATGCCTGTTCAAATGCAATCGTTTTTTGCTCCTTTTTGAATCCGAGAGCATGTAAAAGATATGATACAGGATTCTGGGATGAAGAAATGAATTCTTCATCCGGATCATATGGCCAGTACTCTGTAACTTCATTGCAGGTATGCCCATCTACTGTAAATGTGTCGTTTAAGGTTATCTTTTTAATCACAGAATCCTTGGAAACATTTAACAGGTAGTCCATATCAATGTCGCAATCGTCAGTGATTGCTACACCTTGCTTTTTATAAGAGATAATCTCAAGAGTAAATACTTCTTCATCTAAGTCATCAGAGGATAAAATAATTGTGTATGAGGCTTCGTTTTTATCTGTACAATTCTCTGTATCGATATGGTATCCATCTGGAACGGTATAGGTCAGAAGCTGATTGATATTTTCACCGGTGTAGTTTACCGGTGTTTCCTGTGAGGTTTTGTCAGTTTTGGAACTGTCGCAAGAGGCTGAGACTATCATGATAAGTGAAATCATAATGAAACTTGTAAAAAGATATTTTCCTTTCATAGTAACCACCGCTTTCTTTGAAACATTCTTTTTGGGAAACGAGAGAAAATGATAAGCTATATAAGGGTTTTGTTGATAATTTATTATAGCATATAGCTTTTAAACAAGCATTAAATTTTGCTGAAAAAGAAACGACAAACGCCACAAACCTTTCGGCCTGTGGCGTTCGTTGTCGTTATAGTTATCTAAAGGAATGAGAGACTGTCTGAATAGTTTATATATTGTTACATCATGTTACAAAGCTCGTGTTTTCGGACTTTTTCTGATTCATGGAGATTGCCGATTGTTATAAAATGTTATAGAGAACTGTCCAGAAACTGTCCATGGCTGGTTTTGGATAGTTATTGTATGAGAAATATAGAAAAAGTGGAACTATGTATTGTAATTGTTGCACATGAATGATATGATTATTCTACTGAATGTGGAGGTTGGAGTAATGAAAAAAACTATTTCAATGAGTATCAGGGTCAGTGAAGACGAATTGAAGAAATTAAAACAAGCTGCCCGGATTGAAGCGTATGCTTCCTATAGTGAGTTTATTAGAAGAACAGCATTAAAAGAGGCAGAAAAAGTTATTAAAAATAGCAAACATCAGGATGGTGAATAATTATGGCAAAGGAAAGTGAAGAAATTACTAAGGGCTTAACCGCAGGAAAACTAAAAGATATTGATGGCTATCCATGTGATCAAAATATCAAGGTGGACGGAATAACATGGTATAAGGAAGATAGTTATAAAGGGACAGAAAACCATTGGCTTTATGAGGTGTTTTCGAAAGCCACAAAAAAACAAACATTAAAAACAAGAGGAACTCCTGATTTTACGATTACTTTGGATAAAGCAGATATTATAATCGTAATAGAGTGTAAAGGGGGAATAGATAACCATTCTATGTTTGAAAATCCGAGTGATTATTTGAAATATGGATTTGGAAATCCGAGTGAAACTGAAAAATATGCAATAAACGGAGCTTTGTGGTATGCATCGTTTTTGAAAGCAAATTATGATGTTGTTGCAATTGGAGTTTCCGGTCAAACAAAAGCAGAAGCAAAAGTGACGTCATATGTTTGGCCAAAAGGAGGAGAAATTTCAGATATTGCATTATTGGAAAATGGGTATTTAGATGATTCGATTGTTTCAATTAAACAATACGAAAAAGATATAGAAGTGGCATTGAATAGATTTTCTGCAACCAAAGAAGCTGTTAGAAAAGAATTAAGACGATATACTTTAGCGTGTGCTAATTTTTTGCGTTCAAATGGGATAGAAGATAATTCTAAAGCTGGGTTTGTTTCTGCTGTGATACTAGGATTAACTAATCATGAATCTAGATTATATAAGGACACAAAAATTGCTATAGATTCTAAGAGAGCTACTAAATCTAAGAAAATGTTTAATGATTCGATAGGAAAGGATGCAGTAAAGTTATTAAAGAATTCGTTATATGGGGAAGGAGCAGATGAATATGCATATGATTATGTAAGAGGAATATGGGATATTGATAATATTCCAAAAGGGAAAAGAGTTTCTTTGAAGAAGTTTTATGAGGGGTTGTTAGCTAAAGATGAGCTTATAATGGCACCAAAAGGAAAAGATAAATATTTTCAGGATGGTGATACAGTTCTTTCTTGTTGCATATATTCCTTATATGAAAATGTGATTGAGGTAATAGAAAAATACTCTGGAATTGACGTTATGGGAGAGTTTTATACGACGTTCCTAAGGTTTACAAAGGGTAATGCTAAAGAAAAAGGGATAGTATTAACACCAAAACATATTACAGACTTATTTTGTGATATTGCTGAATATTATTCAGATACTAAATTAAATGAAACAACAAAAATTATTGATATTTGTTGTGGAACAGGGGCATTTCTCATATCTGCTTTGAACAAAATAAAAGATAATATCCGAGAAGATAATCAAAGTGAAGAAGTAAGACAAGGGAGATATGAAGCAGCTCGAAAAAATAGTTTGATTGGTGTCGAACGTGATGCATCTATGTATGCATTGGCATATGCAAATATGAGGTTTCATGGAGATGGAAAATCCAATCTTTTTAATTGTTCATCTTTGTTAGTTGATTCATTTGCGCCTGTAGATGATAGTGGGAAAACATATGTCGATAATAACCAAGTATCGCTTCACGAAGCATTGAAAGATTTTGGCGATATTGACATAGGAATGATAAATCCACCGTATTCGCTTGATAAAAAGGATAAATCATCAGGGAGAGAATATCCGATTGTACAGGCTATTAATGAGTTGAAAGATAAAAATAAAAAAATAAATAAGAAGATTAGAGAATTAAGCCAAAAGAAAAAGGAGGGGTATGAAAAAGAAATAGATATTTTGAACATTGAGATTCAAGCAAACAAGGAATTAATTAAAGAAAAAGAAGAAGAATTTGATAAGAGTGGACTTCGAGAGGTTGCAATACAAAAAGGGCAAGATGAATTAGATTTTGTTGCATCTATGTTACATTATTTGAAAACAGGGGGAATTGGAATTGCAATTCTTCCGATGTCATGTGCTGGTAGTAGTGGTTCAAAATTACGTTCGGAACTTATGAAATATCATACTTTATTGGCGTGTATGACAATGCCACCGCAATTGTTTTTTGACAGTCATGTTGGGGCAGCTACATGTATAATGGTTTTTAAGGCTCATGTGCCACATAATTCTTCTAAATCAGTTTTCTTTGGAATATGGAAGGATGACGGGTTTGCTGTTATTCCGCATAATGGACGTAAAGATAATGGATCATGGGATAAAATAAGAAAAAGGTTGGATTGATCAAAATAGACGGAAGCGCAACTAAAAATGATGTTTATTGGGTTAAACATAAAATAAATAATTCAGGAGAAGCGTTACCGGAAGCTTATGTAAAAACTGATTTCAGTACTATAAATGATGATATTTTTAAAGATGTTATAAGGAAATATTCCCTATATAGATATATGGATTCTAAAGCTTCATTGGATAGGAAAAATACTGACAAGATATATTGGTTATTGGATAACTATAATGAGTTTGAGAAACTATATTCTGCCTCCAATTCTAAAAAGGCAAGGAGTCTTTCCGAGAGAAAGTGGAAAATGTTTTCGATAAAGATGATTATTGATGATATTCATAACGGAAAATCATACAATGCCTCAGATTTGGTTGTATCTGATACGGAAGAGTATATACCATATATTACAAGAACAGATGAAAATAATGGAATAGCACTGTGTGTTGAGGAAAAGGGGTATGTAGGACTTGAAAAAGGAAAGGCAATTACGATAGGGGATACAACTTCAACAATTTTTTATCAACAATCAGATTTTATTACAGGTCCACACATTATTGTAATAAGAGCGGAATGGTTTAATATTTATACAGCTAGTTTTTTGATAGCGTTACTTAATATGGAGAAATATAGATACCCTGTTTTTGGGCGTGCTTTTTCAAAAGAGTTAATACAGGAAACATTATTACCGCTTCCGATAAATTCCAAAGGCAAACCGGATTACGGTTTCATGGAAGAATATATGAAATCTTTACCATATAGTTCTAATTTACTTTGATTAGATTTTTAAGTAAATTCAATTTGTGAATACAATAGTGACGTCAAGGAACAAGGCGTAGCGATACGCCGTAGGGCAGTCCTTGACGGAACGGACACAGCCAACAGAACCATGATACAGCAGAGGACTTGAAAGGTCAGAAACCTTGCAAGTCCTCTTGTCTGCTACTGGGCGTTGTGTTTTAAGTAAAGTGCTTCTTTTACCAATTCTTTTTCAAATGCTTTGATATGACAATCATGTACTTCATTGTCGATATAAAAGCAATCGTCAGCCTGCGAGTAGGCAAGTTTGGTAACTTTCGGCTCATAGGTCTTTGTATCAATTCCATAATAGTAAATTGTGGCTGTTGTTAATATCATGTGAATACTTTCAAAATCTCTTGTAAAAATGGTATGTCTGTCGGAATAGAAGAAATCAGACGGACATTCATAAAATTGGGAACTATCCTCTTTCAAAATAATGGCAGTATGTGCATTGCATTTCCAGCACGATTGACAAGAACATAAAAGCGTGGAATAAGGGCGGCATACTGCGTCATCATGGCAATATATATATCGTCTAAATTATCAAGAAGATACTCGGAACAGGAGTTGTTGTAAAAGACATATTGCAGAGCATTGTCATTTTGGCTTGTATGTTCCATAGGCACATTTTGTCCGTAAAGCCACCGCAAGTCTACATCTAAGGAGTCAGCAATCAGTTCCATTTTATCGGCTTTTGGATTGTACTGTCCCGAAAGATAGGAACTGAACGCTCCTTTGCTGATACCTGTATCTTTGACTATATCTACCTGTTTTTTATTTTTTGCTTTCATGGCAAATTTAATCCGTTCTGCGATTGTATTCATCTGAAAACCCTCTCTTTCCATATCCTGTTATAACTTTTCATATCTTATCGTCTAAGGACACTATACCACAAGTTCAGAAAAAAGAAAACAAAAAGTTTATAAAAAACTAAACTTTATATTGCAAAACGAATATGTCTGTGCTAATATATAATTAAGTTCAGAAATAACTGAACTAAAACGACGTCGTAATAGGAAAATGAAAATATGAGAAACTGCCCTATCGGTTCAACGGGGAGAAAGGAACGTGTATGCAGATTACATTGACAAAAGAACAGGTAAAAGAAGCATTTGGAGAACTTCGTTTTATGGGTGCGGATAACTGTTACCGCTATGATAAAGACAGTAAGAAGAAAACAGAGGAAGTGGAAGCCTTAAAACTTCATCTTGGAAGCATGAAGCTTGGGAACAGCGTGGATATTCGCTTGGAAGCAACGGAACTTCCGAAGATTGAGCCTTATGCGGTGGTGGAACTGGAAGAACCCGTATATGCCCTTATGTGCAGAGAGGAAACTTTCCTGTATTAGTGGAGAAGATTACCTGTAAGGGTATCCGCCCTGTTCCAAACAAAAATATGTAGGCGGTCAAAATTCCTGCCCTCGTTCTGACGTACCAAACGGCAGGTTGAGGGCAGGGAAATGGCAACGCCATTACGAATAAGGAGGTTTGATAAATTTGGAAGAAAGAAGCGGAAGTTTTCTTCCAAAACTCCCCTACACTAACAGGGGAGTAATACGACAGAAAGAAGAATTAAGTGCCTTGATAGACTGGTGTCAGATAACCGTTAAGGAAGTTCCGTTAGAAGCGGTTATAGAAGATGTACTGAGAATACCTTTGGAACTTATGACCGTAACGGGTTATGAAAAGGGGATTGCAGGACATGAGGTTGTGGCAATCTTCGATAATATCAAGGTGCTAAAGCCGACAGGAAATGCACAGTATAAAGGCTTTCAGATTTTAATGAGTGGGAAAGGCTGTCGCAATTATGAAAATTTTTTGCAACTCAATGAGGAAACATGGTTTGATTTCTTGAACAGAGTTTGTCAGTATCATATCAATGTTCCTCGGATTGATTTGGCGATAGACGACAGAAAACCGTATTTGAGTATTCCCGATTTGATTGTACGGACAAAAGAGGGATTGCTTTCTTCAAAGTTACGGGAGATAGATTTTCACGACTCGGGAGAACTGAAAGAGGAAGTGTTTCAGAGTAAAGGTGGAAGTCTTTATCTCGGCAGTTCAGTCAGTAATTTGAGATTGGTATTTTATGAAAAGGGATATGAACAGAATAAAAAATATGGAGTAGAATTAGACGAAAATTGGAATAGATATGAATTAAGATTTCGGCAGGAAATGGCAGTAAGTGTAGTACAGGAATTATTGAAATATAGAGATGTGGCAGGACTGGCAATGGAAATATTGAACAGCAAAATACGATTTTTAGAAAAGCCGACAGACAGCATGACAACACGAAAAAGGCTTTATCCAACCTATCAAGCATGGGCGGAACTGATGAGAGATATAGGTAAGGTGAAACTTACCATGCAACCACAGAAGAAAAGTTTACAAAAGGTATGGGAATGGTTAGAAAAGTATGTTGCACCGTCTTTGAAACTGTTTGCAGAGGTTGGGAAGATAGAGCAGAGAGATTATATCGGTAATCTTGTAAAAAATGGAGAAATGAATATTACACAGAAGCAGTTGTATGATGATTATATAAAATCCTCTCGATTGGCGGAGGAAGAAAGGAGAGCATTTGACAGAAAGTATCAGACAGAAGAAAACAGCAATGACGGTAAATGAAGCGTCAGAGTATACGGGGATTGGACGGAATAGTTTGAGAAAATTGATTGCATGGAAGAAAATTCCTGTAATAAGAATTGGAAATAAAATCTTGATACGTTCCGAAGTTTTAGACCGTTTTCTACAGGAGAATGAGGGACATAATATAACAAATAAATATGATGTTATAGCAATGTAGGTAATCAAAGTTATATGCTATTGACTACTGATAGATTAGCAGGTGTATAATACTGTCAGAATTATTCAGACAGTCCTTGCACGGAAAGGAGAGTGCAGATTGGGCAAGGACTTAAAAGGGAAAGTGTTGCCGGACGGAATTATTCAAAGAAGCAATGGGAGTTACCGAGGACGTTTTCAATATAAAGGCGAGATATACACAAGAGATAATACTGATTTGAAAAAATTGATACAGGAAATGGAAGATTTGCGGTATGAGGTTAAACATGGCATAAAGGGAAAGGGAGATAATATTACTCTAAACGCATGGTTTGATATATGGCTCAATACACATAAGAAGCGGAGTATAAAAGAAAGTACGCAGATTAGATATGATGATTTTTACCGCCGATATATCGAAAAACAGATTGGAAAATATCGAGTGGCAGATTTCACGCCGATTCTGATTGAGAGACTTCTTCAAAGTATGGCGGATAAAGATTTCAGTACAAAAACAATCCATGACGTATATAACATTCTTAATGCAATGTTCAAATATGCGGTGCATAACCGTATTATATCTTTTAATCCGTGTGCAGGCGTAGAAGTTCCCAAAACAAAGAAAAAAGATATTCGTGTATTGACGGTGGAAGAACAGCGCGAAGTCATAGAACAGGCAAAAGGACGGTTACATAGTAATATGATAGAAGTTGCACTTGGAACTGGGCTTCGCAGCGGTGAGTTAAGGGGCTTAACTTGGTCGGATATTGATTTTCGCAAACGGGAAATATCTATCAATAAAACGCTTGTGTATATCAAAGATATGGAAACAAAGAAATATGTGTTTAAGTACCAAACGCCGAAAACCAAAAACAGCATACGGACAATTCCAATGCAGGAAAGTGTGTATAAAGCATTGAAACGTCAGAAAATCCAGTTAAAAGAAATGCAGTTAATGTGTGAAGAATGGAAAAACTTAGAGGGATTTGAACATCTTGTTTTTTTAGGAAAGAACGGAAAACCTATTTCTGAACGGGCATTTCAAGTTACGCTGATGGTATAGAGAAAGCAATCAATAAGGAACGTGAATGTATCGCAAAGAAGAATAAGACAAGTTTTGAACCGATACCACATTTTTATCCTCATGCACTTCGACATACCTTTGCGACAAGATGTTTTGAAGCAGGAATTGAAGCGAAAGTAGTACAAGGATTTCTGGGACACTATTCGATTGCAATTACATTGGATTTGTATACACACGTTACAGATGATAAAGCAAAATCGGAAATGGATAAATTACAGAATTTATATCAAGAGATTATTTAAGATGTGAAAAGAAAATATAAATGTGCGGATTTCTTTAGAAAAAACTGTCCAAGAACTGTCCACGGACGTTATAAACAGTTTCTATATACAGCGAAAACCCGCTAACCACAAGGGCTAACGGGTTTCGTTGTTTTATAGTTATCTAAAGGAATGAGGGATTATCGAACTGGTTTATATTGTGTTACAAAGTGTTGTAAAGCCCGGAATTACAGGTTTTTTTAAAATTGACTTACATATAAAGTGTTATATTTATTTATCCTGATTTGACCGAAATTTGCCCCGAGATTCTTTGTTTGGATTTGTTTGAAAATAGTTTGATAAAAATAAAATAGAATGAAATATTTGAAATAAACATAAAAAAATATAGACAAAATAGGGAATAAGATATAATATTAAAGTAAATATATAATCTAAGGAGGAAGGATATTTATGAGAAAAATTTTTAAACGATTTGCTTCACTTTTGACAATCTTTATATTGACTATTATGTCAATAGTTCCTGTCCATGCATCGGAGAATACTTCTGTTGTAAATGTTACGGATGATTTGGCGATACAGATGGCAGAACGTTTTGCAAAGGGAATAGGAGAAAATAGCAATATTGTTGCTAATAATCCGAGAAAATTTTATGATACAACAGGTCAAGCTATTGGATATATTGTAAATTACAATTTAGAAAACAAACCATATGGATATGTAGTTTTTGATACTACGTGTGAATCTTTGATATCAGAATACTCATTTGGTAATAATTCAGCAAATCCATATGAGGTGATTTATCAAAGTGAAAGCAATGTATTTAGTGAAAAAGCAAATACCTCTGAAATATATAAAATAGCTCCGTTTGAATATGGTATTGTTGATAATTTGGGAAAGATTAGAACGAATTATGGTGAAACATTAGAAAAAACAGTACTGTCCTTGAATGAGAGTAGGGGAAAAGACCCAGCTACTTGGGATGAGGTTTTGCTAGATATTGATGAAGTTTATGAAAACTACACGCTTGTTTCAACAAATCATCTTCAAGAATTTATTTCCTTTAATGAGCCGTATATAGAAAGTGTAACAGGACATTATGCATGTGCAGTTAGTGCATTATTAGCATGTGGTGCATATTATAATGCTGTTGATTATACAGATATTGCAGGTGATTATATGGATATTTGGGATTCAACAGGAACGACAGTTTCATCGGAGAGTGGAGGAATAACATATGGTTCAACAACTATTGGCAATATTGGACCTGGATTTGTGGACTTTTGTGCTGGAAAGAATGTTTCTGTAACACAAAATACTGACTATAGTCCCAATTATAATTTTTTCACTAATTGCATTGATAGAGGAGATATAGCAGTTGTCCATTGTGGTATAATTAGCAGTGATACTGGAGAACGTGCGGGGCATTCAATGGCAGCAGAGGGATATGCAACTTTGCGAGCATATAATTCTGGAAATACAGTACATACATTGATGGTATTTGATGGATGGGGGGATACAGTACGTTATTTGAATTTTGATTTTGATAGTTGGACAGACATATCGGGGACTACATTTAATGGATAAGAAACGATTGATTTTGTTAATCATACTTTTGCTTGCAATAGTATTAATTGTGCTTGGCGTAAAAGGAAATGTTTTTAAGGAGAATCGTCAAAATATGGAGTTGCGTTCTAGTGGAGATGATAATTCTCATTGGTTTCATTTGAGTGGGGTTGTTGTAGAGAAAACTTTTGATACACTTTTAATAGAACTAAATGAGAAGGAAGAAAGTAGTCTATTTTTTGATACGACAAAAGTTAGTTTAGATTGTACTAAGTGTAAAGGTGATCTAGAACAAGTATCAGAAGGAAATGTTATTAAATTTTATTTTTTTAAGTATAATATTGATGGTGAAACGGTAAAAATTGAAAGAATAGTAAGATAAAAGTATAAGTAAGAGTCTGCTATCAGAACATTATTATTAGTGAGGTAAAGGAACAAGGCGAAGCCGAGACGCCGTAGGGCAGTCCTTTACGGAACGGACACAGCCAATACCATCATGATACATAAGAGACTTGAAAGGTCACAAACCTTGCAAGTCCTCTTGTTTATCTTATGGGTTACTTCTGTCGGATTGCATTTTCCAATAGACCGCTTCTTTCGTGGCTTCTCGGAAAAAGCTATCCTGTCTGGTATATGACAGATGTTCATTCTGGATATAAGCGTCTGATTCGCAATCATATTCGTAAGGGATTACCTGTGCTGTTCCCTGTTTTTCATCAATTCCATAGATAATTACTTTGGAATCTCTCAATGCCAGTCCGAGTGTCAGAAAGCCGGAAGTGAAATAATTGTTGTTGTGTGGAGCGGTTATGCTTTTCAGTGCATGAAAGAAGTCTGCTACTTCCTCAGTCTGTCCATTCTCAAAAGCCGGAATGATATGTAAGGTGTTGTTTGCCTTATCTGCATATGCCCGGCAGACCAGAACGGAAGAATCCGCTTTTTGTATGATACCGTCAAAATAATCGCCGGAGTATGCAGTTGGCTGATAGAAAATGGCGGTTTCTTTTGTTGTAAGGTTATGATAAGTCAGAAAGCCGTTTACAAGCCGGACAATCTCGATATCATCCCCGTAGGTAAATCCGTTCTGCTCTAAAAGAGAATAGAAAGTTCTGGTAAATTCTTCCGGCAGTTCAATCCCCAGTTTTTCTGTGATAAGCATATCTACATATTCTTTAAATGAACCATACAGAAGTTCATTCAGCGTCATATTGCCCAACGTGGCAATCTGCTTCAAGCGTTTCTCATTGGGAAGATTCACACCCTTTTCCCAACTGTTTACAGAGCCTTTCGGGGCATTATCTATGATTTCCCCAAACTTCTGCATACTGTAACCGTATTTCTTGCGTATCTGTAAAATTCGTTTTCCTACTGCTTCTTTATTCACAAACATATGCACACCTCGTTTCTGTTTTCATCATAACACAAGATAAGGATAAATGTAAGGGTAAAATTATAATAAGTTATAAAAAGATATAGTTAAGCGTTTGAAATACAAAAATAAAAAGTAAGGGAAAAAGTAAAATAATTGTTGACAAGAAGAAAAAACAGGTCTATGATGAGGTTAAGAGGTAAGGAGAAAAGTAATGAAATAAATATAGACGTGGATATGAAAAGGACTTGTCACACTTACCAGACACTCATTCACCATGATTTCAAAAAAGGAGAAATGTAGCATGCAGATTACATTGACAAAAGAACAGGTCAGAGAAGCGTTCGGGGAACTCCGTTACATGGGAGCAGACTACTGCTACAAGTATGATAAGGAAACCCGGAAGAAAACCGAGGAAGTGGAAGCATTGAAACTTCACCTCGGAAGCATGAAACTTGGAAACAGCGTAGATATCCGTCTGGAAGCAACAGAACTTCCAAAGGTAGAGCCTTACACAGTGGTAGAACTAGAAGAAGCGGTATATGCCCCTTATGTGCAGAGAGGAAACTTCCCGGTATTGGTGGACAGAATCTCCTGCAAGGGTATCCGTGTTGTTACCGGAAAAGGAAACGTGTAGAGACTGTTCCCGGAAATTCTCTGCGGACTGCTCCGTACAGCGTGAAGGAGCAAAGGGAGTAGAGAAGTTCCGGGAACGTGGCGAAAGCACGGCATACTACGAAAGGCAGGATGATGATAACAGAGGTAATGAAAATTTCAGAACCCCCCTATACTAACAGGGGGGTAACTCGTCAGAAAGAAGATTTGACAGCACTGATTGACTGGTGTCAGATTACTGTCAAAGGTGTAGACGTGTTCATAATCATAGAAGATATCTTGCGGATTCCACTGAGTTTTATGGAACTGCATGGTAAGGAAAAAGGAATTGCTGGACACGAACTGATAGCAAGATTTGACAATATCAAGATTCTGAAACCGACAGGAAATGCACAGTATGAGGGATTTCAGATTCTTATGAGTGGTTCGGGGTGCAGGAATTATGAAAATTTCCTTATGATGAATAAGGAAACATGGTTTGATTTTCTGGAAAGAGTTTGCAGATACCCGGTGAATTTTCCGAGGATAGACTTGGCAATCGACGATACAAAGCCTTATCTGTCTATCCCGGAATTGATTCGTCTGAAAAACGAGGGGCTGATATCTAGTCAGTTGCGTGATACAGCAGAGAATCGTTCTGATAGACTGAAAGAGGATGAAATAGAAGCGCAGGGAAAAACACTATATCTCGGCAGTAAACACAGTGATTTTCGGATTACATTCTATGAAAAGGGATATGAACAGGCAGAAAAGTTCGGAAAAGAACTCAACCCGGACTGGAACAGATATGAACTTCGATTCCGGCACAAAAAAGCGGTCAGATTAGTAGAAGAACTTCTGAAAGACAGGGATGTGGCACGGATTGCGTTGTCTGTATTAAACGAGAAAGTGCGGTTTTTACAGAAGCCGGAAAACAGCACGGTTACAAGAAAACGGCTTTATCCTACTTATCCCCCGTGGGAAGAACTCATGCAGGATGTAGGGAAGATAAAGTTGACCATGAATCCAGAGAAAAAGACACTGGAACGAACATGGCAGTGGCTGAACGTAGCAGTTTCGCCCTCTTTAAAGCTAATGGATAAAATCGGAAAACTGGATAACAGAGATTATATCCGCCAGCTAATAGAACGGGGGCAGATGAACGAAGAACAACAACGCATATATGAGGACTATAAAAAATCTTCCTTTTGAGGGAAGAAGAAAGGAGAATCTTTGACAGAACATACACAGAAAACGATACAGACAAAGAAAGCCCTTACAGTGAATGAAGCGTCAGAGTATACGGGAATTGGAAGAAATAATCTGCGAAAGCTGATTACATGGCAGAAGATTCCGGTCATAAGGATTGGAAATAAGATTCTTATACGCTCTGAGGTTTTAGACCAGTTTTTGAAGAAAAACGAAGGGCATAATCTGAAAAATAAATATGAAGTAATTGCAGTATAAACACAAATAAGCATATAATACTGTCAGACCAGTTCTGATAGTCCTTGCACGGAAAGGAGCGTGCAGATTGGGCAAGGACTTAAAAGGAAATCCATTACCGCCGGGAATTATGCAGAGAAAAAGCGGAATTTACAGAGGGCGGTTTTATTACAAAGGAGAAACGTATACAAAAGATAATGCGGACTTAAAAAAGTTAGTTCAAGAAATGGAAGATTTACGCTATGAAGTCAAGCATGGGTTGAAAGGAAAGGGCGATAATATCACTCTGGATACATGGTTTGATATCTGGCTGAATACCCATAAGAAGCGGACTATCAAGGAGAGTACACAAGTACGTTATGATGATTTACAGACGTTACATAAAGAAGCAGATAGGAAAACAACGTGTGGCAGATTTTAATCCGATTATTTTGGAACGTCTGCTTCAGAATATGGCAGATGATGATTACAGCACAAAGACTATACGGGATGTGTATAATATTCTCAATGCTATGTTCAAATATGCAGTGCATAACAGGATTCTTACATTCAACCCATGTGCAGGAGTGGAAGTTCCCAAAACAAAGACAAAACAGATACGGGTACTGACTGTGAAAGAACAACGGGAAGTATTGGAACACGCAAAGGAGAGAATACACGAGAATCTCATACAGGTAGCACTCGGAACGGGAATGCGTGGCGGAGAACTGCTTGGGCTTACATGGGATGATGTAGATTTTCGGAAACGGGAAATTTCTGTAAATAAAACGTTGGTGTATATCAAAGATAAGGAAACAAAGAAGTATGTATTCAAGTACCAGACACCAAAGACAAAGAACAGTATACGGACGATTCCCATGCAGGACAGTGTGTATAAGGCTTTAAAACGTCAGTGGATTCAGTTGAAAGAAATGCAGTTGTCAGCTAGTGAATGGCAACCATTAGAGGGATTTGAAAATCTTGTGTTTGTTGGAAAGAACGGAAAACCGATTACAGAACACACCTTTCAAGTGACGTTAGACTGGATAGAAAAATCTATCAATAAGGAACGAAAAAAGCAGGCAGAGAAAAACAAGACAGTGTTTATACCGATTCCGCATTTTTATCCACATGCACTTCGTCATACTTTTGCAACGCGTTGTTTTGAAGCCGGGATTGACGCAAAGGTAGTACAAGGATTCCTCGGACATTATTCCATAGCAATCACACTGGATTTGTATACGCACGTCACAGATGATAAAGCAAAATCGGAAATGGATAAATTACAGAATTTGTATAAGGAAATCATATAATCAGAACAAGAATAAGAAAGAGAATAGAAAAGGTGCAACATTTCTTTAGAAAATTATTTGACCGAGATTTGACCGAAGCGGATTTTGCAACAAGTACAGAACAGCGAAAACCCGCTAACCACAAGGGCTAACGGGCTTCGTTGTTTTATAGTTATCTAAAGGAATGAGAGTAAAGTGTACATCTTCGAGTTACCCCGAAGATGAATTACTTTATGAGGGAGATAGTTGTTCTATCAACTATCTGACTTTAGTATAAAAGAAAAATGTGTCCAAAATATGATTAGATTCTAAAAGAAAAGGAAATTTTATTAAGTTAATCTTAAGAAGATTTATGTTGTATATAAAAAGGGGATAAACAGAGGAAAAGCCGGTCTTATGACCGGCAATTATGAAAAAGAAAATGATATAAAAAGATTAATATCTTTTATGGTTATTAGTATACTGGCTTTTTGTGTAAAAAGTGTGATAGAAAAGTAAGAAAAATGTGAACAGTTTTTGAAGAATCAATGAAAACGTTCCGTTATTTCTTATTTTTTGATTGGCAAAGTAGTTTTTTGTAAGTGCCATCGATCAATATGGCACCAAGCGGGGCAGTGATTAAAATTCCTAAAACTGCAACGGAAAGGACAATCTGTCCGCAAGGGAGTCCCATAGCAAGCGGAACAGAGCCAATAGCAGCCTGAACGGTAGCCTTTGGAAGATAAGAAAGGATACAGAAGAACCGTTCTTTTTTTGTGAGCCTCGTCCGGATAAGGCATATCGCAACTCCGACAGAACGAAATAGAAGTGCAACCAGTATCATGAGAATGGCAGCACCTCCTGCGTTCAGCGTATAGCGGATATCTACAGCAGCTCCGACTAAAACAAACAGAATGACTTCTGCGGCGAGCCACAATTTCCCAAATTTATCAGAAAGTCTTTTGGAAACAAAGTGGTGCTTTTAATTTTTAACAGGCATGCCATGCTTACAACAGCTAAAAGACCGGATATAGATACAATGTCTTTCATCCACGTTTCAATTGCCATTAACAAAAAAAGAAATTCCTAATACAATAATCACTTTCATACTGTTTCGGACACAATGCTTGTGTGCATGTGCTGTCTCGAAAAATAAACTGAGCAGATACCCGGTAATGCCACCGAGTACGATGCCGAACAAGATGGAAACCGGAATGTTGACAAAATCCATCAGATGTGCATTTCCACCTTGGGTATATTGGAAAATGTGGAAAACAGCACGATGACAAAAATATCATCGCAGGAGGCACCGGCAAGGATAAGCTGCGGAATACTTTTATCTGTACCGTAATTCTGGTCCATCAGGCGGACCATTCGTGGTACGACAATAGCAGGAGATACTGCAGCGAGAACGGCTCCCATGACAGCTGCCTCAATCGGTTTAATCCCCAAAATATGAGGGGCAAAAAGGAAAAAAGCGAGTATTTCAAAACTTGCAGGTACAAATGACATCAAAACAGCGGGACGCCCGACTTTTTTTTAAGTCAGACAGATCTAATGACAATCCGGCCTTTAACAGAATGATGATCAGAGCTATTTGCCGTAACTCGGATGAAATGGACAAAATAGAGGGATCAAGCAAGTCAAGAACATATGGACCTAGAATGATTCCGGTGATGAGCATTCCAATAATACGGGGTAGCTTTAATTGCTGACAAATAGCTGCGGCAGCAAGACCTACAAGAAAAATAAATGCAAGTGATGTTAACATAAATAAGAATCCTCCTCAATTTCAACAAATGTTTTGTAAAAGTCATAGAGCTTTCCATTTTCTTTGGCACGCAATAAAAATCGGCTGATTATAAAACCGGTGCGGTATGTCTTTTGAATCTGCGACAGCAGTTGAGACAAATTATTAGGAAATCCTTCAGTGACTTCTTCTTTCATCAAACAAGCGATGTAACGGTGTCTGCTCTTCTCCCAAAGTACCTGAGTATCGGGAAACAAAGAGCGCTGTTCAGACGGAATCGTCAATCCCCGAAGCTCTGACTGAATATGTTCTGAATGCTGTACACGAGAATACAGATACGGATTCTCAATATATTGTCGGAGTTTTTCGATTTCACCTAAATCAAAAGAGACAATACAGTCGGTATCGATGTCGACTTCTGTGAATGGATGGGATTTCAGCTCATTTAAAGTATTTATAGCATTTAGATGATTGCGAAGTTTTTGCATTCGGTGCTTAAGTTCTTGCTGTTGCTGAACTAATTCATCAATTTTTCATGTAATAAAAAGGAATGCTCTTCAGGGGTGGACTGTTCCATCGTTTGTATCTGTTTGAGCGGGAGTCCCAGACTTTTGTAAAAAATAATATCGGAGAGATTCATAAAGTCTTCTATCGTATACTCGCGGTAGTTATTTTCGTGATTCTTTTTTGGTGCCAAAATCCCTGTGCTTTCCCAGTGACGTAAGGTGGAAGCAGGCAGATTGAAAAATTCTGAAATCTCTCCAATGTGAAATTGTTTTTTCATGATGATTGCTCCTGATAATTTTTCTTTCATTATAAGATATTTTGTGTTGACCTTCAAGTTACTTTAAGGTTTAAAATAGCACTGAGGAGGGAGAACATATGGAAAAATTATTGATTTTTGATTCGGCGAAGGAAGTGCGGTTTGGGAAATTATTAAAGTTTATTATCCCAACGTATTTGACGGCATTGTTTAATACTGTATATACCATTGTGGATGGAATTTTTGTGTCGTCCTATGTGGGGACAAATGCATTAGCGGCTATCAATATTGTGTATCCGATTGTAAATATATTGACGGGAATTGCACTGGCGTTTGCAACAGGTGGGAGTGCACTTGCAGCGCTTCATATCGGTGGAGAAAGAAAAGAAGAAGCAAACAGAACATTTTCTGTCAGCATGCTGCTGTCACTGTTGGTTGGATGCGGTGTATCTGCCTTAATCTGGATAAAACTTCCTGCGCTATTGGAATTGCTGGGCGCGACACAATTAACGCTGAGTGATTGCAAAACATATGCTTTTTGGTGGCTTGTCGGTACTCCTGTTGTCATTGGAAAAGAGCTGCTTACTTATTTTATTCGCGTGGACGGCTCACCCACTTACAGCTTTTTGACAGCGCTTTCAGGAGGTCTCCTAAATATTGTATTGGACTATGTTTTTGTGGGATGTATGGACATGGGGATTTTGGGAGCTGCACTTGCTACGATTTTAGGACTGCTACTTTCTTTTTCTATGGGACTTTACTATTTTGTGAAGAAGAAACATACCTTGGAATTTACATTTCGAGGACTGTCTTTCAAGATAGGATTTAACTGTATGATAAACGGAACGTCCGAGTTTGTGAATCAATTGGCAATCGCGATCACAACAATTGTTTTTAATAGAACGGCGATGGCGTTTGCCGGAGAAGATGGGATAGCTGCTGTCTCCATTATTATGTATCTGCAATTTTTGTTTATTGGGATTTATTCCGGTTTTTCTATGGGGATGGCACCTCCGCTTGGATATGCATATGGAGATAAAAAACTTGATGTATGCCGTGCTCTTGAGAGGTATGCATATCGTTTTTTCAGTATTGCCCCGATTGTAATTTATGCATTGACTTTTTTTCTGGCACCAATGTGTGTATCTTTTTTTGCCGATAAACATAGCAGTGTATATACACTGGCGGTTTCCGGAATGCGGATATATGGTTTGGGATTTTTGTTTTCCGGAATTAACATTTTCTCAGCAGTACGTATGATTGGCTTATGGGAAAGGATATTTTGCAGGAGGAATTACATTCCTTCGCTCGTTCGCGTTGTTGTTGCTGTTTTTGATAGTGCTGCCACAATTTTGGGGAATGAATGGAATCTGGCTTGCAGTTCCAGGAGCGGAAATTTTAACGATGTTTGTTGCAGTTCTGGCGTTAGTTTTTATCCCGCGAGGGAAAAAAAGTATGTTATGCTGAAAACATAGTTTGAGGTGATAAATCCAAATTCTGGGGAAGCCCGTAAACAGCGAAACCCCGTTAACCGAAAGGTTAACGGGGTTCGTTGTTTTATAGTTATCTAAAGGAATGAGAGTAAAGTGTACATCTTCAAATCTGAAGATGATTACTTTATGAGGGGAGATAGTTGTTCTATCAACTATCTGACTCTAAGTATAAAAGAAAAATGTGTCCAAAATATGATTAGATTCTAAAAGAAAAAATAATTTTATTAAAGAGATATAAAAATAGAAACAGATTAATGGAAATGACGATGATTATGCAGATAACATCATGAAAGATGTGTTTAATTTCTACCTGAGTATAAAGATTTGATTGTGCGTGTTGCGGGATATAGTGATCATTTCCGTAACCTGAGCAAAGCGCTTCAAGATGAGATTATTGAGAGAACAGAGCAGTCATTTAATTAAAAAGCAAGGAGAATAAGATTATGAAATTAGGATTTATAGGCGCCAGAAATATGGCGAAAGCAATGATTGGCGGTATTTTAAAAAATAATATTTTTAAGCCGGAGGAAGTGATTGCATCTGACTTGTATGAGCCGGGGCTCAGACAGGCAAAAGAAAGTCTTGGAATTCATGTTACTACAGACAATAAAGAGGTTGCAAGAACAGCAGAAGTGCTCGTTCTGTCTGTGAAACCACAGTTTTATGATGCAGTAATTAAAGAAATCAAAGAGCTGATTACAGAAACTCAGATTATTGTTACTATTGCACCGGGTAAGACATTGGAATATCTGGCGGGTGCATTTGCAAAACCGGTAAAACTTGTACGTACGATGCCAAATACCCCTGCTCTGGTAGGAGAAGGAATCACAGGTGTTTGCCACAATGATTTAGTTACAAAAGAAGAGCTTGATTATATATGTAATATTTTGAGTGGATTTGGAATGGCTCAGGTATTAAGTGAAAACTTAATGGATGTGGTTGTATCTGTCAGTGGAAGTTCGCCGGCATATGTGTTTATGCTGATTGAGGCAATGGCAGATGGAGCAGTTGCGGATGGAATGCCGGGGCAGCAGGCTTATCAGTTTGCGGCACAGGCAGTGTAATAGAAGCAATGAAAGCTTGTGTAAAAAAGGCAAAAGGGCTATAAGATATAGGATCCGCACATCGGAATGATGTGCGGGTTTTTAAATTAAACGAATATTAAGAAATTTCCTATCTGCCTCTTAAAAATTGTTTGATAATCTTGTATACTACAAGGGAGGTGATGATTATGTTTAAAATATTAGTATGTGATGATGACAAAGAAATTGTGGAGGCAATTGAAATATATTTGACACAGGAAGGTTATGAGGTATTAAAAGCCTATGATGGAGAGGAAGCGATTCAGACATTGAAAAAAGAGCACGTCGATCTCCTGATTATGGATGTGATGATGCCAAGGCTGGACGGAATCAGAGCAACCCTTAAGATTCGTGAAGAGAACAGTCTGCCAATTATTATTTTATCTGCAAAATCAGAGGATGCAGATAAGATTTTGGGACTGAATATCGGAGCGGATGATTATGTTACAAAACCATTTAATCCGTTAGAGCTTGTTGCGAGAGCAAAATCGCAGCTTAGAAGATACACACAGCTTGGAAGCACAGTGCAGGATGAGAAGAAAGAAGTGTACGAAGTCGGCGGACTTTCGATTAACGATGAACTTAAAGAAGTGACGGTAGATGGTGAATCGGTAAGACTGACACCGATTGAGTACAATATTTTGTTGCTATTAGTAAAAAATCAAGGGAAAGTCTTTTCTATCGACAGATTTACGAAAATATCTGGAATGAAGAGGCGATAGGAGCGGACAACACAGTTGCAGTTCATATTCGCCATATTCGTGAGAAAATTGAAATTAACCCGAAAGAACCAAGATATCTGAAAGTTGTGTGGGGGTAGGATATAAGATAGAAAAGCTTTAGAAGGGAGTATTTATGAAACATTGGTACAAATCAGCACCGATGAAAGGAATTCTTCTGATTCTGGAGCATATTTTTGCAGTACTGGCAGTGCTTTGTGTTGTATTTATTTTGATTTATCCGGGACAGGAGTATGGGAAGAATCTCAATGATCTTTCAAAGGGTGAGTATAAGGAAACCAGAGGGTTTGAAGAGAATCTGCAGTCGGCATCGCACACTATTTTGAATCAGATTGATCTTCAGAAGAATTTTGAGACAGACGGAAAATATGATGCGAATAAGCTTGTGGATATTATGGCATACATGGATTCCCAAAAGATTACAGGGGAAGATGAATCCGGAATCGCATATCGCTTAGGAGATTTGTCGGACTGGATTGACAATTGGGGAACGGAGGAAAGCTCAGGAGACAGTATTATCGTATGCAAAAAAGCGGATGGTACATACGCATACTATACGGAAGAAGAGTTTGCGCAGCTGTTCAAAGAAGGGCTGAAGTTCTCAGACGATACTTATGATGTTGATCAGATGGAAGAGTTGGAAGATGGATATGTAGAAGAGAATTATTATGATGAAGATGTGATGCAGGTATTGGATGCGGATGGAAAGGTAGTCTATACGGATTGCTGGAATATGACTGCTATTCCGGAGCGCTATATGACGGCAGATGGAAAGTCATTGCTGCAGATTGTAAATGAGAATCCAAAGTGGAATGGAAAGCTCAGTGAGATTTATCGAGCATTGAGTAACACGCTTTCTAATCTGGAAAGTGAACTGAGCGCATATGAGCAGTTCCAGGAATATTGGACAGAAGGAAACACAAACCTTACCTATATATTTGCAGATTTTAACAGTGGAAAATTATACACGAACCGACAGGTATATACGGACATTAACAACATGCAGGAATATGTAAAAAATCTCACCGAGAGTGGAAGTATGTAGTTGTGACACCAAAACTTGCGGATTTCAAGACAAATCTGGATACGGAAGCGGACAATTGGTCTTCGAGAACAATGGCCGGTACAGACAACTATATGTATGTGGTTTCGGTTGATACGAAATATCCGATTCAGGACAGCTTTTATTTGCAAAATAAGCTGTTTGATAAATATGCGCCAATGATTAACACAATGCTTGCTGTCGCACTTGTTTCGATTGCGGGATTCTTTATTGGATTTGTATGGCTCACCATCATTGCAGGGCGCACTCGAAAAGATGAAGGTGTGCACCTTATGTGGTTTGACCGGGTTAAGACGGAGCTTGCGCTTGCGTTGATTGCTGGTGTGTGGGTGTTGGCACTCTCTTTTGTCTATGCGCTTATTGACACGTGGGGTGTGAAATACTGGAGCAATGGATATCGAACCTATGCGGCGACGATTTTGGAACGAGGATTTTTAGATGATGATTGGATCTTGCTAGGTTTTGCGATGCTTTTATGCTGTGCGGCATTTTTATCGGCTATCTGAGTATTGTTCGAAGAATTAAGGCGAAAATGCTGTGGAAGAACAGTGTTCTGCGCTGGCTGATTCGTGGTCTGAAGAAGTTTTTTGCATATAGAAGCTGCACATTTAAAGTGACAGCAGGTGCACTGGCATTTATTGTGGTACACTGGATTGCGATCGGTACAATGGGAACCGGCGGCTGGATGTTTGTCATGTTCCTCGTTGAGGGAGTGACGCTGTATTATCTGATCCGAAAAGCGATTGCAAGACAGAGACTCAAAGATGGAATTCGTCACATTGCAGATGGAAATGTAGAGTATCAGATTCCGACGAAGGGCTTGAAAGATGATGAACTTGATATGGCATTGCACATCAACCATATCGGGGAAGGCTTGAGCAAAGCGGTAGAGAAAAGTATGAAAGATGAGCGTTTGAAGACGGATCTGATCACAAACGTATCTCATGACATTAAGACACCGCTTACATCAATCATTAATTATGTTGATTTGTTGAAACGTGAAAATATTCAAGATCCGAAGATTCAAGGATATTTGGATATTCTGGAGCGAAGGCCCAGAGGCTGAAACATCTGACGGAGGATGTGGTAGAAGCGTCGAAGATTAGCAGTGGAAATATTACGATGGAATATATGAATATCAATTTTGTGGAAATGATTAATCAGACAACCGGTGAGTTTGCGGAGAAATTTGAAAAGCGAAATCTTCAGATTGTGCTGAATGTTCCGGAGAAGCCGGTTATGGTCCGCACCGATGGAAGACGGATGTGGCGTGTAATTGAGAATATTTATAACAATGCGGCAAAATACGCGCTGGAAGGTACGAGAGTTTATGCGGATTTGATTGAAAAAGAGCATACAGTGGAGTTTTCGTTGAAGAATATCTCTGAGCAGCCATTAAATATCTCGGCAGATGAGCTGACCGAGCGGTTTATCCGGGGAGATGTATCAAGAAGTACGGAAGGCAGTGGTCTTGGTCTTTCGATTGCAAAGAATCTGACAGAATTACAGGGCGGAAAATTTGAACTGTATCTGGATGGAGATTTATTCAAGGTTACGATCGTATTTCCGAAGGCGGTTGTCGGACAAAGTGTGACAAAATCTTAAAAGAGGTTACGGGTTAGTAACAAAATGAAAGACAGGGGATGAAAAAATTCCTTGTCTTTCTTGCGTTTCGGGTGCAGAACTTGTAGAATAATGGGTGATAGTTGAAAAAAGTAAAAGAGGTCAGTTTTATGGAAAAAATAAAAGAACTGTTACAACAGAGTTTGAATATAGATTTTATTGCAGCAACGCTTAGCAATCCGCGAGAGAAAGACGGGCTAAAAAAAGTGAAGGTAAGACCGATTTTGAAAAAGGGAGTGTTGCTGTTTCAGTGTGAGGAACACCAAAACAATCAGGTGTTTCATGAAATTGTGATGCAGCTCAGGCGGTGTCTGTACTGTGCGGATATATGGAAAAGTTTCGCCAGATGCAGATGGAGACAAAACAGTAAATACACAGTGCTTGTGAGTAAAAAAGGGAAGGTGACGATTCAGAAAAAGCAGCAGACTGGCTGTGTAAAAGAAGTGGATCTTTCTCATAATAGAAGTAAGCGGTATATCTTAGAGGAAGGAACAACAGTTCCGTTTCTGCAGGATTTGGGAGTCATGACGGCAGAAGGAAAGATTGTCAGGACAAAATTCGACAAGTTTCGTCAGATTAACCGTTTTCTGGAATTTATAGAAGATATCCTGCCACAGCTTGACAGGGACAAGGAAGTGACAATTCTTGATTTCGGATGTGGAAAATCTTATCTGACATTTGCAATGTATTATTATCTGCATGAATTAAAACAGATAGATGTTCGTATTATAGGATTGGACCTGAAAAAAGAGGTGATACGTCATTGTAATGAGCTGAGTGAAAATATGGATATAAAAAGCTGAAGTTTTTGGAGGGGAATATTGCGGACTATACGGGCGTGAATGAAGTGGACATGGTCGTGACGCTGCATGCCTGTGACACTGCAACAGATTTTGCGCTTGCAAAAGCGGTCGGATGGAATGCAAAGGTAATCTTCTCCGTTCCGTGTTGTCAGCATGAATTGAACAGGCAGATCAAAAATGAGACTCTTGCACCGATCCTGAAATATGGTCTGATCAAGGAGCGATTGGCAGCACTTGTGACCGATGCGATGCGGGCGGAATATTTGGAAGGACAAGGCTATGATGCACAGATTTTAGAGTTTATCGATATGGAGCATACGCCAAAAAATATCCTGATTCGTGCGGTGAAGAGTGGGAATCAAAAAAAGAATGGGGAGAAATTGGAGGCCTGCGAGCAGTTTTTGAATATCGCGCCTACATTGAAAAAGCTATTAGAAGAAAAAGAGGTATAGTAAATGAAAGACAGAATCATTAAAATAGGGGTTTTGACGGCTGTTTTTATCGTTGCTGTGATCGTGTTCAGTTTTATCACGAATCAGGGCAATTCTGACATGACAGTCGAGATGAATGCGGCGACATTCCCGACGATTTCCTTTGTGACGGACGGAGATGAAATCAATCATCTTGTGGGATATAAGGATGAGATGAATATTCCGGCAATGCGCGATACGATCACACCAGTGAATGCAGATAACACAGTAGAGATTCGTATGAATTTGTATGAGATGGATCCGGAGTCGCTTACGTATGAGGTATATACATTAAACGGAGAGGACCGGCTTTTACAAAAGACGGAGAAGACACTTAAAGAAACAATGACCTTGAGTGTCGGAAATGTTCTGACCGAGGGGACAGAAGGTGTTTTGAAGATTACATTGAACATAGATAAAGACAATAAAATTCGCTATTATACAAGAATTGTGAAGTCAGATGAATACTATGTGAAGGAATGTATTGATTTTGCGAACACACTTCACACGAATATGTTGAATAAGTCAGACACAGACAGTATTACAGCTGTGATTGAACCAAATGAAGAGGGAGATAATACCACACTTCAACATGTGACGATCCATTCAGATCTGGATCATGTCACATGGGGAAAACTTTCACCTGAGATTTCCGGCGATATCCAGTGGGATATTAAAGAAACAAATTCTACTTACACGGCGATTCAGTGAAATATCAAGTTAAGTGTAAAGGAGACGACAATGATCAGGAGACATATAATGTAAGAGAATTCTTCCGTGTGCGCTATCTGAAAGGAAAGCTTTATCTTTTGGATTATGACAGGACGATGAATCAGATATTGGAGTCTTCTAACCAGATTTTATCGGGAAAAGGAATCAACCTTGGAATTGTTCCGAAAAATGTTCAATATGAGACAAATGAGGACGGAAGTATTGTGTCATTTATTCAGGAGAGAGAACTGTGGTGCTTTGATAAGAATGAAGATTCGTTGGCGCTTGTATTTAGTTTTGCAGATACGGAGAAAGAAGATGTGCGGAATCTGTATGACCAGCATGCGATCAAAATTATTTCCATGGATAAGGATGGAAATACGACATTTGCAGTCTATGGCTATATGAACCGTGGGGAACATGAAGGAGAAGTAGGTGCGGCGATTTACTACTTTAATCTGTCTCAAAATGTTGTGGAAGAGAAAGCGTTTATTCCAAGTAATAAATCTTTTGCAATTGCAGAAGAGGAGCTTGGGAAACTGGTATATTACAACAATGAACAGAACATGTTGTATGTGTTAGTGGACGGAACTATTTATAAAGTAAATTTGAAGACCGGTGAAAAAGAAGCGGTTGTAGAATCGTTAGCAGAAGGTCAGTACGTTGCGGGAGACGACGGACATCTGATTGCTTACCAGGATAATGGAGGACTCAATGATTCTACGGAAGTGACTATTTTGAATTTCATGACCGGAGAGACACAGAAGGTGACAGCGCAGAAGGTGAAAATATACGACCTCTTGGATTTATCTCAGAAGACTTTGTGTATGGACCTTAAGGGCATCAGATGCAGGAAAAACAGTGTCTGGTTCTGAGATACTTCCAATGTACAAGCTGGAAATCAAGGACTCTGATGACAAGATTGTAAAGACATATGAATTTGAAAATGTTTATATTTCAGATGTATTTGTGGAAAACAATATGATCACATTGAACCGTGTGACAAAAAGCGGAGATACTTATACTTCAATAGACAGAGATTATATTACAAATAATGAGGAGAAGGCGGAGAGCAATATTTCTTTACAGGAATACTCGACCAGTTTGAAAGAGCTGCAATACCGACTTGTATATGCAGATGGTATCGATGATAAGAAACCAAAGATTTTAAAACCGAAGCAGGTATTGTATGAGAACCCTACAACGGTTGCATTTGACAGTGAGAGTGAAAAAGGAAAATTCTATGTATACGGTCTTGGACAGATGCTTGGCTTATATGACAAAGCCGGGTATGCAGTTCAAAAGGCCGATGAGGTATCAGGCGTAGTGGTATCTTCAGATCAGGCGTACGTCTGGGAGAGAGGAAACCGCGATCTTCGGTATGAGGTGGAGATGGAAGGATTTACGGTTCAGGAAGGTGAGTCGACCTTTGCGGCATGTATTCGCCAAATTTTGGCGCTGGAGGGCAAGAACGTCAATGTGGCAGAGGAGATGAACGCGGGTAAATCGGCAATTGATATTCGTAAGTGAATATTCCGGCGGAGAGGGAATGGATCTGACTGGATGCACAACAGAGGAGATGCTTTATATTATCGGAAGAGGAACTCCGGTCATCGCAATGACAGACAGTTCCAATGCAGTACTTTTGATCGGATATGACACATCAACAGTCACTTATATTGATCCGGCAGATGGAGGAGTCCACACAAGTACAGCAGAAGAAATTGATTCTATGGTAGCTGGAAGTGGTCATACGTTTATCGGATATGTGAAATAAGAAAAAAATTGGGGTATCGCTTAGGCGACATCCCAATTTTTGTACATGTATGTGTCGGATAACACATTTTTGTACCGATAAATGCTGAGTACAATTCCCAGAAGAATGTAAGTTACAACCATAGTAACGCCCCCATAGGAGAAAAATGGTAAAAAAGTGTAGGTAGGAAATACAAGTCCAAGTGTAACTAGCACATTCCAAAAAGCGGAGACAAAAAATACCATTCCACATCCGTATCCCATCATCATTCCAAGCTGATTTTTCTGTGAGGAAGAAATCTGGAATATTTTTCTGATCAATAAGAAAATAAGAAGAACGGCAACAAGAGCCGCTAATATTCCGTAATAAGCGGAAAGTGTGGATAGAATATAATCACTGTTTTGCCCTTCTTGCAGCAGTGATTTCTTATTGCTTGCGCCGATAAAAGCGCTGTTTGTTACGATACTGCGGAGTGTTTGCAGTGTATGGTTTTCCACCGTAGGATCAAACAATGCGTGAATACGTGCGGTCTGATATGGCGCAGGCTTTCCGGTCTGCATCAGAATCGCAACACTGGCAATCGGGAATGAAATAGAGATTCCCCAAAAATGCCGTCAAAAATTTCTTTTTATGGAATGTAAACCATCCTTTCCATACAGCAATGGTCAATAGGCTTGCCAGCATGAAAAATAGTGAAATGGTTACCCCGAGATTCGGCAGTTCCAGCGTTAAAAAAAGCGGAAGAGCCATCCAAATGAAAATTTTTGGAACAACACGCCAGCCCTTTCCTCGATACTGATATAGGATTGCGCCAAAAAGCGGCACGTACAGAAAGAAGAACGGTGACATTATAAGCACTTTGGATAAAATGCGCATATAAAGAGTTCCGTTGAGGCGCATCTCCACTATAAATATTTGGAAAGCGAAAAACAATAGGAAGATCGTGGCAATCCACTTGGAATATTTGCCGATCAGACTGTAATCGATCCTATATACTACAATCATGGCACTAAAACTGATTATTGCATTAAATATATGATGGCGGAAAAAATATGCGCTATTGTCGGGAATATCTCTCGTGACGAGATATTGTATCAAAATGCTGAAAAGTGTCAGTATACCGATTGCCACAATTATGCGCCAAGCCATCTGCGGGCGATGGAGCTGATCCATCTCCACACCTGTCTGAACAGGATCCCCCATATCATTTAGCGCCGCTTTTAAAGCATCGTCTTTGCTCATGCCCTCTGCTATATTGTCTGCCACCTGTTCTTCGATATGCCCTCTGATTTCATGATAAATGGAAGCATGTGCTTTTTTACAGCGGATTTGTTCTAATAAAGTTTCAAATATTCCTCCATATAGATTATACCTCCAATAACATGACGTCAGCTACAGCACCGACATATTCGTTCCATTCTTCTTGTTTCTGAACCAATAATGCATGCCCCTCTTTGGTTATGTGATAATACTTTCGTACTTTTCCAAGTACCTCTTTCTCGTAAGAAGCTACAATATTCTTTCCTTCCAGATTGTGAAGCAAAGGATATAAGGAACCGGCTTTCAGTTCGAAAACATTCTGTGAACGCTCACGTAATGTGGAAATCATCTCGTACCCATACATATCCTTTTCCGACAAAAGCTTGAGAAGGAGCATCGTAACACTCCCTGAAACTAATGTTTTATCAATTGACATTGAAATACCTCCTTTTTATGTGTAGGATAACTATATATAGTTTGACTATATAATATATCGGCAGACTATATATAGTCAAGTGAAAAACATATAAAAATAGGAAAGAGAATATCATCACTCTTTCCTATTTTTTACTATGAGACTTGTTTTTTAAACAGTATATATTGATATTTGTGTAAGGCAGTATATACAATCATTCCCAGTATGCCGCATGAAATAATCTCGCCGATGCGACTGTGAGCATCGTAAATGGGATTGGGAGTAGTACACCGTAAGCATAGCGAAGTACAAAAGGAACAACGACAATATTTGCCAAAATCGGAGGAAGTGGTGCAAGGAATTTTGATCTTTTACGTAACAAATAAGTAAATAACGCACCGATTAACGTTGCAAGGCTTCCGAAAATAATATCCGGAAGAAGCGCACCACCGAGGATGTTACCAATCAGACATCCGATGAATAGTCCCGGAATAGCTGCCGGAGTAAATACCGGTAAGATAGTCAATGCTTCAGCGATACGAACCTGCACCTCCCCAAAGCTGAATGGTGCAAATACGATTGTCAACACCACATAGATTGCAGCGATCATGGCTGCCTGTGCCATAAATAATACACTTTTGTTTTTCATATTCTGTTTTCTCCTTTAGTTTTGTTTTACGAGTGGAAGGTCGCGAACACTCGGTTTAAATTGCCCTTAAGACCTTGTTTTTATGGGCTTTGCAACGGGTAATAGTGTAGCATAGAGAGAGGGGAAAATCAAGGCGTACCCACAATTTACCCACAATGAAAATAATACTAGGTAATTGGAAGAAGTTTTATGATTATGCAAATATAGCAGTTCATGCTACTGCATTAGAAACATTTGGAAGACGTGGAGTTTATAAGGGGGATGTTGGAATTGGGCCAACGAATTTTGGGGTTAGGTGAAGCGTCATCTCATGCAGCACAATAGTTAAATATAATAAATGTTGACATATTTAGAATGTATAAAAGGAATGTATGCAACTATCGAAGGAATGGTGATTACTAAATGGACTGATGAGATCAAAAGAATATATAAGGAGATTGAAGAAAACCTTGATAAAAAGATTTAAATATTAAATCAGACGCTTAACAATTTTATTGATTATTTGAATTATGTGATGAATATAAGACTTCAATGTAGCAGCAGGTAATTGAAAGCAAATTAAGAATATGCTATAATTTCGGCATGGGAAACCAGAGCCGGGCGGCTTACCCTCTTTTACGGAGGGATTCACCCTCCAGTCGAAAGAAAGGAGGGCGATTGCTGATGTATGTTACATATTCTGATCTGATTCAGTTATTAATGTTCATTGTTGCCCTTGTAGGTCTTTGTTACGAGATTTTCAAG
>ENA-OQAA01000400-OQAA01000400.1-human-gut-metagenome-genome-assembly--contig:-NODE-400-length-30586-cov-11.667816_pt1 | contig 30586 bp, 48 predicted proteins | sample MGYA00242489_ERZ504515 | MGnify/ENA primary metagenome ERZ504515 (study PRJEB26092, sample SAMD00036237) | human gut metagenome | host: Homo sapiens | study: EMG produced TPA metagenomics assembly of... | reverse complement strand
GGCAATATGCGAGCTCCGCGTCATTGGTCTCTCGGTCTCCCACGATGGACCCGGATTGGAAGCCTTCGCCCATGAGCGCGTAGTAGCTCTCGGCAGAATCGAGAAAGGCGGCGTCGGTTTGAGCGGCAAGGGCGGCGTTCGCGTATCTTGCAAGCTCCGCGTCATTTTGCTGCTCTGGAGATAGGTCTGTGCCGCTGGCCTGGGGCGCGCGCGTATTGAATGCGTCGACAAAGCTCTGCATGCCCTGCTTCATAAAGAAGGGCCCGTAGATGGGTGAATTGAACGCAATGGGGACGGAGAAGGCTGCAGCGAGAACGAGCGTACAAATCCATACGGCCTTGTCTCTTAGGATTAGTTTGAGAAGAAGTCGACAGTACATTTAGAAGCACCTACATTCCTCAAAGCATCGTTAGATTAATGATGACAGACCGAATGAAGATACGTGCGACGGGGGCGAGGCGAATGGCTGAGCGGTATCGATACGCGGGTTCAACGGTATCACATTGGCCACATAGATTTTTAACTTACATTTCTACCCGCCTTTTCGTAGAGTCTCCGATACGTGCTTAGCGCACCCTCGGCGCGTCCGGCAGGCTTTGCGAAATGGGATCCAGGAGACTTCGGCGCAGCATCATCTTGCGGAATGCTTCTAATGAGCCTCCCATCCTTCAAAAACAGAATCTCATCGCACAGCCTATCGACCGAATCCAAGATGTGGGATGACATGATGATGCACGTACCAGAATCGGCCAGCTTCCTGAGAATCTCGGAATGCAAGTCCACCCTGCTGGGGTCGAGCGCGTTCATGGGCTCATCTAATAGAAGGTACCGCGCGCCCGTCGCATACGCAATCGCCAGGGTAAGCTGCTGCTTCATGCCCTGGCTCAGAGTGCGGATCCTCATCTTCGCGAACTCGCCTATCTGCGTTTGTTCCACTATCTCTTCGATATCGCGAGCATGCGGCCACATATCGCAAACCATCTTGAGGTGATCTTCCGCACGCAATCCGGGATACAGCAGCGTCCCCTCACCAGGTGCATAGAAGATCATAGAACGGACCTCTCTCGCACCCGTACCCTGCACCTCATCCAGAACGATGCTCCCGTCCACGCGAGGACCCGGCAAACCTGCCATCGCACGCAGCAACGTCGTCTTTCCATGCCCGTTCGGAGCGACGAGACCGTAGACCGTACCCGGGGCAAACTCAGCGTTCACCGAATCTACGAGCACCTTCTTTCCATAAGAGATCGTCAGCGTTTGAAGGTCAATCATCGAGATCATCCCCTTTCGATCTTTGGAACACTCAGGCGCACCATCAACGGAGATACGGCGCCCAAGACCACCAGCAGAGCGCCCGATGCGCCGACGACCTCTCCAAAAGGCATCGCGTTCGTCCCTCGCCCAAGGAACCCAATCGTCCCCACCTGGGAAGCGGGATCAAACGAGGCGAATGGAGCCAGCAGCGCGACGCCCATGCCCACGCTTTCAACATGAGCGCTCAACGAACCCAACACCAAGAGAACCGCGCAAACCATTCCGGTGACAACGGGGTTGCGGCTAATCGCTGCTGTCAACGCAGCGACGACGGAAATCACGCCGTATGCCATGACCAGCAACGGAATACTGCACAACACCGCCTCCCCCACCATGGACGTTGTCGAAGCTCCCGCCCGAATGAGAGCGACGGGATACTCCGATCCACCCGCACCGTTCTTAATCACGGACACAACGACAGCGGGAACCATCGACACCAAAAGCAGCACCAAGCCAAGCAGGAGAGCCAGCGCAACAGCCGTCAGAAAACGCACATGCGCTGTTGCGGGGATCTGGAGAACCAGAAGGGAACGACACTGCAGGTGGGTGCACGCGAGCGATGTGACAACCACGGGCAACAGCAAAAATAAGGAGGGAAGCGCTGCCTGGAGATACGAAAGGAGGATTAATGGGGGCATCTTCGTACTTAACTCGTAAACCTTGGGGTCCGGCAAGCTCGCGATCGACTCAAGCAGAAGGGCGCGCGCCTCCGCACGAGAAGGAGTCTCCGGCTCGATTCCGATCGATTGCAGGAGAGTCGCATCTGCCGCGCCCAGCTCACCTCGAGCGCGCTCGTACGTCGCAAGGCTTCGAAACCCCTCCGCAGGCATAGGCGCGTACACGAAACCCGAAAGAGCATCCCGCATGTCTTCCAGGGCCGCTTTGCCCTCGACGTCCATATTCGCAGCGTTCTGCTCTAGATACCGATCTATTGAACGGAGCTCCCCATCCCTATACCGAACAGCGGAAACGTTATCAGCGTCAGGAAACATCTCGACCAGAGCCGGGGCCAGCATCGTCGTCGACATTGCAATCGCGCATACGGCGAGGGTAGGAGAACGCAGGAGCAGTTTCCCCATCGTTCTTACGTATGCAACGGCGGAGGCACAAGCGCTCGAACGAGTTGCCGTTCTCGATGCAGTGAAGGAACCTCTCTCAAGACAAATCGGGGATATCGGGCACGCGCAGCCGCTCTTTCCAGCAACGCAAAGCAGGCTAATTGCCAGCACCTCGATCCCGATTGCGCATACGAGGGCAATCGCGCCACGCTCGAAGCAAAGTCCAGGCAGATTCACTATCTGCGTTGTCGGGTACGGGCTATAGGCGCCGACGGTCAACTCAGTGTTCGCATACGTAAGGGGATTCAACAGGGCGAACTCACGTAAAGCGATGGATCTTCCGTAATACCCGGGAACCATCGTCACCCCCATCAGGGCACATACGAACACGATTCCAAGCGTAGGGTTATTGGCAATCTTCACGCAAGGTGAACGACAAGCGAGATGAACGCTGCCACCAAGAATTGCAAGATGGCCGTCTGCGCGAACACCAGCCAAGCCGGTTTGATAACCGGAGTCGCATATTGAATGTAGCCTATCGGATAGAACGGCGAGCCCGGGCCATTCTTCACAAGCGCGGCGATTATCCCTGGAAGATTGATGGCGAGGACGGCAAGCATTGCAAAAACACTCGCCCATACGCTCGATGCAACAAGTCTACCCAGCTCGCCCATCGGTGCCTGGATGATGAGCTTTTCACGTTTGTTAAGACGCGCGGCAAGGAACGAGACGGCAACGGCCGTTGCGACCCATAGCAAGTACTCCTTCGATCCGTCATAATAGGTGTACTCTCCATCCGATATCTGCAGAAACGGAAGTAGGGAGAGAGCGGTGCCAAGATAAGACGTCCCGCGGCAAGAGGGTACAGAAGCGCGGGCATGCTTGATGAAGAGGTATAGACACCGTCCTCCCCCGCATTCACAAGCGCATCCGCATAGGATGCTGACAATTCCTGCTCAACACGGGTTATTCCCGACTCGAGGTATTCGACCCGTCCGTCGATGCCAGCCGCGCTCCTGAAGACGGGCAGAGCACAAAGAACCATCAACGCAACAACGACAACACAGAGCGACCTGGAGGAGAGAAGCGACCTAAAGATCGCCTTCGAGATTTTGAGCATATTCATCGCCAACCTTAACCTCATCCAGTCGGAACAGAGGGGCCGAACAAAATGCTCGGCCCTTCCTCGCATCTAGTAGGTGCTATAGACAAATTGCCATTTATCAGTTGTGCCAAGAACACCACAGGAGCACATTGCAGCGAGGCGGGATTCCCTATGATGCGCGGATCGGCGATAGCATTTCGGTAGGAGATCGTCTTGTAAGAGATGTTGAACATCGAGATGCTGTGCCCGCTTACGCCGCGAGGACAGCTGTAGCTCCAGTAGGTATCGACGACGTCGTCCGTATACCCGAGGGGCTCAACGAGGGCACACTGGCTGCTCTCCTGGGAAGGAGGCATCGGGGTATCCGCAAAAGCGGGGGCTCCCGGCAGCAACAGACAAAGAGCGAGGCCGAGGAAAACCAAGAGCTTACACTACTTAACAGTACTGAACATAATCCTCTCCAATCTAGAGGGGTTTCGGTTGCAGCATGCTGTGATTACTTGCCGGCAAAGTCAATTTAACATAAACTGTTAAAAAGTAACCTGAGTTTTTTAAATTCTTCGGAGGTTATTATGAGTTCCGACAATCGCACTCCCCGGCTTCATTCCTTCCGCATCGCATGTGCGATAGCCTCTGCGACCCTTTGCGCCACCGCCATCGCACAAGTGGCGTTCTCCTTAAAGCCAGCAATCGAAGTGCTCGACAACCCTGTAATTGCAGACTCCCCCGCGTATCCAGCCCTTGCGATCTCGACATTGGTCCCTGCCGTCATCGGTATCGCTACGACCATCCTCAGCGCCGTTCTCGTGTGGACGATCAAGAGCGGAGACCCCTTCAAGAAAGGGTCTGCGACATGCTTGAAGGTGCTCGGCATTCTCTTCGTTGTTCAAGCTGCCACCAGCCTCTACGCCGGCTCACTCAAAACCTCCGTTTCGATGTTTGGCGGCGAGGGGGCCGTCGGCGCCCAAGAGATCGCTTCATCATTCGATTGGACCTCTCTGGTTCTCGGCATCGTCCTGTTCATGCTTTCCCAGCTCTTCTTGTACGCCCGAGAGCTGTACCTCGACTCCGACGAGATTGCGTAAGGAAACGCCATGCCCGTAATTGTTCGCCTCGACAAGATCATGGCCGAGCGAAAGATTTCCTCGAACGAACTTGCCGAAAGGATTGGAACCACGCCCGTGAACCTGTCCCGTATTAAAAAAGGGCATATTCGCGGCATTCGCTTCAACACACTCGAGCAGCTATGCCTCGCCCTTCGTTGCCAACCCGGAGACCTTCTCGAAGTCATGAGCGAAGAGGATGCCCGAAAGGAGTTCGGACTCGATTGGTCCGCCGAGGATTAGAGGGCGGTCGTACTCGCCCTGCACACGGGGATGCGAATCGGCGAGGTCTGCGGCCTTCGGTGGTGCGATGTGGATTTCGAGACGGGCCTGATCTCGATCGGACACTCGGTGGCGTACGCGAAGGGAATGGGTTCGTTCATCAAGGACACCAAGACCCATGACGCCAGGGGTATCCCCATCGACCCGGTCGGCCTACTCCCCTTCCTGAAGGAGACCCACGAGATCGACTGCGGAAAGCTGCGCTTGCGCGGCCTTACCGGGGCGGTCGAGATCGGGGACTGCTACATCCTGTCGGAGCCGGGCGCGACCTTCGCGACGACAAGCTATATCCGCAGGGCGTTCAAGACGTTCTCGGAGACCAACGGCCTCATGGGCACCAACGACGAGCTGATCACGTTCCACGGCCTTCGCCACACGTTCGCAACGCAGTGGATCCGCCAAGGCGGCGATATCAAGGCGCTCCAATCGATCCTCGGCCACAAGGACGCCATGGCGACGCTCAACGTCTACGCCGACATCGAGCCCATCTCCAAAATCCATAACATGCTGCACGCCACGCCGTGCCTTTGGCGCGGGCACCTCGGGCCGAGGGTCGATCCGGGTCCCATGTTCCAACAGAGGATCCAGGAGTCCATCGAGACGCTCCAGGCGTTCGGCTACGGCATCACCGAGCCGGACGACCGAAATATCGCCATACGCGCCGTGAAGACGAACAGTTGGCTCTAGCTCACCGAGTACGCGGCAGTGCTGGGCCCATCCCAACTGAGGTCACGGTGGTCCGATAGGGGCGCCGCCCGCGGCATGCGCCGCGGAGCGGTATCCCCTACCGAAGGGCGGGGATGCCCTCCGCTTCCAGTTCGGAATCAGCCGTCGGAGGCGTTCGGCTGACTGCGGGAACGGCCTGTCCGCTCAATGTGTTCGGCTGAGATCGGAAATCAACCCAACACGAGCCGGACACGCGCCAGACGGCTCTTCCCCGTACGGCCTTCCCCCTTACGCTCATGTTGCAGGCATGTAACGCCGCAGCGAGCGCGCCTTTTTTGCGCCAGACAGGTACAATGATGAACACTGTACCGTAGCGGAGCGCCCCGCGCGCGCCGCAACCACGCGAAAGGGTTTCCCATGGCCGAGATCTCGTCCTCCCGCATCGTCATCACCGTCCTTGGCAAGAACCGCCCCGGCATCGTCGCCGGCGTCACCCGCGTTTTGGGCGAGGCCAATGTCGACATCCGCGACATCACGCAGTCCATTATCGAGGACATCTTCACCATGACCATGCTGGCCGACACCGCCGAGTCCAAGCTCGACTTCGCCGAGCTGCAGAAGGCGCTGGCCGAGGCCGGCGAGCTTTCGGGCGTCAACGTGTCCATCCAGCGCGAGGACGTCTTTAACTTTATGTACCGCCTGTAGCGAACAGGCCGTACGGGAACAGGCCGGCGCATCTGCACCCAAGCACGCCGCCCCCCATACGGCCCCGAGAGGAGCGCGCATGGCTTACGACGCCAAGAAAATCTACTACCGCTTCGATGACCATCTGAGCCGCCTGGTCTTGGATTATGAGGCGAGCCGCCAGATTTCGCCCGAAAGCGAAAACCTCTACCACGGCCTGCCGACTGATCCGTACGACGAGGGTCTGTTCGTCGAGCATAACGTCAAGCGCGGCCTGCGCAATGCCGACGGCTCGGGCGTGGTCGCGGGCCTTACCCGTATCTCGGACGTGCACGGCTACAACAAGGTCGACGGCAAAGTCGTGCCCGACCAGGGCAAGCTCACGCTGCGCGGCTATAGCATCGAGGATCTGGTCAACAATGCCCAGTCCGAGAATCGCTATGGCTACGAAGAAGTCGCCTATCTGCTTATCACGGGCTCGCTGCCCAACAAAGAGGAGCTCGACGGTTTTTGCGAGCGCTTGGGCGCCTTTAGGCATCTGAGCGACGAATACGTCAAAGAGTTCCCCATGACCACGGTGTCGTCGAGCATCATGAATGTGCTCCAGCGCGCCGTGTTGCTGCTTTACGCCTTCGACGCCGAGCCCGACGCGATTACGCCCGAGCATGAGATCGACGTCGCCATTTCCATGCTCGCACGTCTCCCGCGCATCGCCGCCTTCGCACACATGGCCTCGGTCGCCAAGCTTCGCGGCTCCGAGGTTCACGTGCCGCACCCCACGCCCGGTCTCTCCACCGCCGAGACCATCCTACAGGTCCTGCGCGGCGGCATGGCGTTCACCCGCGATGAGGCGATGCTGCTCGACGTGATGCTCATGCTGCATGCCGAGCACGGCGGCGGCAACAACTCCACCTTCGCTTGCCGCGTGCTGTCGTCTTCGGCCACCGACCCGTATTCCGCCTACGCCGCGGCTATCGGCTCGCTCAAGGGCCCGCGCCACGGCGGTGCCAATGCCAAGGTCGTGTCCATGCACGAGGACATCCGTGCGCATGTCTCCAATTGGGAGGACGAGGACGAGGTCGCGGCCTACCTGGGCAAGATCCTCGACAAGCAGGCCTTCGACGGCACGGGCCTCATCTACGGCATGGGCCACGCCGTCTATACGCTCAGCGACCCGCGCGCCGAGGTATGCCGCCGTTACGCGCGCACACTTGCCGCCAAGAAGGACCTGGGCGAGGAATTCGCACTCATCGAGCGTATCGAGCGCCTGGCACCCCAGGTCATGCGCGACCACGGCATGACCAAGCCCATCTGCGCCAACATCGACCTGTACACAGGCTTTATCTACAAGATGCTCGGCGTGCCCGAGACGCTCTTTACGCCGCTATTCGCCGTCGCCCGCATGGCCGGCTGGTCGGCGCACCGCATGGAAGAGCTCTTCTGCGCGCACCGTATTATTCGCCCGGCCTATCGTCCGGTGATCGAGCCGCTGGAGTACAAGCCACTCGCCGACCGATAGGACGCGGACCGTTATAGATCTTGAGCGTGGCCAGGGACCCAAGCCCTTGGCCACGCTTTTTTGCCAATAGAAAGGGCTGCATCAAATGATTGTGTTTTCCGATATGGACGGAACACTGCTGACGAGCGATAAGCAGATGAGCGACGCCACTTGGGCAATGCTCGACGAGCTCGCACGTCGTGGCATCGAGTTTGTTCCCTGCACGGGGCGTCCGCTGTCGGGCATCTTTGAGCCCATTCTCGCCCATTCCGCCGTACACTACGCGGTCTGTGCCAACGGCGCCAGCGTCTGGCAACTCGACGACGATGTGCCCACCGACGCCTCGTGCGCCACGCGCATCTTGAGCCGTCCGCTCGATTGCGGCATTGCCCACCGCATCCATCGCATTGCCGCCGGCCACGATGTGACCTTCGATATCTTCGCGGATGGACAGTGCTTCCTCCCCCGCTCGCTTTACGGGCGCCTGGATGAGTTCTGCGGCGGCGACCCCCACATCGCGGCTTCGCTCAAGCGCACACGAACACCGATCGACATGGATATCGACAGCAAGATCGACGAGGTCGAGACGCTCGAACGCATCGCCATGTACTGGCACGACCCGGCCGATCGCGACGCCATCGCGGCGGCGCTCGACACGCTCGGAGCATTGAGATCACGCGTTCTTACGCCATGAATATCGAGGTCATGGGTGAGGGCGCCACCAAGGGGACAGCCCTCACGTGGCTATGCGAATACCTGGCGAGCGTCTCGCCGACGCCTGGGCGTTCGGCGACAACATCAACGACATCCCCATGCTGCAGGCAGCGGGCCACGGCATGGCCATGATCAACGCCGAGTCCGAAGACCGCGAGGCCGCCGACGCCATCACCGAATACGACAACGACCACGACGCGTCGCCCGCACCATCATGCCGCCCTCGCCTAGTCATTGGCCAGTCACTGGGGATGTTCTTAAGACTAGTCACTGGGGACACTCTTCGCAAAAAGCTGCAAGGACTGTCCCCCACTGTCGGCAGAAAAGGAACGTCGCCAGCTGCCGGATTAGGAGAGACTCTCCAGCACGCGACGGAGCTCATGCTGAACGGCGTGGTCGCGGTTGCAGCCTACGACACGATCGGCCACCGCCTTGAGCGCGGGGCGCGCGTTTTCCATCGCGCAGCCCGTGCCGACAAAGCGAATGATCTCGTAGTCGTTCATCGAGTCGCCAAACGCCATGACCTCGTCGCGACCAATGCCGTAATGCTCCGCGAGCTGCGCGATACCCGAGCCTTCGACACACCAGGCTGCATGGCATCGATCCACGCGTTGCCCGAAGGCGCAAAAGTAAAGAGCTGACCAAGTTCGCGCTGTAGCACGTACGCACTGTCCATAACCGCACTGTCGTCGCAAAAGATACTCGCTTTGATGATATTTACGCTGGGATCGGGCAGCTCCCAAATACGCTCGGCATTGGGAAGGTCCTTATCGACCTCACGCACGAACTTGCACTCGTCATCGAGCAGGAAGGACTTGGTTCGGTCAAAGAGCGCAAGATGCAGATTGGGAAACGTCCTGACGGCTTGGGCGAGCCTTCGAATCGCCAGGTGCGAATACACCTCGCGGTCTACCATTTTGCCGTCGGCGAAGACCTGGGCACCGTTAGCTGCGACAAAGTCCATCTTGTCGCGAACGGGCGCAAAGAACTCGCACAGGCGATCGTAGCGACGACCTGACGATGCGGCGAAATGCACGCCATGCTCGTGTAGCGCCAGAATCAGTTCGTAGGTCTCGGGAGGCACCTGGCCGTTTTCGTCAAGCAATGTGCCGTCCATATCGGATGCAATCAGTTTAAACATAGAAAAGCTCCCTTCGGGCTTGTTGGAATCGAACGTGTATCCGATTCCAACGTACCCAAAGGGAGCTCAAATAAGACTCCGCGGGCGTAAACGTTACAAGGACCTGGCAAATAGCTCACACATGCCAGAGGTCTCACGGTCGCGGCGTCAGGCGACACGCCACCCCGACGGATAGTCGTTTAAGAACGTCCCCGATGACTAGTCGGCGTAGGTGAAGGTCGTGACGTCGAACATGCCCTCGGGGCGGATGCGGAGCGTCGGGATGACCGGCAGGGGCAGGAAGATGATGCCCATGATGGGGTCGAGCGGCGGCTCGATACCCATGGCGCGCGCCTTGACCATAAAGTCGTCGTGCTGCGCGGCGACATCCTCGGCCGTGCCCTCGCTCATAAGGCCACCGAGCGCCAGCGGAATGCGCGCCACGACCTCGCCGTTGCGCACCAGCACGTGGCCGCCCTGGCCCACGGCCTCAACGGCAGCATCATGTCCGCCGCATTGTCGCCCACCACGCACACGTTGTGCGAGTCGTGGCCAATCGTGGAGGCAATGGCGCCACCCGTGATGGTAAAGCCGCGCACCCAGCCGCGACCGATATGCTTGCCAACCAAGCCCAGACCCGCGGGGCCCGTCACCGTCGGCCGCCTCGGCCTGCAGCGACACGCCGCGGCCGTGGCGCTCGATCAGCATAATGCGGCGCAGGCCCTCGGCACTCTCGGGGCGAACCATACCCGTGATAGCCATACCCGGGATGACATCGATAACGCCTCGCCCGGCTTAAAGGCATAGTCAAACACGTCGAGCGAAAGCTTCGGCAGCTTAACGGAGGCGCGAAGCTCATCGGCAAGCGCCGCAACCTCAGCCATCTCGGGTGCGATCTCGCCCACAAAGGTGCCGTCCTGCGCCACCAGAGCACCGGCGGCATATACGCGATGCGGAGCCGTGGCGAACGTCAGGTCATTAAGCACCAGCAGGTCGGCGCGCTTGCCCGGGGCAATCGCACCACGCAGCTCGTGCGGGTCGCGGCAGCCGTGATCCAGGCCAAACGCCTCGGCCGTGGAGAGGGACGCCATAGAGATAGCGACCACGGGGTCGATACCGGCCTCAATCGCCACGCGGCAGGCATTGTCGATCATGCCAGTCGCAAGCGCATCGGAAGGGGCGCGGTCGTCAGTCGCAAAGCAGCAGCGGCGGGCGCGCGCGGGGTTCTCCAGCAGCATCGGCGACAGATTGGCCAGGTCATGGCTGCACGTACCCTCGCGCAGCATCACGTACATGCCACGAGACAGTTTATCGAGCGCCTCCTCGGGAATCGTCGACTCGTGATCGGCGATAATGCCCGCCGCGGCATAGGCATTAAGGTCCTTGCCGGCAACGAGCGGTGCATGGCCGTCGACCTGCTTGGACGGCGTCTGGTTGGCAGCATCGATGCGAGCACAGGTCTCGGGGTCGGCCATAAAGACACCCGGCAGGTTCATCATCTCGCCCAGGCCAAAAACATCGCCCGGATGCTCGGCAAAAAACGCCTGCATGTCAGCGGCGGTAATCACAGCGCCCGCTTGCTCATCGGGTAGCGCGGGCACGCACGAGGGCATCATGTACTTGATGGAAATGGGCGCGCGGCGACCGTCCTCGATCATAAAGTGCAGGCCGTCCAGGCCCGCCACGTTGGCGATCTCGTGGCTGTCGGCAATGGCAGTGGTGGTACCGCGCGTCGCCGCCATGCGCGCATACTCGGCGGGGCGGATGTTCGAAGACTCGATATGCAGATGCCCGTCAATAAAACCAGGAGCGAGATAGCGACCCTGGCAGTCGATGACCTCAGTTGCCTCGTAGGTGTCAGCGGCATCGTCGCGACCATCGTAGAGCACGCCGACGATCAGACCGTCCTTGACGGCAACGCTACCGGGCGCCACGCGCTGACCGTACACGTCGACAATCTGCGCATTGGCAAACAGCGTGTCGACGGGCACGCGCCCCTCGGCAGCATCGATCACAGACCTCATGACCTCAACGGACATACATACTCCTTTAACCGTAGAAAAAAGCTGCGGAGCGGACAGACCTTCACCGCAGCAAGCCAATAGCCATTGTATGCCAAAAAGAAAGTCCCGCTAACACCCCTTCCGCTTAACGGCACCGCCAAATGATCCCTCCGTCCCCAAGGGATCGTCGCAACCAAAAAGGCCGCAGTCGGGATTCCCGGCTGCGGCCTTATTGCACTTGTGAGGTCAACTCGCTCGTTAGACCAACTTAAAGCCCTTGCGCTTGCCCACGGAGAGGGTGTCGCCCAGTTTGAGGGCGCTCGGATCGATGTTGTAGCTCTTGGGAGCCACAGCCTTGCCGTTGATCTTGACGCCGCCGCCGTCGATGTCGCGGCGGGCCTGACCGGCGCTGGCCGAAAGGCCCAGGTCCTTGAGCAGGCCAGCGAGGTAAATCTGGCCCTCGTCGTTGACGGTCAGCTCAACGTGCTTCTCGGGGAAGTCGGCAAGCTGGCCCTCCTTGAACACACGGTCGAACTCGGCCTGGGCCTCGTCGCCGGCGCCGGCGCGTGGTAGGTGTCGCACAGGTCGCGGCCTAGAGCGCGCTTGAGCTCGTAGGGGTCGGCGGAACCGTCGGCCAGGGCGGCATCGATCTTGTCGACCTCGGCCGGGGCGAGCGAGCTGGCCAGACGATAGTACTTGCCGATCATCTCGTCGGGGATGGACATGGTCTTGCCGAACATATCCTTGGGAGCGTCGGTCAGGCCGATGTAGTTGCCATAGGACTTGGACATCTTGCGCACGCCGTCGGTGCCCTCGAGCAGCGGCATGGTAAGCGCGATCTGCGGCTCCATGCCCATCTTCTCCATGAGCTCGCGGCCGGCGAGCAGGTTGAAGAGCTGGTCGGTGCCGCCCATCTCGACGTCGGCCTTGATCTGCACGGAGTCGAAGGCCTGCATCACGGGGTACAGAAACTCGTGCAGGGCAATCGGCGTCTGGGACTGGTAGCGCTTGGTAAAGTCGTCGCGCTCAAGGATGCGGGCGACGGTGAACTTGGAGCACACCTGCAGCAGGCCGGCCAGGTCCATCGAAAGGATCCAGTCGCCGTTGTGCACGATGGTGGTCTTCTCGGGGTCCAGGATCTTCATGGCCTGGCTCACGTAGGTCTCGGCGTTGGCCTCGATCTGCTCCTGCGAAAGCTGCGGGCGGGTGGAGTTCTTGCCCGAGGGGTCGCCGATCAGCGCAGTGCCGTTGCCGATGATAAGGGTGACGTTGTGGCCCAGGTCCTGGAACTGACGCATCTTGCGCAGGGGCACGGCATGGCCCAGGTGCAGGTCGGGGCTGGTGGGATCGACGCCGAGCTTGATGTTGAGGGGCTCGCCCTTCTCAAGCTTCTTGCGAAGGTCGGCCTCGGGGACGATCTGCGCTGCACCCGAGGTGATGATACGCATTTGCTCGTCAACAGACAGCATTGGGTATCCTCCTTTTGCTATAGCACCCTCACCGGATACGGCGGTGCTGGAAGTTCATAAACTCTCTTATGATAACCAAAACGGCGCGGCCGAACACCTACGACAGGAAAATCCTCGTCCTGCCGCACGCGTCGATAACGACCGGCAAACGCGTGCCGTCACGTTCGACCAAAAAGCGCGCCCGCTGACGGCGCGAGCAGTCACGGCAACGGATCTGCCCGTTGCATCCGTGGCGCAGGCGCCCTCGGCAGTCAGCAAGCAGTGCTCGCACGCCATGAGCTCGGAACGGTCGGCATCGACAGGCCCCAAGACACCGGGACAAGCGGCAAGCTCGGCAACACGCTCCGCATCATTGCCGAGCAACTCGGCCGACAAGTACACCCGCCCCGCCCCGAGTCCGCGCAGCCAGGTAAGCGTGACCCGATTCGCGCAGAACACCGGCGCCGCCACGTCAAACGTCATGCCCAGCTCGCGAGCGATCACCACCTGTCCCAGGTTGCGGCAGACGACGCGCCCGGCACGCTGCATAAGTGAGCGGGTCCGATCAACGTCACCCGTGCGGCACACCTCGTCCAGCACCACAACGGCGTCGGATAAATCGCGTTCTCCGCGCGGATCGCATCCATCAGCTGCCAAGCAAAAACCATGTGAGCGGGAACCGCGCGCTCCGCCAACTCCGTCGACGCACCGCCATCCACCGCAACGTCCTCAAAGGGCAGCACCTCAACGGCGCGCGCAACGGGTGCAATCGCATCCGCCTCGGCCCGCATGCGCTCCAACACCGCCGCTGTCTGATCCAACACGCCGGCGCTGCGAATCAGGTATACCTCGCAGCCCGCGTCCACCTTACGCTTGCAATGCACGACGACGCGCTTCCCCGCTGCGGCATCCACCGGGCAGGGCACCTGCGGCCAGCGCTTGGGCACATCGGGGCGCGCGTCGACGCCCGGATAGAACCGAATCTCGAGCGTGTCACCCGCCGCCACGGCGGCATCGAGCTCAACGGTCACCTCTTCGTGGCCCACAGCGACCAAGCGCCCCACGCGCACGCCCTGGTTAATTGCACGCTCAAAGCTCATCAGCTCGGCACCCGAACGCCCTCGCAGGTACGCATCGGTAAACCCACGGTTAAACGACCTTCCCAGCTCGCGCTCAAGCTCTTCCACGGCACCGGGGTCCCACGCGCCGTCGCGCAGCATATCGAGCGCCCGGCGCCAAACCCGCACCACGTTGAATACGTAATCGGGGTTCTTCATGCGCCCCTCGATCTTGAGCGACGCCACGCCGGCATCTACAAGCTCGGCAGATGCGCAATACCCAGATAGTCATGCGGACACAGCAGACGATCCCCCTCGACGGCGACAACGCTCTGTCCCGCCTCGTCCACTAGGTCGTACGCCAGACGGCACGGCTGTGTGCAGTCGCCGCGCATCGCCGATCGTCCACGCCGCAGGGCCGAGAACTCGCACGCCCCCGAATAGCCGATGCAAATCGCACCGTGGCAGAATACCTCGATGGGCACGCCCGTGGCACAGAGCGCCGCAATCTCGTCGACCGTCAGCTCGCGCGCCGTCGTCACGCGCTCGACCCCCAACTCATCGGCGGCAAGCCGCACGGCGCCTTCGCTATGAACGCCCGCCTGCGTAGACAGGTGAATCTCGACCCCGGGAATCGCCGCGCTCAGCGCGCAGGCCAACCCGGCATCGGCCACAATCAGAGCATCGGCGCCCAGCTCCAGTGCATGAGCTCCCAACGCCACCGCGTCGGACAACTCATCGTCAAACACGAACACGTTGAGCGTCACGTACACACGCACGCCATGGGCATGCGCCACGGCGCAGCCGCGCGCAAACTCGTCATCCGTAAAGCCGTGGGCGCTCACACGGGCGTTAAAGCCGCCCAACCCCGCATAGATGGCATCGGTACCCGCGGCGATAGCCGCAAGCATCTGGTCGAGTCCGCCCGCCGGCGCCAGCAGCTCGGGCAGCGCCGCACTGACGACATCCAATCCAGTCTCGCATTGTCCGCTCGGCCCCATCGCCCGAATCGCCATCGACAAACTCCTTACCAAGGTATGCATTCACTCTGAAAAATGCCGTCTTCCAGCATACACGAGGCCTCGCGCGCCCCGTTTGGTTTATCGTGTAATAACTTATGTCCATCCTGCCCCGACGGCACATCCACCGTCCGGCACGACATACCTGGAGGTCAATATATGGGTCCTCGCCAACGACAGGGACACAGCCGTTCAAAGACGCACGCCCTGCCCATAATCCTGCTCTCGTTTTTGGGCTTTCTGCTGATTGCGGGCGTGGCGTTTGGCATCGGCATGGTCGGCAACGTCAACCGCTGGCTGTCCGATCTGCCCGACTACACCGACGCCAACGCGTATCTGGTGAGCGAGCCCACCGAGATCGTCGACTGCAACGGCAACAAGATCGCGAGCTTCTACACGCAAAACCGCAAGTCTATCACCAAGGACGAGGTCTCCCCCTACGTGCTGCAAGGCACCGTTGACGTCGAGGACGAGCGCTTCTACGAGCACGGCGGTATCGACCTGTGGGGTATCGCGCGTGCTGCGGTGGCAACCCTCGGCGGCGGACACGAAGGCGCCTCGACGATCACCCAGCAGCTTGTGCGCAACACCATCCTGCAGGAGGAGCAGTTCGACTCGACCATCGAGCGTAAGGTGCGCGAGGCCTACATCGCCATCAAGATGGAGGACATGTACTCCAAAGACGAGATCCTCATGATGTACCTCAACACCATCTATTACGGCCACGGCGCCTACGGTATCGAGGCCGCCGCCGAGACCTATCTGTCCAAGAGCGCCGCCGACCTCACCCTGAGCGAGGCCGCGCTGTTGATCGGCCTTCCCAACTCGCCCTCGCAGTACGACCCCACGGTCAACCCCGACCTGGCGCTGTCCCGTCGCAACAAGGTCCTCGACAACATGTTGCGCCTGGGCCACATCACCCAGGAGGAGCACGATGCCGCACAGGCCGAACCCATCACCCTCAATGTGACCGAAATCTCGGGCAGCGGCGTCGACGTATACTCGCAGCCTACTTTGTCTCCTACGTCAAGCAGCTGCTGGAGCAGGAGTTCTCGACCGACGTGCTCTTTAAGGGCGGCCTGACCGTCAAGACCACCATCGACCCCACGATGCAGCAGGTGGCAGAGAATGCGTCCGCGAGCAGCTCGACACGCTCTCGCTTGACGGCCTGGACATGGGCATGGTCGTCGTCGACCCCAAGACCGGCTACATCAAGTGCATGGTGGGCGGCTACGACTACAACGCCGACGAGAACCACGTAAACCATGCCACGGCCAAGCGTCCCGTCGGCTCCACCTTTAAGGCCTTTACGCTGGCAACTGCCATCCAAAACGGCATGAACCCCAACGTCACCCTCAACTGCAACTCGCCGCTCAAGGCAAGGCACCACGACCGAGGTCCAAAACTACGCCAACCATAGCTATGGCAACATCACGCTTAAGCAGGCGACGGCATACTCCTCCAACACCGGCTACATCCAGGTGGCGGAAGCCGTCGGCAACAGCAAGATCATCTCGCTCGTCAAAAAGCTCGGCATCGATCCCGCCAAGGACAACATCGAGGACGTTCCCGTCATGACGCTCGGCACCGGCTCGATCTCGCCGCTCGAGATGGCCGCCGCCTACGCGACGTTTGCCAACGGCGGCTACTATCGCCAGCCGATCGCCATCACCGAGATTGACTCTCGTACCGGCTCGGTGCTGTACCAGCACACTGACAATCCCTCACAGGTGCTTACCGAGGGCGAGGCCGCCGCGGTCACCGATGTTCTGTCCGGCGTCATGCAGGGCGGCGGTACGGGCGCTGCCGGTGCCCTAAGCGTCAACCAGCCTATGCCGGCAAGACGGGCACCACCGACAACACCACCAACCTGTGGTTCTGCGGCTATACCCCGCAGCTGGCGTGCGCCCTGTGGACCGGCTATTCCGCGGGCGAGATCCCCATCCAAAAATACGGCACGGACCTGCTGGGCGACAGCACCAACCTGCCTGTCTTTAAGCGGTTTATGAACACCGTTCTGACCGGTACCGAGCGCGAGGAGTTTGTGACCGGAACGGCTCCCACCTATAAGAACAACAGCGTCTGGAAGTTCTACGGCACCAACAACACCAAGAAGTCGGAGAACGACGACAAGGACAAGGACGAGAACGAGGACGAGGACGAAGAGGAAACCACCACAACGACTACCACGACGACCACGACCACCGAGACCACGGGCGGCGACACCACCGGCGGCACCGGTACGACCGGTGGCTCGACGGGCGGCTCCACTGGTGGTTCGACCGGCGGCGATGGCGGCACGCCTACGCCTACGCCTACGCCCACTCCCACTCCCGACCCCTCGCCCACGCCTGACGATACGGTCGGCTAAGAAGTACGCGACTAAAGCCAACAAGGCCCTGAGCAGCTTATTGAACTGCTCGGGGCCTTTTAGTTTGAAGCGACCTGGTGGGCGGTCTTTATACCGGCAAACAAAAAGGGGTACCGACCAACGTCGATGCCCCTTACAAGCCACTATGTCAGCGCACACAATGCCGAGCGCACGACCCGCACACCTACTTGCGAGAATTGCTCAACTTATTGATCAGCGCCTCGAGACGCTCGCCGTCCTCGGCCGTCTGGGCAATAACCAAAATCGTATCGTTGCCGGCAAGCGAGCCAAGCACATCGGGTAACTCTGCCGCATCAACGGCGGCGGCGATGCCGGAAGCCGTGCCAGGCTGAGCCTTGATCATAACCAGATTATCAGTACGCAGAACGCCCGTTACGAGCTCGGAAACCATACGCTGCAGGTGCAGGTCCTCTGCCAGAACATAGATGCCCTCAGGGAGCTTACGCAGCCCCATATCGGCAATATCGCGAGAGACAGTCGCCTGCGTGCAATCAAAGCCCATAGCACGGAGCTCATCGACAGCACGCGCTGCGTGCGGACATCCTTATTGCGCACAATATCTCTAATGGCATCCTGGCGCCCATTGCGTTTTTTAGCCATACAAACCCTCTCTCCAAAAGATGGCGGAGACAATCAATCAGTGATTGAATAGTTTAACGCTATTTGAAGGCTTTTGTGTATAAGAACGCATTTCGAAACAATTCTATGCAAGTTTGTTTCGTAATGAGCCGTTTAGGCGGTTTTTGCGCCCGTCCGGTTAAGAAAAGCTGCCAGATGCGTACACATCACGCAGCGCGCGGGCTTGGCGCTGGCGATCGGCCCAAACAACAGACCGAGTCCCCGATGGTTATCCTTGAGCGCGGCGACCATCTGACGGGTTCGAGGCGCCTCGAGCATATCACGCATGCGGGCGGAACGCTCGATTGACGACACCCCATGCGGGCTCAGACACAAATTCTCGATGCAGGCGACCAGTCCGGCAAAGTAGAACTTTTGGCTTGCCAGCTTGAGCCGACCACCGCTATCTGCTTCCGAGAGTGAGTCCGCAAGCTCGTCGAGCGCTCGAGTGTCATCGGATATCCTGGCATACATGGTGGGATCAAAGGCATCTGTAAGCTTAGGTGCCGCCGCGTGGAAACAAGCGTCGCCGCAGCCGGACACGAATCGTGCCTGCGAGAGCGCATAAGCCATAAACTCAACCGTACGGTACGCCTTGCCGCGCGACAGGCATGCCTCAAACAGCGGACGGCTATACATCACGCCAGAGGTCTGAGCGACTAGGCGCCCAAAATCAACTGGGGCAGCCAGTCACCATAGAAGACTCGTCTTCTATGGCAATAGAGGCAGCATCCAAGACACGCGAATGGCGCTCTCGATGTGCATCATAGCGGTCGAGCGACACCGTGGGGAACACTATGTCTGCCGCAGTATCGCACGCGATATCGACCATCTTGGAAAGGGACTGCGGAGCAAACCACTCATCGGCGTTCATAGCGATGATTTGAGAGCCGCGCGAGGCAGCAAAACCGGCACGAAGACAAGCGCTGTGCTTCGCGTCCTCGACGTCAATCAAATCAATATGGATGTCCCTGTCGGCAGCAACTTGAAGCGAATGGCGCACACCGGGCGCAGTATCGCGACAGACAACGACAATCTGCAAATCGTAGAGGTCTTGGTTCTGGATACTCTCGAGCGCACGCATCGCATAGCTGGGCGAACCTTCTACCACAAGGATCACCGAAAGTCGCGGATGCGAGCCACGTCGAACCAAGTTTTCCATCCTCTCGATAGCACCAAATCAAACTGTCGTTCATGGTACACCCGAGCTATAAAAGCAACGAGCCGCCTAACATGTTGCACGCCAAGAACAGATGTTGCACACGCGCAGCTCACACATAGTATGTGCAAGGCACAGACGCGCCGAGCACTCCCCTAGTCGAGAACGACAAGCTCGTCGGGGCCGTAATCCACACCCATAAACGTAAGGCCGCAGGCAGGCGCCGTGGGACCCGCAGCGGTTCGGTCACGGGCGTCAATAACCTCGCGCATCCACTGGGGATCGCGACGATGCATGCCAATCTCCACGAGCGTTCCTACAATGGTACGCACCATCGAGTGCAAAAACGCATTGCCCTCGATAGTGAAGGTCAGGATATCCTCGCCAAAAGCGACCTCGTGGCCAAACTCCGCACGCATCACGCAGCGGTGCGTGGGCTTGCCCACAGCAGAGGCAACCTTGCAAAAGCTCTTAAAGTCCTGCTCGCCCAAAAGCGCAGGGCAGGCGGCCGCCATCGCATCGACGTCGAGGGGATAGCGATGCCACCACACCGCACCGCGCGAGAGCACGGGGCGCGCATCGCGATCGGCAATACGGTACGTATACGTACGGGACCGCGCGTCAAAGCGGGCAGAAAAGCCCCTACGGGCCTTGTAGACCTCGTTTATGGCGATATCTTTGGGCAGGAGGGCATCCATAGCCCTCAGCCACCTACGGCGCGTCAGAGCAAGCTCAGCGTCCGTTACGGGCACGCTAATGTACTGGGCCACCGCATGCACGCCGCATCGGTACGACCCGCACACGTCAGATCGATCGGGCGGCGCAGCAGCGTCTCGATAGCGCGGCGCAACTCGCCCGCAACGGTCGTCTGGCCCGGCTGCTCGGCAAATCCGCTATAGGACGAGCCATCATAGGCAACACAGAATACAAGCGTGGCATCGAGCTCAGGAATCGAATTGAAATCAGACGGCGCGGTCATGGGCGCTCCCAACAAACAATCAACGGTATCGCGACAAAAAAGAGGGGTACGCGAACGTACCCCTCGAATATAGCCTATGCAGACGGATTGTCTACTCAGCGGTCTCCTCAGCAGGAGCCTCCTCGACGGCCTCGACCTTCTTGGGAGCAGCGGCCTTCTTGGGGGCCGGAGCAGCCTTCTTGGCCTTAGGCGTGCAAGGCTCGGTGACGAGCTCCATGATAACGATAGGAGCGTTGTCGCCCTTACGGTTGCCGAGCTTCATGATGCGGGTGTAACCGCCGTTGCGGTCCTGCCACATGCCCTGGGCAGCCTTGTCGAAGATCTCGGCAACGAGCTGCTTATCGCCGAGCTTGGCGATGGCCAGACGACGAGAGTGCAGGTCGCCCTTCTTGGCCCAGGTGATGATCGGATCGACGACCGAACGCAGCGCCTTAGCGCGGGTCTCGGTGGTCTTGATGCGGTCGTTCTCGAAGAGGGCCTTGGCCAGGCTCTTCTTCATGGCCTTGGTGTGGCTCGCATCGGTGCCGAGCTTCAGGCCCTTCTTAACGTTGTGACGCATGGTCTAGTTTCTCCTCAAATATGCGAAGCATTAAGCCTTCAGGCTCAGGCCCATGGACTCAAGCTTGTCCTTCACTTCCTCGATCGACTTAACACCGAAGTTACGGATGTTAAGCAGATCGTTCTCCGAGAACTCAACGAGCTGACGGACCGAGTGAATGCTGGCGCGCTTAAGGCAGTTGTAGGAACGGACGGAAAGGTCCAGATCCTCGATCTGCTTGTCCAGCTCGGCGTTGTCGTTGGTGACCTCGGGAGCGAAGATCGAAGCCTCCTCTCGACCTCGGGGGTCTCGGCAAGGTTCATAAAGGCAGCCATATGCTGGTTGATGATATTGGCAGCCTGGACCACGGCGTCGCGCGGAGCGATGGACCGTTGGTCTCGATCTCGAGGACAAGGCGGTCGTAGTCGGTGTGCTGACCGACACGGCAAGCCTCAACGAGCTTGGCGCAACGGGACACCGGCGAGTACAGCGAGTCGACGTGGATCACACCGATGGGATCGTTGTCGCGCTTGTTAGCCTCGCCAGAGACATAGCCGCGGCCATAGCCGATGCGCATGCTCATGGTGAGATGGCCACCCTCGGTAAGCGTAGCGATGTGCTGCTCGGGGTTGACCAGCTCAAACTCGGACGGAATAAAGAAGTCCGCACCGGTGACCTCGCAGGGGCCGTCAACCGAGATGGTGGCGGTCGCCTCGTCGGTCGTGCCGAGAGCCTGAAGACAAGACCCTTGACATTCAGGACGATGTCGGTGACATCCTCGACCATGTTAGGGATGGTCATGAACTCGTGCTGCGCACCATCGATCTGAATAGCCTCGACGGCGGCACCCTCGAGCGAGGACAGAAGTACGCGACGAAGGGAGTTACCCAGCGTATCGCCGTAGCCACGCTCGAGCGGCTCGACGGAGACACGAGCAGACGTCTCGTTGATCTCTTCGACCTGAACCTGAGGCCTAATGAATTCTGACATGTATTACCTCCAGCCTCAGCAGCCCGGATGGACTACTTAGAGTAGAGCTCGACGATGAGCTGCTCGTTGATATCACCGCTGATCTGCTCACGCGTCGGCAGAGCGAGCACGTTACCAGACAGCTTCTCGATATCGACCTCGAGCCAGCCAGGAACCTCAAAGCGCTCGGAGGAAATCAGGGCCTCCTTGATGGGGAGGAGGTCACGGAACTTCTCGCCGACAGCGACGACATCGCCGGCCTTGACGCGGTAGGACGGGATGTCCACGCGCTTGCCGTTCACGGTGAAGTGACCATGACGGACGGACTGACGAGCCTCTTTGCGGGTGCGGGCGAAGCCAAGACGGAAGACGACGTTGTCGAGGCGAGACTCAAGGATGATCATGAGGTTCTCACCGGTGACGCCGTTCATCTTGCGGGCCTTGTTGAAGTAGCCGTGGAACTGCTTCTCCAGAACGCCATAGATGAACTTGACCTTCTGCTTCTCGCGCAGCTGCATGCCGTACTCAGATTCCTTGCGACGGCGCTTGGGCTGACGGATAGATTCCTTCTTGCTGCTGTAACCGAGCTCAGCGGGATCGATCCCGAGCTGACGGCAGCGCTTAAGAACAGGAGTCCTGTCGATTGCCATATTGATACGATCCTTTCAGTTACACGCGGCGACGCTTCTTGGGGCGGCAGCCGTTGTGCGGAATGGGGGTCTTGTCCTGGATGCTCGAGACCTCGAGGCCAGCAGCCTGGAGGGAGCGGATGGCGGTCTCACGACCGGAGCCGGGGCCCTTGACGAAGACGGAAACCTTCTTCATACCGTGCTCCATGGCCTGCTTGGCAGCAGCCTCGGCAGCCATCTGGGCAGCGAACGGCGTGGACTTACGGGAGCCCTTGAAGCCCACCTGGCCAGCCGACTTCCAGGAAATGACGTTGCCTGGGGATCGGTGATCGAAACGATCGTGTTGTTGAACGTAGAACGAATGTGAGCCTGGCCCACGGAAATGTTCTTACGGTCCGCGCGCTTCAGACGGGCAGCGCGAACGTTCTTCTTAGCAGTAGCCATCTATCTAGCGCTCCTTATTTCTTCTTCTTAGCACCGATCTGACGCTTCGGGCTTGCGGGTACGAGCGTTAGTGTGGGTGCGCTGGCCGCGGACCGGGAGGCCCTTGCGGTGACGAAGGCCGCGGTTGCAGCCGATGTCCATAAGGCGCTTGACGTTCTGGTTGCGCTCACGGCGGAGGTCGCCTCAACCATGATCTGGTTCTTATCGATATAATCGCGGATGGCGTTAACCTCATCCTCGGTGAGGTCCTTAACGCGCGTATCCACGTTAACGTTGCACTCGACGCAAATCTTCGTCGCAGTGGTGCGGCCGATGCCGTAAATGTAGGTCAGACCGATCTCAACGCGCTTCTCACGCGGGAGGTCGACACCATTAATACGGGCCAACGTAGTCTCCTCTCTTAACCCTGACGCTGCTTATGACGGGGGTTCTCGCAAATGACGAGGACCTTGCCATGGCGCCTAATGATTTTGCACTTATCGCACATCTTCTTGACCGAAGGACGTACCTTCATCGTTCTTCCTTTCGGTAGCGCTCAAACTACTTCCCTACTATCTACTCGCCCAGCCGCAGGCGTTTAAAACTATGGCTGGTCTTCACACACAATCCGACCGTAGGTTGAGCTAAGCCTGCAGTCGGAAATGGAGTGCGTGTATGCGTGCCGCTATTTGTAGCGATAGGTGATGCGGCCGCGGGTCAGGTCGTACGGGGAAAGTTCCACGACAACCCTGTCACCGGGGAGAATACGGATGTAATTCATTCGGATCTTGCCAGAAATGTTGCACAGAACCGAATGACCGTTCTCGAGCTCGACCTTAAACATGGCATTGGGCAGCGGTTCCTTTACCGTACCCTCAAGCTCAATTGCGTCTTCCTTCTTCACAAGCAATCATCTTTCTCTAGAAAACGACAGCGATTGAGTATTCTACAACACGTATGCACGCATCGTAATAACTTCGTAATGGCTCCACAACTAAGTGGAGCTTGCTACATTTCTCCGCCTTGGAGCGAGCACCAAGCACCTTGGGCATCCGTGGTGAGAATCACCGGACCGTCATTGGTAATGGCGACGGTATTCTCGTAGTGCGCGGCGGGCAGGTGGTCGTTGGTCGTAACAATCCAACCGTCGGAGCCCGTGCTCACATGGTTGGAACCCATCGTAACCATCGGCTCGATGGCAATGACCATGCCGGCCTGGAGACGAACGCCCCGCCCCTTCTTTCCATAGTTAGGAACGTTGGGGTCCTCGTGCATCACACGGCCAATGCCATGACCCACATAGTCACGAAGCACGCCGTAACCGTGAGACTCGGCGAGAGACTGAACGGCATAACCAACATCCCCGATATGATTACCGGGAACAGCCTGCTCAATGGCAGCCTTAAGGCAATCACGCGTAACCTCGCACAGAGCCTTGGCCTCGGGCATGGGGGTGCCGACGAAAAACGTCCAAGCGTTATCGCCGACCCAACCGTCGACAACGGCTCCCGTATCGATGGAGATGATATCGCCATCGCGCAGGATCATGTCGGGGTTGGGAATACCGTGGACCACGGCATCGTTGATCGATGCGCAAATGGTCCCCGGGAACCCGCCGTAGCCTTAAAGGCCGGGGTGCCGCCATGCATGCGGATAATCTGCTCCGCGAGCTGATCGAGTTCAAAAGTCGAAACGCCGGGGCGTACCATGGCTCCAACGTGGCGGAGCGCCATCTTAGATAGCGCTCCTGCCTTCTTCATCTGCTCGATTTGCGTTGCAGACTTAATCTTGATCATAGACCGAGAGCCTCTTTGACATCCCCGTACACGGTCTCACGAGCCTGGTCACCGTTGACCGACTTGAGCAGACCCTGGCCACGATAATAGTCGACGAGCGGGCTCGTGGACTTCTCGTAGACGTCGAGACGGTTCTTGATGGTCTCGGGCTTGTCGTCGTCGCGCTGATACATCTCGCCGCCACACTTGGGGCAGGTAGCATCGGCAGCGGTGCCGGTGTAACCGCATGCGCGGCAGGTGCGACGCGAAGACAGACGATCGATGATGACCTCGGGGGCCACATCGACCAGAAGGGCGCAGTCGATCTCGCGACCCATGGCGGAGAGCTCGGAATCGAGCGTCACAGCCTGGGCGGTGTTGCGCGGGAAGCCGTCGAGGATGAAGCCCTGCTGGGCGTCATCGGCGGCAAGGCGCTCCTTGACAAGGTCGATCACGAGCTGGTCGGGAACGAGCTCGCCAGCGTCCATGTACTTCTTAGCCTGAATACCAAGCTCGGTGCCACCCTTGACGGCAGCACGCAGCAGGTCGCCCGTGGAAATGTGAGCGACGCCAAACTCGGCGACGAGCTCCTGTGCGACGGTGCCCTTACCGGCACCCGGAGCTCCGAGCAATACGAGGTTCATGAGCAATCCTCCTCTAGCCTATTTAAAGAATCCATCGTAATCATACATCTTGATCTGACCTTCGAGCTTATCGACCGTGTCGAGCACGACGCCGACCATGATGAGGATGGACGTGCCGCCAAATGCCTGGATCAGCTGGTTACCCGTAAAGGAGAAGATGATCGAAGGCACGATGGCGATGAGCGCCAAAAAGACAGCGCTGGGAAGCGTAATCTTGTTGAGCGCGTTCTTGATGTAGGCCGCGGTAGCCCTACCCGGACGCACGCCCGGAATAAAGCCGCCCTGCTTCTTAAGGTTGTCGGCCGTGTCATCGGGGTTGAACACCATGGAGGTGTAGAAGTACGCGAAAAACACGATGAGGACAACGTTAAGCACCCAGTTGAGCCAGCCGCGCGAAAGCGCAGAGGCAACTGCCTGGATCCAGCCGATGCCGGGGAAGAACACGGCAATCTGAGCCGGAAAGTACAGCAGCGCCGAAGCGAAGATGATCGGCACGACACCCGCGGTGTTGACCTTGATGGGCAGGTAGGTGGTCTGACCACCCATCATGCGACGGCCCACGACGCGCTTAGCGTAGGAGACCGGGATGCGGCGCTGGCCGCGCTCAAGGAAAACAATCAGCGGGATAACCAGCAGGATGATGGCGCAGATGATCACCATGGTGATGATGCCACCGGCATTGCCCTCGGTGCTGGAGAAGATAGCCTGCGGCAGACCGGCCATGATGTTCGCAAAGATGATCAGCGACATGCCATTGCCGATACCGCGCTGGGTGATGAGCTCACCAATCCACATGATCAGCATGGCGCCCGCGGTGAGCGTGCCGACGATCATGAGGTCGAAGATGATCTCGGGAGCACCGGCGCCAGTAAAGCTGATGCCGAAGCTCTTAAAGAGGAAGAGGTAACCCACGGAGTTGAGGATTGCCAGAGCCAGGGTGAGGTAACGCGAATACTGCGTAATCTTGGTCTGACCGACCTCGCCCTCGCGGGCAAGCTCATGCAGGGAAGGCACAACGGCCTGGAGCATCTGGAGGATGATCGAGCTGGTGATGTAAGGCATGATGCCCAGCGAAAACACCGACACATAGCTCAACGCGCCGCCAGAGAAAAGATTCAGGAGGGCCATAGCACCTGCGGCGACCGAATTGTTATCGGTCGAGAAAAGGCCCAGCATCCCCTGGAAGGGAATGCCGGGCACAGGAACGTGCGCACCAATGCGGTACACGACGAGCATAGCTATGGTAAAAAGAATCTTTTCGCGCAATTCTTTGATGCGGAAAGCATTCTTAAGACCATTTAGCACGGCAGCTCGACCTTTCCGCCGGCGGCCTCGATCTTGGCCTGCGCAGAAGCGCTGACCTTGTCGACCTTGACCGTGAACTTCTTGGTGAGCTCACCATTGCCGAGCACCTTGACGGGCTCGAACTCGCTCTTGGTGATGCGAGCGGCCTTAAGAGCGGCACCGTCGATCACAGCGCCGTCCTCGAACTTACGCTCGAGACGCTCAACGTTAACGGCAGTGTACTCGATACGACGGGGGTTGCGGAAGCCCGGAAGCTTGGGCAGGCGCATAGCCAGCGGAGTCTGGCCACCCTCGAAGCCGGCACCTTGGTGCCGCCAGAGCGGGAACCTGGCCCTTCTGGCCGCGGCCAGAAGTGGTGCCGTGACCCGAAGAATTGCCACGGCCGACGCGCTTGCGGTTCTTGGTGGAACCGGGCGCGGGAGTAAGATCGTGAAGCTGCATTTGCTACTCCTCTACAATCTCGACAAGGTGCTTGACCTTGAAGATCATGCCGCGGACGGACTCGTTGTCAGCAATCTCGCGAACCTCGCGGATCCTGTGGAGACCGAGGGCACGGACAGTACGGACCTGGTCCTGCTTGCAACCGTTGGTGCTGCGGACCTGCTTGATCTTGATGGTGTCAGCCATGCTTAGTTCTCCTTACCGACGAACATCTCGGAGACCGTCAGGCCACGGCGAGCCGCGACGTCCTCAGGGCTGGAGAGCTCCTTGAGGCCCTCGACGGCAGCCTTGATGATGTTGAGGCCGTTGTCGGTACCGAGGGACTTGGACAGGACGTTCTTGATGCCAGCAAGCTCAAAGAGGGGACGCACAGCGCCGCCGGCGATAACGCCGGTACCTCGACAGCGGGCTTGATGATGATGCGGCCGGCACCAAAGTGACCGAGAACCTCGTGCGGAATGGTGCCCTGATCGGTCACCGGCACGTGGAACATGTTCTTCTTGGCATCGAGAGACGCCTTGGAGATGGCCATGGGCACCTCAGCGGACTTGCCCATGCCAACGCCGACGTTGCCCTTGCCGTCGCCAACGACGACGAGAGCGACGAGGCTCATGCGACGACCGCCCTTGACGGTCTTCGACACGCGGTTGATGTAAACGACGCGCTCCTCGAACTCGGAGGCCTCGCGCTGCTGCTTCTGATTACGAGCCATGTGCTACATACCTCCTAGAACTCGAGACCGGCGGCACGAGCACCGTCGGCGAGGGCCTTGACGCGGCCATGGTAGATACGGCCACCGCGATCGAAGGCAACCTTGGTGATGCCGGCCTCGATGGCGCGCTTGCCAACGAGCTGACCGACCTTCTCCGCAGCCTCCTTGTTCGAGGTGTGGGTGCCCTTGAACTCGGCCTCGAGGGTCGAGGCGGAGACGAGCGTCAGGCTGGAGCCCTTGCTGTCGTCGATGATCTGGGCATAGATGTTGGCGTTAGTACGGGTCACGCGAAGACGCGGACGCTCGGAAGTACCCGAGACCTTGCCGCGAACACGACGCTGACGACGCTTGAGGCTTCCAGCTTCGCCTTATGCTTGTTCATACGTAAACTCCTAAAAAGGTTGATCTTGCCAGCACCTGACGGGGTGCTGGTCTTATGCGAGTGAGTCGGTTACGACTACTTGGCGGCCTTACCCAGCTTGCGGCGGATGTGCTCGCCAACGTAGTGGATACCCTTGCCCTTGTAAGGCTCGGGAGGACGATGGCCGCGGATCTCAGCGGCGATCTGACCGACCTGCTGCTTGTTGATACCCTTGACGTTCACGTGGGTGTTGTCGGGAACCTCGAAGGTGATGCCCTCGGGAGCCTCGACGATCACGGGGTGCGAGAAGCCCAGGGAGAACTCGAGGTTCTTGCCCTTCTGCTGCACGCGGTAACCGACGCGGCGAGCTCGAGTTTCTTCTCGAAGCCTCGGAAACGCCAACAACCATGTTGTGGATGAGGGCGCGGGTGAGGCCGTGGCGGGCACGGGTCTCACGCTCGTCGTCGGGACGGGAAACGGTGAGGACGTTGTCCTCGACGTTGATAGCGAGCTTCTCAAAGACATCGAGCTCGAGCTGGCCCTTGGGGCCCTTGACGACAACGTTGTTGCCGTTGACTGCCACTTCGACTCCGGCGGGAATCTGGACAGGCTTATTACCGATACGAGACACGGTGATCTCCTTTCCTTCTACCTACCGAGCGAATTACCAGACGTAAGCGATGATCTCGCCGCCGACGTTGTGCTTGCGAGCATCGCGGTCGGTCATGACGCCATGGCTTGTGGAAATAATGGCGGTACCAAGGCCACCGCGGACGCGGGGCATGTCGGCAACGCCGGTGTACTTACGCAGGCCCGGCTTGGAAATGCGGCGGATGCCGTTGATGACCTTAGCCTTCTTGGGACCATACTTAAGCGTGATGTGCAGAGTCTTCTGGGGAACGGTGTCCTCGACATCGTAGCCCTCGATGTAGCCCTCCTCGTGCAGAACACGAGCGATCTCGACGAGCTTCTTGCTGCTCGGCATGGAGACCGTGGCCTTGTTCACAGAGTTAGCGTTACGGATGCGCGTAAGCATATCTGCGATCGGGTCTGTAAGGTTCATACAGATTCTCCTTCGTTCTTGATGAACACGTGCTCTTGGTTCTTCGCCGCCCTTAACGGCAAAGCCTTTTTAGCGCGTTTTCCCTGTTCCAAACTGATGCTTGAAACGCTGGTAGTGACTTACCAGCTGGCCTTCTTAACGCCGGGAAGCTCGCCCTTGAGTGCAAGCTCGCGGAAGCAGACACGGCACAGGCCGAACTTGCGGTACACAGAGTGCGGACGGCCGCAGCGCTGGCAGCGCGTGTACTCACGAGTAGAGAACTTCTGCTTGCGATTGCACTTGACGATCATCGATGTCTTAGCCACTTATATCCTCCTCACATAGAGTATTGTTCGCCCCAAGCGCGCTCCCTTGTGGGAACGGCGCTTATAGGGCAGGTGAACCTATTTCTTGAACGGGAAACCGAAGGCGTCCAGAAGGGCCTTGGCCTCCTCATCGGTGTTGGCGGTGGTCACGAAAGTGATGTCCATACCACGCTGGTGATCGACGGAGTCGAAGTCGATCTCGGGGAAGATGAGCTGCTCGGTGACGCCCATGGAGAAGTTACCACGGCCGTCGAAGCTCTTGGCGGAGATGCCGCGGAAGTCGCGGATACGGGGGATCGCGACGGAGGTCAGACGATCGAAGAACTCCCACATACGGTCGCCACGCAGGGTAACCTTGCAGCCGATCGGCATACCGGCGCGCAGGCGGAAGGTAGCGATGGACTTGCGGGCACGGGTGATCATCGGCTGCTGGCCGGTGATGGCGCGCAGGTCGCGCACAGCACCGTCGATGGCCTTGGAATCGGTAGCGGCCTCGCCGACACCCATGTTCACGACGATCTTCTCAAACTTGGGGATCATCATGACGTTCTCGTACTGGAACTTGTCTGAAGCTGCTGCTTGACCTCGTTGTTGTACTTGGTCTTCAGACGCGGCACATACTTCTCTTCTGCCATTGTTCACTCCTTCTTGGGGTTTTAAGCACGGGGCGTGGCCACGATGGGTTGTCCTCGTGCCTCCTGGCTGCATCCGCACCGCTCATGGCATTTCGCAGTTTGGACTCGACGCAGCAGGAGCCGACAAAACAATCGGTACTATACGCGCATCGGGAGCGTATTTCCAGAAAAACCTCGTCTGCCTGCACAACTCCACAACTCCCCCGCACAAATGGTCCCAACAAGCAGTTGCGGTGAAATAGGGACTGTTGGGCGGCCTAACAGGCTTAAACAATCCGTATTTCACCGCAACTTATTGGTGGGGATGCGATTAGCGCTTGCGGGGGACGAGTTTGGTGCGGCGCAGGTGGATCATCTCGGCGGCGATGGAGATGGCGATCTCCTCGGGGTCCTCGGCCTCGATGGCAACGCCGATCGGAAGGTGCAGCTCGTCGATCTGTCCTGCGTAAAACCTTCCTGCTCCAGGCGGGCACGCACAAAGGCCGTCTTGCGGCGCGAACCCAGACAGCCCAGATAGGCAGGCTTGGCACGCATGGCCTGAATCACCACGTCCGATATCGGACTTG
>ENA-OQAA01000399-OQAA01000399.1-human-gut-metagenome-genome-assembly--contig:-NODE-399-length-30617-cov-2.123680_pt1 | contig 30617 bp, 37 predicted proteins | sample MGYA00242489_ERZ504515 | MGnify/ENA primary metagenome ERZ504515 (study PRJEB26092, sample SAMD00036237) | human gut metagenome | host: Homo sapiens | study: EMG produced TPA metagenomics assembly of... | reverse complement strand
CCTGTATTTTACTTAACTCTTGGTCTTTACTTAGCATTTCATTCGGAGGTGAAGTCTCTATTTCTGTTATTTTACCACTAATACGGGATACCTCGGCTAAGGTATTAATGAATTCCTCATTGGACTTAACTAATTTAGTACGAATATCCATGTACTGCTCCAGATTTTTGATAATGCTGGATGAGCTCTCGTAATTTCGCCGTGTCTCCTCATATCGATTCTCAAAGTCTGCGAAAGAGTGGGCGATAGCTTTAGTTTGCTCAATATAGTTAATAACACTATTCTTTACATTATAATCAGTAAGCTCGTTTTCTTGCTTATTCAGTTGTACACGAAGTTTCTTAAGTTCTTCCTCATAATATTTAACAATATCATTTGCGGTTTGATATCGTAAGTTGTTATACGAATATTTTAATTCTTCACTCACCAATTTGACCGTATTCCATGTAATACCGGGATCGGTAGAAGTATAAGCTATCTCTATTAAGTCGCTGTTTCCTTGCCTTCTGATGATAATACTGGATAAGGCATTGTAACTGTAAAATGCACTAGATCCATTAAACAACTCATGTAAATAATTACGACTGTCGCTGTATTTATACTCCTTGAATAAGTTAACGGTTTTGTCAAGAGAAGTTGTATCAACTAAAAGTAAGAATCTCTTCTGGCACGGAAGCTATCAACTTTTTATAGTTATTTGCTGTTATATATAGATTATCTATTTCCGGATCTCCATGCATTAAGTTTAGAGCTAGTAATTTCAATGAGACATTTTCTAAGGTTCCTCTTGATTTGGTTAGATTTACCAAGTTATCATAGGTGTTATTCACAGCTTGCCAATCAGGCCGAGTCTCATCATCTAATCCTGTATTAGACGTAATGCCAGTGTAAATTGAGGTGGTAACTGTATAATTTTTTTTCTAAGAATTGACTGAAATAAGCAACCAAAGCTGTTTATTATTAGCGTTCCGAATACTAATTGATGCCGGATTCTATATATAAAACGCGATATATAAAGTGTTATATCCATGGGTTATCGATTTATAATCTTAACATTTGTGAGCATTTCTAATAAAGTTACGGCATTGTGTAAGGTCGCACGACCTTCTTGGTAAGAAATCACGGCACCAGAACGACGTCCACGTTCCATGGATAATGAGATAATATCAATTTTTCCATTAATAAAATCTTGTTCGGAGATTTTCATCTGGGCGTTGTAAAGTGCGGCAGCATCTGATTTAGCTTTTAATGTAGCCAATGCTTGTAAGACACTATTATAAGCTTCCAGTATTCTTAATTTCCGTTCTTCTATGGACATTTCATACTCATAATCCAATTGACGGAAACGAGCTTTCTTCATCCGTACTTTTTGGCCTCGGCTGAATAAGTCTCCGAATGGGATAGACACGGAAATACCTACACTGTAAGTATGCTGATTACTGCCTATACTGGTGAGAAATGAAGGATCTTCTATGGTTTCTCTTGTAGAAAGTTGAACTAATCGCCCATATTGATATTGGCCGTATACCCTGAAATAGTCCAACCATTCTCTTTTTGTAATCTTCATATCGGTCGTTAGCTCATCTCTTTTAGCTTCATAAATTCTGACAGAAGGATGGTCATATACGGATTCCAGAAAAACCGATAGAGGTGGTAATTGAATACGTTCATAGTCATCTAGCATGGCATTTATAGAATCCGTGCCGGAAGTTACTTCTATTGTTGTCGCTTTATCGAAGTATGTCTTCTTTTTTTGTGCGACAATTGAAAAAGCATTTAATATGAATAATAGAATAAATAGTATCTTCATGTGAATTATGTTTGTTATCAGCTATGTATAGTTTATACATCCTCTTTCTGCACGAACGCCGTAAACGTCTTGAATATAATCTTTATGTCTAGCCAGAAAGAAAAGGTATGAGCATATTTGATGTCTAATTGTTTACGTTCCTCGGCGGACATACTACCAGAATTGCCACGTTTCTCTACTTGCCAAAGACCTGTAAGGCCGGCAGGAGCCATGAAGCGTTGTATGTATTCGTCACTGGTCAGTAGCTCAGCCTCGTATATGGGAAGAGGGCGGTTACCAACTATTGACATGTCTCCATTTAATATATTGAATAGCTGGGGGAGTTCGTCAATGCTATATTTCCGGATAATATGGCCGATCTTTGTTATACGGGGATCATTCTCTAATTTGATGAAAGCGTTGGAACGTTCGTGACGCTTTATTTTTAGATAGTCGTTTTCGGGAGTAGCGTCATTATCAGAATATAAAATGATATTTTGTTTATTCTCTTTAAAAAAAGAGGTCGCATTCTGTGAATTCACAGAAGTTGATGAAGAGGCCACGGCCTCTTCATCAATAGATTCCATATACTGATTAAGTTTCTTATATTCAGCCAAGCGCTTGTCCGCGTCCATATACATAGAGCGGAACTTATAAAAATCGAAAACCTTGTAATTGCTGCCTACTCGTTTCGACTTGTAGAAAGCGGGGCCTTTGTCCTCCAGCTTGATCCAAATCACCGTGATGATAAAGATAGGGGAGAGGCAGAGGAGCGCCATGGATGAGAAAATGATGTCGAAGACCCTTTTCCATAAAGGCAGCTTGAAAATGGCGAGATCAGGCTCTTTTATTTGAGGCTTACGCGCTTTTTCCATTCTCTTGCATTTCTCGGCGATACCCAGTAGCTTCACTAAATCTTCCTTAGAGGTAGACTCGGAGATGACACAGTCCGTTCCGGCTTGCAAATAGGATATTTTCTCCTCCCGGGTCATTTCCGGGGCGATTAATACGATATATATATTTTGAAACGTCTTATGCAAATGCATGATCGCAGGAATGTTTAACGTAGGATCTGTTTTCTCGATGAATACACAATAATCCATTTCCTCGGCAGGAAGAAGCGTGTTTTTCATCTGCAGAAGCGTTATACATTCTATGACCCCGGTGCCTAATGCCTTACGTAAACGTTCGGCCAACGGCACGTTATTACCGAAAAAGACATAATTCATTATCTTAATATTCGTTTTACCCTTACCCTTAATTCCTCTGGATTGAAAGGCTTCAAGATAAAGTCTTCCGCCCCTTCCTCAAACAAACGTATTCTATTTGAGCTGCTCTCTACGCTCGATAGGATCAAGACCGGTATATGGCTGAACATATCGTTCGCTTTTAAATAAACCAAGAATTCCTCTCCGGACATTTCTGGCATATTCAAGTCAGAGATGATCAAATCCGGTAAATTGCCTTCTTGAAGCCAAGCGATCGCTTTCAAAGGATTTTCTTTATAGGATACCTTGTAAGTACTTGATAAATAAAGCATGATTATCTTTGCGATTTCTTGCTTGTCATCCACTAAAAGAACAGATTTCTCCATAGAGTCGTATAATATTGTCGTCTTTTGTTTTATCTATTATGCAAATTTAGGATATTAAATTGAAAAAATCTATGTTTTTCAATTGTTTTTTGAAAAACAGTTCGGACTTTGAAAATAGGGGAAACTGCGATTTTTTGATTAAGTTTGTACGCACATAAATGAGATGAGTATTCGAAGATGCGTTGGAGGAAATATATAGATTTTGATGTTATTCATTTATTGGTTGGCGCTATTGTCGGGATGGGCTTGTCCTCTTGCCAGCCGGAGATGCCGGTGATCTCTACGATAACCGTGGAGGCGGATGGCCTGACGGTTCCCGTGAACCCGGATCTGTATGGTTTGACCATTGAGGAGATTAACCATGGGATCGATGGGGGGCTGTACGCCGAGCTGATCCAGAACCGGAGCTTCGAGGATGGCGTGCCACCCTTGAACTGCCCTTACGACGCCGCCCGGAACGTCTTGATTACCCCGAATGGCTGGACGATCCCTTTCATGCGGGAGATTCCGTACCGGGATGGAGGCGGATCGTCCCTAATACACAGATATACCCGGATATGAAGGAGCTGGTGAATGATAAGAACCGGCGGTCGTTGCTCGTGGCCGTATCGGCTTCCGGGGAGTCGGGGCGCGGAGGCGTGATAGCCGAGGGATACCGGGGGATACCGATCCGGAAAGGGGAACGATACGATCTCTCGTTTTTCGCCAAGGGGGCGAATATGGTGCCCCGTACCATCGGGTGGCCTTGGAGGACTCGATGGCTAATACGGTCTTGAGCGATGTGTTTCAGGTAGCGCCGCTATACGAGTGGAAACGATACAGGCATACGTTTACGGCTACGGAGGACGCGCCGAACGCGGTCTTGACGATCACGGCCGATACCTCCGCCGTGTTTTGGCTGGATGTGGTATCCCTCTTCCCGGAGGATACGTGGAAGGGACGGAAGAACGGGCTGAGACCGGACTTGGCGGCGCTGGTCGATTCCTTGGCCCCTCGTTTTATCCGTTTCCCCGGAGGTCAGTTTCGTGGGAGGGTATACGGCGGTACGTACTATCTGGAGGGAGACGCTGGGCGATATCTCGGAGCGTAAGCATTTCTGGAACGTATGGGCCTATGGTACGACGAACGGCATGGGCTACCACGAGTACTTGCAAATGTGCGAGGATATGGGGGCGGAGCCTATCTACGTTATTAATAGCGGGATCACGAGCCAAAGCCGCCGGCCCCGCTACGAGGATATCACGGCGATGGATAAGCTCACGGGAGATGCCTTGGACGCTATCGCCTACGCGAACGCCCCGGCGGATTCCCTGCCGGCGCCCTGCGTGCGAGGAACGGGCATCCGGAACCTTTCAACTTGAAGTATGTCGAGATCGGCAGCGAGAACTATGGCGGGGAGTATTTCAGGCGCTTTGAGCTTTTCCGCAAGGCGATCAAGGAGGCCTATCCGGAGATTACCGTTATCAGCAGTTCGCCCCTCACGAAGCGAGGCCGTAGCGAGTGGTGGATTCCCATTATTACGCCGGGGAGAATTTCTTCCTCTCGAACGCCAGCAGGTTTAATAGCGACCGGTATTCCCGACGTTCGCCGGCGGTGTTTATCGGGGAGTTTGGGACGACGGAGCGGCCCTTGGCCGGTACGCTCCGGGCGGCGGTGGCCGAGGCCTGTTTCTTGGTCGGGGCGGAGGAGAACCCGGATATGGTACGCCGCTTGGCGTATGCCCCGGTATTGGGCAACGCCGGGTTCGAGAACCAGCGCCATCCGTTGATCTCTTTCAACACCCATCAGGCGGTGGTCTCTCCTTCCTACCATTTATTAAAGATGTTTACCCGCCATCGGGGGAATGAGGTGCTGAAGACGATCGTGGATACCTACGAGAAACCACAGGTACGTACGGGCCGGGCGGGCGTAGAGATGTTTGATAATAGCTATGAGTTCAAGGACGTGCGGATCGACGGCGTGCCCGTATCGGATATATCGTGATGAGCGGGGGATGGAGGGTCCCGGAGCTGGTACGTTGGTGCCGGAGGCAACCGGTGGAACCAGGTATTGTTCGGCGACTCTACGAGCTACGCCTATGAATATACGGCTACCGTCCGGCGTACGAAAGGTAGCGGGCAGATACAGCTTCGCCTCCGCGACAACGGGCGGACGGGCGAGCAGGCGGATTATATCGCCCTGACGATCGGGGCGGGAACGAGCGAGCTGTACCATCAGGTAGGTGGCGTGAAGGATAGCTTGGTCTCTCCTGTGCGCTTCCCTTTTGAGAGTAACCGGTGGTATACGGTTCGCATGACGTGCGAGTACGAGCGTGTCCGTTGTTATGTGGACGGCGTATTGCTGCATGAGGTGGATATGCGTCCGATCCCGTCGTTGGTATCCGTCGCTACCCTCGACAAGGAGAACCGGGTGATTTACTTGAAGGTCGTGAATACGACCCGCCACGAGGAGAAGACCTCTTTGCGTATTGAGGGAGTGAATATCCGTAACGAGGCGGAGCTGATCCAATTGAGAGGGGAGCCGGAGGCTCGTAATACGTTTGAGAACCCGGGGGCCGTAACGCCTGTCACCGAGCCTATCGTATTCCCGATGAGCGGCCCGTTTATCTATAATTTCCCGCCTAATTCAGTGACGATCTTGAAATTATACATGGAGTAGGTCAGATAGGGCAGGAGGGCCGGTACACTTTATCTGTATTTATCCTAACTTCGCGGCGACTTTAACAAAAAAATGTGTTATGGAACCAATGCATAAGATAAACAAGGTAGAGCTCCGGAGCTTGCAGCTTGAGGACTATACGCAGTTGTCGCAATCTTTCAAGAGGGTGTACGCCGACAAGGATGTTTTCTGGACCCGCAAGCAGATAGAGACGTTGATACGGATATTTCCCGAGGGACAGGTCGTGACGCTGGTGGATGACCGGATCGTAGGATGCGCCCTCTCCATCATCGTGGATTATGACATGGTGAAAGGGGATCATACCTACGCCAAGGTAACGGGCAACGAGACGTTCAGCACGCATAATCCGAACGGGAATATATTATATGGTATAGAGGTGTTCATCCATCCGGACTACCGGGGCCTCCGGCTGGCCCGCCGTATGTACGAGTACCGGAAGGAGCTGTGCGAGAAGTTGAACCTGAAGGCGATCATGTTCGGCGGACGTATTCCGAACTATTATAAATACGCCGATCATATGCGTCCGAAGGAATACATCGAGAAGGTGCGCTCACGCCAGATCTACGACCCGGTGCTCACCTTCCAGCTCTCCAACGATTTCCACGTGCGGAAAGTGATGATGAACTACTTGCCGAACGACGAGGAGTCGAAGCATTGCGCTACCCTGCTGCAATGGGATAATATCTATTACCAGCCGCCTACGACGGATTACGTGGATAAGAAGACAACCGTGCGTGTCGGTCTGGTACAATGGCAGATGCGGCCTTATAAGACACTGGACGACGTGTTCGAGCAGGTGGAGTTCTTCGTCGACGCCGTATCCGATTACAAGAGCGACTTCGTCCTTTTCCCCGAGTATTTCAACGCTCCGCTGATGGCCAAGTTCAACCATCTGGGGGAGGCGCAGAGCATCCGTGGGCTGGCCCAGTACACCGAGGAGATCCGTGAGCGATTCGTGAACCTCGCCATCAGTTACAATATCAATATCATCACCGGTAGCATGCCTTTGCTGAAGGAGGACGGGGCGCTATATAACGTGGGATACCTGATCCGTCGTGACGCTCCTACGAGATGTACGAGAAGGTACATGTCACCCCGGACGAGCAGAAGAGCTGGGGACTCTCGGGCGGAAGATGGTGAAGACGTTTGATACGGATTGCGCCCGGATCGGCGTGCTGATCTGCTATGACGTGGAATTCCCGGAGCTTTCCCGTATCATGGCCGACCAAGGAATGCAGATCCTCTTCGTGCCTTTCCTTACGGATACGCAGAACGGTTACTCTCGGGTTCGTGTATGTGCCAAGCCCGGGCGATCGAGAACGAGTGCTTCGTGGTGATAGCGGGCAGCGTGGGCAACCTGCCTCGTGTGCATAATATGGATATACAGTACGCCCAGTCGGGTGTGTTCACGCCTTGCGATTTCGCTTTCCCGACCGATGGCAAGCGTGCGGAGGCAACCCCGAATACGGAGATGATCCTCGTATCGGACGTGGACCTTGATTTGCTCAACGAGTTGCATACGTATGGTAGCGTGCGTAACCTTCGGGACCGTCGCCACGACTTGTATGAGTTGAGGGTAAAAAAACAGTAGTGTTTGCGGTTGAACACAATAGTATTCATGGTTGAACCCAGTAGTGTTCACTATTAAACACAATTATATTCGCCGGAAGAATGCAGTAGGGCGGGATCTGTCCGCCCTCCCGTGCCGTGTATGCGTGGGAGGGCGGACGAATCCCGCCCCTGCGGTTTATATCGGGGGGAGGATCGCTCGCTTCCCCCTTCGGAAATGATCTTAATGACTTAGCATCTCAGCCGTGATCGGCGTGAATTTCTCGGCATCCGATTTACGGAGTTGTACGCTGCCGTCGTTCCAGTTGGAAGGCCAACCTCCGATGATGTGTCCGAGGAATACCAGCTTGATCTCGTGCAAGCCTTTTGCCAAGCGCGGAGGTGTCATGACGGGAGAAGCGTTTTACCTCGCCACCGTTATTGACCATCAACTTGCCGTCGATCCATACCTCCTCTAAATCCGAAGAGATGTAATAAACGCCATCCTCCGGGATATTCACGTAGCCGGTAGCGATAGCGGCGTATTGCTTCACGCCTCGCATGGATTCGGGGGCGGGCACTTGGTTGGTCAGTTCACGGGTCGTCTTGATGACCTGTTTCTTACCGGTCTTCTGAGCGGCCTCCAGATTATTTACGCTTAGGTACATGCCATCGAATACCTCCATGTCGAGGCCCGGGGTCGTCTTGGCTACCTCCTTGGCGGGAGCCAGCGTTTGTTTCTCCACGAGGATCGTGCGAGGCTTACCCATCTTGCCGGAAGGCAACACGGAAGCGATCTTCACGGTCGTAGTCTCTGTGATGTCGAAAGGAGCCGTATATACGGTAGATTCCGGGGTAGGCTCGGTGCCATCCAGCGTGTAGACCATCTTCATCGGACGGTTCGTGGTGAATGTCATGGTAGCCTTGTCCGTGAAAGCCACGAAGTTGCAAGAACCGTTCGGTTGCTCGGGCTGCGGGATGTAGTAGTTGATACCGTGTCCGTCTAGGCGAACCTGAGCGTTGTCCAGACGGCGTTCGAAGTCCTTGTAATCCTTCCGGTCCAGCGGGCTCCAAGCGATCTCGGAGAGGGCTAGGATACGAGGATAGATACGGTACTCCATGATGTCCGTGTTATAAAGGTACTCACTCCATACGTTGCATTGCACGCCCTTGATGAAATGCTTACCGGCCGCTGCCAGCGTGTCGGGGACGGGGTTGTACTTATAGACCCGCTCCGCCGTGGTGAATCCTCCGATAGATACCGGGTTGATCTTGTAGTCGCCTTGGAACTGGTCGATATACATACCCTCGCTTCCCGGGGTCATGATCACGTCGTGGTTCATGCTAGCGGCGGCGATACCGCCTTCCTCACCTCGCCAAGACATTACCGTGGCCGATGGAGCCAGACCTCCCTCGAGGATCTCGTCCCATCCGATCATCTTCTTGCCGTGCTTGTTTACGACCTTCTCCATGCGTTGTACGAAATAGCTCTGCAATTTCTCCTCGGCGGAATGTTCCTTGTCGCCTTTCAAGCCTTCCTTACGGATACGGGCCTGACAAAGCGGGCATTTCTCCCAGCTCGTCTTCGGGCACTCATCGCCTCCGATATGGAAATACTCGCCCGGGAATAGGGGAGCTACCTCGGCGATCACGTCCTCGAAGAACTGGAAGGGTTCTTCCTTCCCGGCGCATAATACGATGTCTTCCACGCCCCAGATGATACGGGGAGTACCCTGCTTACCCTCGCAAGACAGTTCCGGATAGGCGGCGATAGCGGCCATCTCGTCGTCCCGGAAGCTCTATCTCGGGAACGATCGTGATGAAACGATCCGCCGCGTATTTAACGATATCCTTCACCTCCTCTTGAGTATAGAAGCCTCCGTACTCGGTACCTCGCCATCGATGCGCTTAGAGCCGATCTCGGTCAGTTTCGGGTACTTCTTGATCTCGATACGCCATCCTTGGTCGTCGGTCAGGTGCCAATGCATGCGGTTGATCTTGAACAAGGCCAATACATCCAGCTGCTTCTTGATATTCTCTACCGGGATGAAATGGCGGCAGGGGTCTAGCATGATACCACGGTAGCCGAAACGAGGCTCGTCCTTGATAGATACGGCCGGAGCGGTCCATGCGATACCTTTCACGGCGGAAGGACTCTCGATCTCGGCGGGCAGCAATTGCAAGAACGATTGCATACCGTAGAAAAGACCTTGAGGGGTCTTGGCTTTGATACGGACGCCGCTGTCGGCTACGTCTAACGTGTATCCCTCGTCGTTTACGTCCAGAGAGCCGTCGATAACCAACGAGATACCGTCGGAGGTCTCTTTGTCGGCGGTAGCTATCTGGTAGCCTGTCGCCGTGTTCATTTTAGCCGCGAAGAACTCGGCTACGGTTTTCGCCTCCGGGGTGGAAGCGTAGATCTTCGTGTTTTTGTTTAGCTTGAAGTTTCCCTCGTTCTGCGTAAGGCTGACCGGTGTCGGGATGATGTTGATACCTTGGTTGTAGCTTTCGCTTTACCGGGAGCATCATCACACGAGCCATCAGGCCCAAGACAGCGCCGGCGCAGATTGTAGCAAGGAGCTTTTTCATAGAATTAAAAATTGAAAGTTGAGAATTGAATATTGTTTAGATGTTTTTGAGAGTTTAAAAAGAGAATTGAGAGTTGAAGATAAGATGCCGTTTGGCATCCTTTTCAATTCTCAATTCTCAATTTCCTATTTACCATGCGAAGATAGGATATTCCTTCATGATACCGTTCACCTTCTCACGAACGCGCCGATAGTCTTATCGCATTCGGGAGCTGCCAATACGGTGTCGATCAGTTCCACGATCTCGCCCATAAGCGGCTCTTTAGCGCCACGGGTCGTGATAGCGGGCGTACCCACACGGATACCGGAGGTCTGGAAGGCCGAGCGGCTGTCGAACGGAACCATGTTCTTGTTCACCGTGATGTCGGCGGCTACCAAGGCTTTCTCGGCCACCTTACCGGTCAGGTCGGGGAACTTCGTGCGCAGGTCGATCAGCATGCTGTGGTTGTCCGTACCGCCGGAGATGATCTTGTACCCTTTGTCCGTGAAAGCCTTGGCCATAGCGGCGGCGTTCGCTTTCACCTGTGCTTGGTACGTCTTGTATTCCGGCTCCAAAGCCTCTCCGAAGGCTACGGCCTTGGCCGCGATCACATGCTCCAGCGGACCGCCTTGGATACCCGGGAATACGGCGGAGTCCAACAACTGAGACATCTTCTTGATCTCGCCTTTCGGTGTTTTCTTACCCCAAGGATTCTCGAAATCCTTACCCAGCAGGATGATACCGCCACGAGGACCCCGCAGGTCTTATGCGTCGTAGACGTTACGATGTGAGCTACTCCAGCGGGTTGTTCAGTAAACCGGCGGCGATCAGGCCTGCCGGGTGAGCCATATCGATCATCAATAAGGCGCCTACCTTGTCGGCTATCTCACGCATACGTTTGTAATCCCAGTCACGGAATAAGCGGAACCACCGCCAACGATCAATTTCGGTTTCTCACGAAGGGCTACTTCCTCCATTTGGTCGTAGTCCACCCGTCCGGTATCTTCCTTTACATTATATTCGGTAGCGTGATAGAGAACGCCGGAGCTATTTACTGGTGAACCGTGGGACAGGTGTCCGCCATGCGACAGGTTCAACCCGAGGAACGTGTCGCCCGGATTCAATACGGCGAAAAATACGGCTGCGTTGGCCTGCGCCCCGGAGTGAGGCTGCACGTTGGCCCATTCGGCGTTGAATAGCTTTTTCAACCGTTCGATAGCGATCGTCTCACTTTGGTCTACTACCTCGCAACCCCCATAATAACGCTTGCCGGGATATCCCTCGGCGTATTTGTTGGTCAGACAGCTTCCCATGGCCTGCATGACCTGGTCGCTGACAAAGTTCTCGGAAGCGATCAACTCAATGCCTTTCAATTGGCGTTGGTGCTCCTTCTCGATAATGTCAAAAATGATGTTGTCTCTTTTCATTACCTCTTAAATTGGTTATTGCAATGATATGTTCCTCATTGAAAAGGAATCCTCGCGAATGTACTATATTATTTTAATACTATTTAAAAGATTCCGTTTAATTATTACAGATGCGCCGGAAACGGCTCCGCTTACCACTTGGTGAGGGTTACGTTTCTGAACTCAACCTCCTTACCCTCGCTCTGTAGCCCGATATGGCCTTCCTTCACCTTGTTGGTTCCGGTGTTCTGGTATACGCCGTTGATGTAAACGGTGATGACGCCGTCTTTCACGAAGATGTTCGCCTCGTTCCACTCTCCGGCGGGCTTCTCGCTAGACGGGTTCACGTTCTTTACGACAGGGAAGAAGGGACGTTCCTCTCCCGGGCGTTGCTGGTACTCGACAAGGTCGGAGCCTCCCAGCAGTACGAACAATCCGGCCTCCCGGCTTGCAGATTACACTCGATCCCGTTCGGGAAGGGGTTCTTTAGGTCTGCGATATGCAGGAAGATACCGCTGTTCGCGTTGGAATCCCCATTCGGCCAACGCCATTCCACGTGCAATTTATAGTCGCTGTATTTCTCCTTGGTGTACATATAGCCGAAAGGCTGGCCGGTGATGAAGATCTTACCGTCGCGTACGGAATAGACCTGATCGGCGGGGACGGAGTTTTTGTCGACTACGAAATTCCAGTTAGACAGGTCTTTCCCGTTGAACAGTTTCTCGGTCTTCTGTGCGTTCGCCCCATTGGAGAAACAGAAGAGGGAGGCGGCTAATACAGCCAAAGATAGCATTCTTTTTTTCATGGCATTAAACTCTATTTATAGTATGATTAATCAACGATTAGTTTGCGATAGCGTACCCGTTTCGGCTCGGCGTCGCCCAATGTCTTACGTTTGTATTCCTCGTACTCGGAATAGGTCCCTTCGTAGAAGACCACGTTGGAATCGCCCTCGAACGACAGGATATGCGTACAGATACGGTCCAAGAACCAACGGTCGTGAGAGACGACGACGGCGCAACCGGCGAAGTTCTCCAGACCCTCCTCCAAGGCACGTAGCGTGTTCACGTCGATATCGTTGGTCGGCTCGTCGAGCAGCAATACGTTAGCGTCCGCTTTCAGCGTCAGCGCCAGATGCAGGCGGTTACGCTCTCCTCCGGAGAGTACGCCGCATAGCTTCTCTTGATCCGCTCCTGCGAAATTGAATTTAGACAGGTAAGCCCTTGCGTTCACCTCCTTGCCACCCATACGGATGAATTCCTGTCCGCCGGATACGACTTGGTAAACGGTCTTTTTCGGGTCTATATCCTTATGGGTCTGGTCGGCGTAACCTACTTGTACGGTCTCGCCCACCTCGAAGGTCCCCTTGTCGATGCTTTCCATGCCCATGATCATCTTAAATAAGGTAGTCTTACCGGCACCGTTCGGCCCGATGACTCCCACGATACCATTCGGGGGAAGCATGAAGTTCAAATCATCGAACAGCAGCTTATCGCCGAACGCCTTCGCCACGTGCTGTGCCTCGATCACCTTATTGCCCAAGCGAGGGCCGTTCGGGATGAAGATCTCCAACTTAGCCTCACGCTCCTTCTGGTCCTCGTTCAAGAGGGCCTCGTACGAGTTCAGACGTGCCTTACCCTTGGCGTGACGGGCCTTCGGCGCCATATTGATCCATTCCAGCTCACGCTCCAAGGTCTTACGGCGCTTGCTGACTTGCTTCTCTTCTTGAGCCATACGCTTCGTCTTCTGGTCTAGCCAAGAGGAGTAATTACCCTTCCAAGGGATACCCTCGCCACGATCCAGCTCAAGGATCCATCCGGCCACGTGGTCTAGGAAGTAACGGTCGTGCGTGATGCAGATAACGGTACCGGCATATTGTTGCAGATGTTGCTCCAGCCAGTCGATCGACTCGGCGTCCAAGTGGTTGGTCGGCTCATCCAACAGCAATACGTCCGGCTGCTGGAGCAGCAATCGGCAAAGGGCCACCCGGCGACGCTCGCCTCCGGACAACGTATCCACCACCTGATCTTCCGGCGGACAACGCAAAGCGTCCATGGCACGTTCCAGACGCTGTCGAGGTTCCATGCGTCCGTAGCGTCGATCTTGTCCTGCAACTCCGCCTGACGGTTGATCAAGGCATCCATCTTATCCGGATCTTCCAGCACCTCCGGATCGCCGAATCGCTCGTTCACCTCCTCATATTCTTTCAAGGTGTCCACGATCTCCTGCACGCCTTCCTGCACGATCTCCTTCACGGTCTTGCCCGGCTCCAACTTAGGATCCTGCTCCAGATACCCTACGGAATACCCGGGGGAGAAGACCACCTCTCCCTGATAATCCTTATCGATACCGGCGATAATCTTCAGCAACGTAGATTTACCGGAACCATTCAATCCGATGATTCCGATCTTCGCCCCATAGAAAAAGGACAGATATATATTCTTTAAAACCTGTTTTTGAGGCGGAAAGATCTTGTTCACGCCTACCATCGAGAAAATAATCTTCTTATCGTCTGCCATATAATTTTTTGTGTGTTAATTGGTTCCTTAACTTAAAATAATGGTGTACAAATCTACGTAAATATCTTTTATTTTACAAATGAACAAAGATCATAGGTATCAGATATCTACCGATTGCCAAGTTTGGCGTGTGGAGATTACTCGGTTCAATTCTCTTGTGCAAGAAGCCGGTAGATATGCTATTCCTCGGAAGTTGAGCTTTAGCGTTATCATAAATGAGGGTAGGAGAGGTTGTGCGGCGTTGTGGTTAGGACTGTGCGATCATGTGGCTTTAGGTTGTGTGATCCTAACGATTTAGGATTGTGGTTCGTCTTCGTCTCGTGAAGATATGTAACCGGTTTATGCATGATGTAATACGTGATGTAAAGTGCTTATATCTTGTTTCTTGCATTTGCTCCCCATGAAAAAACTAAAATTTACCCCTCTTGAAATTTGTATAATAAAATAAAACCCCCTATCTTTGCACTCGCATTACAAAAGTAACGCACAGGATGATTCGCTAGCTCAGCTGGTAGAGCACAACACTTTTAATGTTGGGGTCCTGGGTTCGAGCCCCAGGCGGATCACTGAAAACAAAAGAAAAATCAAGCAAATCCCTGATAATCAGACATTATCAGGGATTTCTTTTTTCTGGCAGATAGCAGAAAATAGCCGTTTCAAGCATATTGTTGGTGTGCAAATCGTGGTACATAAATCAGGCTGAAAAAAAGTCCCACGATTTAGCTTCTTTCTCACTGATTCATAGCATTTTGCATGGTCGTACTTTGGAAGAGAATACATAGTTTTGTAACTCTAAAAACGATGTAAAAATGGCTAGAAAAACCTTCAATGTGCTATTCTTTATCAAGAAAGCCAGATTATTAAAGAATGGAGAAGCACCCGTGTGCATGAGAATTACTGTAAACGGCTGTATGGTAGATGTTTTAGTAAAAAGAAGCTGTCCTGTAAATCTATGGAATCAGGCAAAAGAAAACTCCAAAGGAAAAGATCGTATGTCGGTGGAACTGAACCACTACTTGGAAATCACACGCTCTCGCATACACCAAATTTATAGAGAACTGGAATCCACAGGTAAGACTATTACAGTCGATCTTATGAGAAAGCTATATTATGGGGTGGATGAAGATAGTAAAACGCTATTGCAAGTATTCAGAGAGCATAACGAACAAAGCCGTAAGCTAATCGGTAAGGACTTCGTTAGTAAGACCGTTCAACGGTATGAAACCACTACCCGATATTTAGAGGAATTCATAAAGAAAGAATATCAATTATCTGATATTGCCCTAAACAACTTGGAAGCCAACTTTATTTCTAAGTTCGATGCTTTTTTGAAAATTGAAAAAAGGTTGTGCGCAGAATTCAGCTATCACCCGATTGAAGAACTTGAAGAAGATTATCCGTATTGCTTTGGAAAACGACTGGATAAAGAAAGATCCGTTTGCTTACTATCGCTTCAAACTGGAAGAAACCGATCCTGAGTTCCTGACGATGGACGAGATTAAAATTATTCTTGCAAAAGAATTCACGATTAAGCGAGTAGAACAGGTACGTGACGTTTTTATCTTTTGCATTTTTACTGGATTGGCGTTCAGCGATGTGAAAGATTTATCACCCGAACACTTGGTAAAAGACAACAAAGGGGAGCTTTGGATAAGAAAGAACCGCCAAAAGACAAAAATCATGTGCAACATTCCTGTGCTGCCTGTAGCAGCTTCTATACTTGATAAATATAAGGATGTGGCAGAGTGTACCGGAAAACTTTTACCTGTATTGTGTAATCAACGCATGAACAGTTATTTGAAAGAAATTGCCGATGTGTGCGGAATTCATAAAAATCTTAGCACTCATACGGCCAGACATAGCTATGCCACTTCCGTGTGCCTTGCAAATGGCGTAAGTATGGAAAATGTAGCCAAGATGTTAGGTCATGCAGATACCAGCGTGACGAAACACTACGCACGGGTATTGGATCAGAATATTCTAAAGGATATGCAGAAAGTGAATAGCTGCTTGTCGGAATTGGCTATATAAATAAGGCAGTAGCAATATAGAAAAAAGGATTGGGAATAATGAACTTCATTTTCTCAACCCTTTTCTTTTAAAGTAAGTTTTCCAGAACCCAATATGAAGCATTGACAAAGGTAATTTCCGTATTTAGCCTGTTCAAGTCCAAGCCTTCGGTTTAGATAAAAATCTTCCTCTCATTGCATTTCGAGCGTATTTTTATCTAAAGACTTGCACAGACTAAATACTTCACTGGAAAAGTCAATGATTCAAATTAAATTCCGAAAAACAATGTTTTTGTGAGTGGCAGATTATTCTTTCCAACTTTCAAAATAATGCTTTTGGAGCAGTTTATCAATATCACTTTGCCGATAGATGATTTTACCTTTTATCTGGATAAAGGGGATTAAGCCTGTATCTCGCCATTCTTGCAGGTTCGCAGGCTGACATTCAGTTTTTTAGAAACCTCATGATTGGAAAGAAAACGTTCTCCGTTCAGGTGGGGCTTATAGTGCTTGACAATTGATTCAATACCGCTTAGCATTGAGTCGAGCGAAGAAATAAATTCTTTGACTTGTGGTGTATCTTTATTTATTAATTCCATGATTGAAAGATTGTTTTATTGAAATATTGATTTTAAGATGGCTAGATAGCGAATCAGTTAGAGATTAACTGGTCGATTGATTAGTTACGCAGATAGTCACCCAATGACGAAAGGTTTAGCACATCTTTCGCTGGATCATAATCTATGTAAATCCGTTTAGGAGCAGGAGCAATAAAATACTGGCTACCGTCTTTCTGTATTTCATAAGTAGAGGGTGAAGCCTGTTTGGTGGTTTCCGATACATATATAATAGAAAGAAGATACTCTTTGTCGTTCCGATAGATGATAACCGTAGGATTCAGATTAACACTTTCCCATGTGCCGACAATGGAAAACAAGTTGAAGGACGGATAATATTCTTTAGTTCTTTTCATAAGGCTTGATTTGTTTGGGTGACTGATTTTGTGTTTCACTGTCCGCAATAATTCTTTCAATATCGGAAGACTTATAATAAATCTTGCTCCCTATTTGAGAATAAGCCAGTCGCCCACTACTTCGGTAATATTGCAGCGTTCGCTTGCTCAAGCCTAACAACAGGCACACTTCCTGACTATCCAGCCAGTTTTCTACTTTTTTGAGTATGACTGCTGCACAAACTCTCTATCCGTTTGGCAAACTCCGTGAAGCTCTCGCAGACATACGAAAATGTTCTTTTTTCGATGGTTACTACTTTCCATACATTTAATTTTTAATGGTTAATAAAACGTGTTGATTCTATTTTCATCGGCAAATGAAAGAAGAATCAAGAGCCGTTTTCTAAACTGTCCGAGAGTGGTATAAAAAGACTGTTTATGGCAAAATGACACATGAATAATTTATTAGTCATAATACTCTTGCGGCACAACTATCAAAATGAATCCGAGTTAATTAATGGCGACAAGCTAAATAGATAAAAGGTAGAATGACAGAAAAGAGAAGTTTTATATGATACATTTTTAGCATATTCGATTAATCATTACTAAAATGGGAATCATGAAAAGATTAAAGTAGTTTTTACACATGATTTATAACCTGCGTATTAACAATAGCCATGGAAAGAGGTCAGAATAAGAATAACAAGAGGATACAGTAGAGGCAATACACGTACTTATGACTATGGTTTGGCGTGAAGTGGCTCTGCTGATAGTTACATACCCTTTTTTGTATCCCTACAAATAGGGATTGTTTTATAGAAAATACCCATTTGTATGGATTGTTTTATTTTTGAAATACAACGTACTTTGTATTCTAATAACAGGAACTACGTTCTGACCTATGCAAACAACAAAAGAATATACACATAAATTATTGTTGGAAACAGCAAGGAGAGCCTTTTTCAAGAAGGGCTTTAAGGCTGTGTCTATGCGTGAAATATCCAAATTGTCGGGTATCGGTCTGAGCAACATCTACAATTATTATCCTTGTAAGGACGATTTGTTGGCTGACGTGTTGCATCCGCTTTTGGAGGCGATGAACAGTATGCTGGAAGATCATAATCGCCCGGAGGCCTTTTCTTTGGATGTCTTTACCTCCGAAGAATATCATCGCTCATCCATGAAGGAGGTAATGAACATCGTAAGACGGTATCGTGAAGAATTTAAGTTACTTTTTTCATCTATCCAAGACTCTCGTTTCAATGATTATTGGGAACAATGGATTAAAAGAAGTACAGTAATGGGTATAGAATATATGGAAGGTATGAAAAAGCTCTACCCTGATCTGCATACCGATATTTCTCTATTCTTTATGCACTTCACCTGCTCATGGTGGGTTAATATGATGAAAGAGGTGGTGCAACATGAAGAGCTTTCCAGTGAAGAAATTGAATGTTTTATTGGTGAGTATATCCGCTTTAGCACAGGAGGCTGGAAAAGGCTCATGAATGTAAAAATAGAAAGATGAAAACAAATAGAAACATCCACACATCCTCCTGCCTACAATGCAACCCTTGTGGAAGCGGTTGTACAATTGTGGACAATCGGATTTCTTTCGTATTCGATTCGGAAAAGAAGCACTTTAGCCATCTTCTGTTCGACCCGACACCCGTTGCTTGCATGGGCAGATGCGGCAGGTCTTGTCAAGCAGGATTTCGCTTGGTGCAGGAGGCTAAATACCGCACCACTTCGGTAGAACAACTAAAAACAATCAATATATGAGTATCACCAACATCATCTGTAACGGCGAAATAACGCTTGTGCAAGGAGTAAACGGACTTTTCCTCTGCGAGGAATCGTGGGTAACACAAAGCAGAAAATCCGCTCTGCCCAGAGAGGCTTTGAACAAAGAGACTATTAGAATTAAAAAAGAATGCATCGATATTGAACGTCCAGAGACTGATTTTCCAGACTTAACTTAGTAACAGATGTATGAAACATCCCATTTTTAATAATAATAATTCATCGTATCAAGCGAGTCGCCTGCAAAGAGCGACTCGCTTTGTTTTTGAACAAAATAGATTTTCGTTCTCTTTTGAAGTACTAACTCCCAATCTGTCATAGCCATGTCACAACAAGTATTTGTTCCATTTCTTCTGACACTGTTTGCCGGTATATCCACCGGCATAGGCAGTGCCATTGCTTTTTTCGCCAAACGCACCAACACGTCGTTTCTTTCTCTATCGCTGGGCTTTTCGGCGGGAGTCATGATTTATGTATCGTTTGTCGAACTGTTTACCTCTTCTGTGCAAACACTTGTGGAGATGCACGGCAAATCAGAAGGAACGTTTTATGCCACGCTCTCTTTCTTCGGGGGTATCGTGTTGATATTGCTCATCGACAAGCTAATTCCTCGCTACGAGAATCCGCATGAAATGCACCGGGTGGAAGAAATGAGTGAAAAAGCGAAAATACAATTAGACGTGAAGCCCAAATTGCTACGTGTTGGCATGGTAACAGCCTTGGTGCTGGCTATCCACAATTTCCCGGAGGTATGGTTACGTTTCTTGCTGCCCTAAAGGATGTGAACATTGCCATACCCATTGCCATCGCCATTGCCATACACAACATACCGGAGGGTATTTCGGTATCCGTTCCTGTTTTTTACGCTACAGGCAACCGCAAGAAAGCCTTTTGGTTCTCGTTTTTGTCTGGATTGGCAGAGCCGGTGGGAGCCGTCATAGGCTATCTCGTGCTGGCTCCGTTCCTCGACGACAATGTGTTCGGCATCATCTTCGGCATGATTGCTGGCATCATGGTATTTATCTCGCTCGATGAGCTGTTACCCGCAGCTGAAGAATACGGTAAGCACCACCATGCCATCTACGGTTTGGTGGTAGGCATGGCGGTCATGGCACTAAGCCTGCTGATGCTGGGTTAGCAAGAAGAAGTAATATAGAAACAATAAATAAAAAACAGAAAAAGATATGCATACATCTCACACTTACCACTGTCATGAGCACGATGCTCACAAAGAGCATACTCACGGGCGTATATTTTTTAGGTATCGCGCACAGCAAATAATAGACATATCATATTAGTAAGAAAAAGACTTAAAAAACAAAGAATAATTATGAGCATAATAAAAAAACATCTTTCAAAACTTCCGCAAACCCAAGAATAGCTTTATGGGCAGGTGCATTGTGAAAATGATGAACCAAGGGCATAACCGGATTTCTCTTTGGTGCATTGACAACTTCGTAAAACTTTCCGGTGGCGAAACGGTGCTCGATATCGGTTGTGGCGGTGGGCAAAACGTAGCTAATTTCATCAAACGAACTCATGGATTAGTTGCGGCATGGATTATTCACCCACGTTGCGTGGACATTGCGAGTCGCAAGAACAAGGCGGCTATCAGTCAGGACGAGCATCTATAGTAGAGGCGAATGTTTCAAACATTCCTTTTGACGATAACCGCTTCGATATTGTAACCGCTTTCGAAACTATCTACTTTTGGAATGATATAGTGGAAAACTTCAAGGAAGTATTGCGTGTATTGAAACCCGAAGGAAGGTTCTACATCTGCAACGAGGCATGCAGCGAGGAAGGCAATGAAAAGTGGGTGAGGAATATCGACCTGCGCATTTACTCACCCATAGAAATACAAAGAATGCTGGAACAAGCGGGATTTATAAATGTGACCTACGACATCTCGCCGGAGAGCCAATCGCAACGAATATGCGTGCAAGCGACAAAACAACCGATGATGAAACCAATAGACAGATGAGCATCAATAAATATACCCCGATACATCGGGTTCTGACTACCTATCCGCAGTTGATTCATCGACTGGTGAAACGAGACAGTCGTTATGTTTCTTTAATCAATCCTGTATCAACTTGTACGTTGGGGCATTGCACTACTATTGAGAGCATTGCCTTTACAGTAGGAGACGATATGGAGACTCTTCTCACATACCTCAAAGGAGAAATGGAACGAGAAGATATACAGTTCAAATATTGAAAATTACTACTAATAACTGCCCGAAAGGGCACAAAACAATATCGATTTATGCTTATACTTTATAACAAAGCAGCCCGCAAAAATCTTTCCAAGCCGAAGGAAGCTGCCAAATGGTATCCCGTGCTACGTTCTACGGGTATGTTGAAAGAACGTGAAGTGCCCAAACTCATTGCTGACAAAACGACACTCAACCCCAAAGAGGCGATCGCCAGAATAGAGTTTAAGGATGTTGAGGTACTTACACAAAAAGTAACCGAAGGAAACTCTTCAGGTACAACTCCTATAGTCGTTTCCACGCCGGAAGCTCCCGATCCCAGCATTTAAGGAGAAACCAACAATCATATAAATAAACAATGAAACAGAAAGTACTATTTTCTCTATTGATACTGATGCTCATGAGCATCAGTGTATCCGCCCAAACAGGTGGGGGGCGGATTGCGGGCGTGGTCATCGACAACACTGACGAAGATCCACTGCCCGGAGCAACCCTCTTTATTGAGGAACTGAAAAAGGGCGATGTAACCAACAAATATGGCGAGTTCTCTTTTTCAGACATTCCTTTCGGTACTTATACATTCACCGTGAAGTTTATGGGCTATCAAACAGCAGTCCAAAAAGTAACCGTAAGTAAAGAGAATGTAAAGAAAACTATTATCCGCCTGAAAGCCGAAGTCAAATCGCTGGACGAAGTGGTGGTGATGGGCAAAAGTGAAGCCCGCAAGATTCGGGAGCAAGCCATGCCGGTAACGGTTTACAGTATGAGCCAGTTACAAGGTACAGTAAATAGCGTAGAAGATATTCTGACTAAGACCGTAGGCGTAACCATTCGTTCGCAGGGAGCAGTAGGCAGTGCCTCGCGTATCTCTGTTCGCGGCTTGGAAGGCAAGCGTATTGGATTCTTTATAGACGAAGTACCGATGAACGATAATTCCGATTTCATCGACATCAACGATATACCCATCGACATGATTGACCGCATTGAAATATATAAAGGTGTGGTTCCAGCCAAGTTCGGTGGATCTGCCGTGGGGGGTGCTGTAAATATCGTGATTAAAGAGTATCCACCTCGTTACTTGGATGCTTCGTATTCGTTCGGTAGCTTCAATACACATAAAGCAAGTAGCGTCTTCAAGCGGAATCTGGTCAAACAAGGAATAGAGTTGGGGGCAGCGTTGTTATACACCCATTCTGATAATGACTATCGTATGGAATTGCCTCAGAACAAAGGTAAGTTCATAAAACGCGACCATGACAAATTCAACCAATCGGGGGGAGGGATATCGATGAAAGCCCGTAAATGGTGGTTCGATCAGATGGAGTTTGAACTTGAATTTATCCGAAACAGCAAGCAGATACAAGGCGTGGTAGAGAACATACGCTCTGCCGAAAGTAGTGCCGGAGCTTACAACTTCGCCATTGATTTACAGAAAGACAATTTCCTACTCAATGGACTTGACTTCAGTAGCGGCACGGGCTATGCCTATTCTCAATACAACTTTGTGGATACAGCTAGGCTTCGCTACGACTGGGATATGAATCCTTATCCGCCTGTTTCGGCTTACGGAGGAGAAATAGGAGTTTTACCCTCTGACATGAAAATGCGTAAGCATACCGTGGGAAATAAGACCAATCTCAATTACATCATCAATGACCGGCACTCCATCAACCTCAACTCATTATTCAAATGGGCATTGGGGAAGCCCTCCGATCCGTTGTTGGATAAAGCGGTGGGGCGACAGATAAACTTCGACTCACACATGACGAGCTGGGTATTAGGCTTGGGTTACGACTATAAATCCCCCAATGACAAATTCCTCAACTCGCTGACGGGTAAGTATTATTACTATTCCATGAATACGAAAATAGGAGATGTTTGGAATTCCGTACCCAAAGAAGTGGATATGCAGCAGCACGATTGGGGTGTAAGTGAAGCCTTGCGCTACCGCTTCACCAAAGAGTTGTTGGGGAAAGCTCCGTAAGCTATGATGTACGACTACCGACAGATGCCGAACTCATTGGCGACGGCTTCCTTATTGCTCCTTCGGGCGACTTGAAACCCGAAAGAGGAACTAACGCTAACATCGGATTGATGTACGATAAAAAGATTGGTTCCGGATTGTTGCAGGTGGAGGTAAACGGATTCTTCTCTTACCTGCAAGATATGATACGCTATACGCGCAACTTCGTGCAGGGCAGATACACTAATTTCGGTGAGATGCGTACCTTCGGTGTAGAGGCAGAAGTCAAAGCAGATGTTACACGCTGGCTTTACGGATATGTAAATGCCACGTTTCAAGACCTTCGCGATACACGTAAGTACGAACCAACGAGTAACGTTCTCAATCCGTCGAAGGGATTGCGTATGCCTAATATTCTATTTCTTAGCAAATGCGGGGGTAGAGTTTCACAAAGAGAATCTCTTCGGAGGGAAAGGTCAGAATGTAAGACTATTTACCGATGCTTCATTCGTAGAAGAGTATTTCTTCGATTTCGAAGTAAGTCAATATCAAGAGAAACGCATTCCGCGCTCTTTCAAGCTCGACTTGGGATTAGAATACTCCATCATGAACGGTGGGCTTACCTTCTCGGCAAAAGCATCCAACCTTACGAATGCCCGCCTGTTCAGCGAGTTTAATTACCCGCTTCCCGGCAGAGCCTTTACCGCACGTATCAGGTACGTGCTGAAATAAAGCTAATCACAATTCAATATATTATTCAACAATAAAATAAAAAGTAAAATGAAAAAGAGAATCAACGGAGTATTACTCCTCCTAATGAGTATCACTATGCTGTTTTCAGCTTGTAGCAAAGACCCGGAAACGAAACCAATCACGACCGATCCGGAAGTAAAAGTTGGCGATATACTTGTTTACACCATGCTTATGAATCCCGGTGGACAGACCGGGTCAGGTTGGATGCAGTTAGCAGATGGAGTGTCTCCCAAGAAACTGACAAACAAAAATGCCGTGCAAGTCGGTTACGGAATGATGCCAGTGTGCAACGGTAATGATGTGTACACTTTTCCTGCGTTCGGAGCACAAGGTGATGAAAATGTAGTAACAAAATGGGGGCGTTCGGGAACTAAACTCACCAAAACGGCAACCATGCCTATTCCCCTTAATTCTGTTCCAAGACACATCTCTTTTGTTAATGCAACAAAAGCCTATCTGATATCACTTATCGGCAAGTTATTTATATTCAACCCTCAAACGATGGAACTAACTGGTGAGATTGATCTGTCCTCTTACGCTGCACCGGGATTGGCCGTACCGATGTTTGGATCTCCGTTTGTGCATAATGGACGTTTGTATGTAACACTGAATCAGACAGACATGACATTCCAACCGGCTACCGAACCTCAGATAGAACTCGCGGTAATCAACACTCAAACGGACAAGGTGGAGCGTGTCATCTATGAAAAGGCGAGTGGTATCGGTATCGGGGCTTATACCTATGGGCAACAAACCTTTATCGATGAAAAAGGCGATATGTATCTGATGTGCACGGGCGCATACGGCATGAATCCTAAGTACAAGACCGGTATCTTGCGCATCAAGAAAGGCGAAACCGAATTTGACCCTACCTATAATTGGGTGTTGAACGATCAAACAATCGAAGGCGAATCGGGCAAAACCGTTTGGCTGCTTCAATCACAATACGCCGGCAACGGAAAAATGTATGCCACGATGGATATTCCTTCTTATTGGGCAAACCCAACATCTCCCAACTGGTTCACGGATAAATCGCTCATCAGTGTAGAGATGGATATTTACAATAAAACGGTAAAAAAACTTCCGATACCGATGACGTCAAGCTTTGGAGGAGCAGTGGAGAAATACAAGAATCTTATCGTGTTTGCTATTAATGGCAGAAATGATGTGGGCTTTTATACGCATAATCCTGCAACCGGCGAAACAAGCTCGGATGCCGTAGTAAAGGTAGATGGAGCTCCTGCATATTTCCATTGGTTTGAAAACTAAGTAATAATCAATCACTCAGAAGAGGCAAAGGTGAGAGTTGAATTATCGGCCTTTCCTTTGCTCTCATTTTTTAGCCCAAACATTTATTAATCTTGTTTCTCCATTCAGAAATGGCTATTCAAGGGTTTCAATATCACACACAATAAATAAAATTTCGTATGCCAATAAACGATTTCATTCAATTTCACTTCGGTTGGCTCAATGCATGGATACCTTCGTTTGCATTGGTGCTGATACAACTTTTGTATATGATTCTTTACCGAGAAGGTGGCAAACGTGCCGTAGATACATCTTGGTATACCTCTAAGGACAAGCGGTACGCCACTTTAAGCTTTGTGTTTCAGGGAACATTGCTTTTGGTGTCGCTCTTTGTCCCTCTCCGCATAGGTACACCGCTATTCACGGTGGGGTGCGTCTTGTTTGCCTTTGCACTTGTCGGATTTATGGCAGCCTTTCATGCTTATGCCTCTACGCCTAAAGGAGAAACTGTCGTACGAGGCGTTTACCGCCTGTCGCGCAATCCGATGTACTTCTTCTATGAAGTGGGAGCATTGGCGGTTTGCATTGCCTCGGCATCGTTGTGGTTGCTGCCTGCCACAATTCCTTTGATCCTCGTCACGCATGGCGTTATCTTGGGTGAAGAGCGATACTGCATGACCACTTATGGGGAAGACTATGCGCGGTACAAAGCGAGAACTCCCAGATACTTCTTACTCAAATAGCAACCTTATGAACAATCTCTCTCAAATACTCAATTCCGCCACGATGGGGCAGCCCCGTCGCTTGCGTCCGCTGATAGGCTGGACGGTTGCGGAGTACTTTTTTCGTGGCGCACCGTATGGGGCAATGCTGCTCGTGGTGTGGGAGGTATTCAAACCTCTGCAAAATCCCGGCACACCGCTCAACCTCGTGAACATAGGTTGGGCGTGCCTAATGCTCCTAATTTCTCTCGTTTGCCTTTGGCTCATTAGCAAAAAGGCATACCTTGTAGCCTATAAAGACGGCTACGACATTTGTTGCGATGGTCGTTTGGAAGTGGTCAATCACCTGCGCCAACTGCCGATGAGTTTCTTCAATAGTCGTGATCCCGGCGACATCGGGGCATACATTGTCAGCGACTATAACAACGTGGAGATGCTCACTACTCACCTTATCGGTCAGTTCTTTGGCGGGCTGGCGATGCCCATCGTCGCTTTGGTTTCGCTCTCATTCTTCAACTGGCAATTAGCTTTGGCGGCAGCAGCTGTCATTCCATTGGCATACCCCATGATGTGGCTCACCAATCACTTTGTGGCAACCTTGGGCAAGAGGCATCAAAAAATAAAGACCAATGCCGCTTCGCGCATGATCGAGTATATACAAGGTATCCGCCTGATTAAGGCTTTCAACCTGAGCGGCAATAAGTTTGAACGCTTGGAACGAGCTTTCCGTGATCTAAAGCGGGAGAGCATCCGTTTGGAAGCGGCTCCCGCACCCAGCATCACGCTGGCTTCCACTCTGCTCAATGGCGGCCTGGTTCTTATTATGCTACTTGGCTTCTCGATGTTGTTAAATGCCAAAGTCTCCATGCCCGTTTACATCATGTTCCTGCTGGCAGGATCGGCTATCTATGCCCCACTCATCAACGCCTTGACCTTTATCGCCCTCATCAACTACATGAAGCTGGGAGCCGAACGCATTGATGCTCTTTGCAAAACGCCCGTACTTCCGGAGGGTATAATAGAAGATGTTGTCAACTCAGAGATAGAGTTCCGTCACGTCAGCTTCAGCTATAATGCCGATATTCCCGTACTTCGGGATGTATCGCTTACCATTCCCGAAAAGGAACTGACCGCTTTTGTGGGACCATCGGGTTCGGGCAAAAACGACATTGACACGACTCATTGCCCGTTTCTGGGATGTAAGCGAGGGGGAAATCCTATTTGGCGGACGAAACATCAAAGACTACACCGTGCATACACTGATGCAACAAGTTTCCATCGTCTTTCAGGATGTGTATCTCTTCAACGATACCATTTATAACAACATCCGCGTGGGACGTGAGACAGCTACCCGCGAAGAGATAGAAGTTGCCGCACGCAAGGCGCAATGCCACAACTTCATCACCGCTATGCCTGATGGCTACGAAACGATGGTGGGTGAAGGAGGTAGCACACTATCCGGTGGAGAGAAACAGCGTATCTCTATTGCCCGTGCCATTTTGAAAGATGCGCCCATCGTGTTGCTTGACGAGGCAACCGCTTCGCTCGATCCCGAAAACGAGGTTCACATCCAAGATGCTATAACGACTTGGTGAAAGAAAAGACTGTAGTCATCATCGCTCATCGCTTGGGCACGGTGATAGGTGCCAATAATATTGTAGTGATAGACCAAGGACGGGTGGTGCAGCAAGGCAAGCATCAAGCTCTTTTGGCAGAGGAAGGACTGTATCGCAATCTTTGGGAGGAACAACAACGGGTAAAAGGATGGAAGTTCAAACAATCGAATAAACAGTAAGGCTATGGATACAAATAAACGCAAGACCGGGCTGGCACGGTTGATAGAAATAGCCGGCACTAAACGTCGGCTGCTCATCGGGGCGATGTTGTTGGCAGTTATCACCGCATCGTGCAGTTTGTGCCGATCATAGCGGTGTACAATATTCTCATCGAGTTGGCAGAGCATGCGCTTGATCCCTCATTAATTGACAAGGCATACATCTGGCTGTGGAGCTATATCGCTTGGGAGCTTTCTTCGCTTTCGGAGTGCTCACGTTTGCTTCCCTCATGCTCTCGCACATTGCCGCTTTCAACATTCTGTATGAAATACGAATGCAGCTAGTACAAAAAATGGTTCGTTTGCCCTTGGGGTTCTTTTCCCGCCGGGCTTCGGGAGAACTGAAGAAAATAATGAGCGACGACGTGGAGCGCATCGAACTGTTTATTGCCCACCATATCCCTGACATCGTAACTGCCCTACTTTTCCGCTGATTCTCGTCAGCTATATGTTTGCCGTAGACTGGCGGTTGGCTATCGTAGTATTGGCTGTGCTGGCGATGGCATTCTATGTGATGGGAAGAATGTACACCGGCAAAAAAATCCGGGAGGTTTCCAAACGGTATGTGGAGACCTTAGGCAGAATGAATGCTAGTATTGTGGAATATATTCGCGGTATTCAGGTGGTGAAGACCTTCACCGAATCGACTAATGCCTATCGCAAACTCAATGACGACATCAAGGAGTACCGCAAATTTGCCAACGAGGTAAACGTACAATACCAACCCACATATGTAGGTTTCCTTACCATACTCTCTTCGGCACTGCTCTTCATCATTCCCGTGGCAGTGTGGCTGTTTGTGGGGAGTGCCTCGTATGCCACTTTCGTGCCGGTGCTACTCATGTTCCTGTTTTTCGGCGTGGCTGTTTTCTTTCCCGTGCTTAAACTCTTGTGGATAGGCAGCTTTCTGAATCAGAACAACATGGGTGTACAGAAGATTGATGACATTCTCTATATGGACGAAATCGAAGAGCCTGACATTCCCCGACACCCCAAAGACGCTTCAGTGGAATTTCGCAACGTCTCTTTGCCTACGACACCACGCCGATACTCAAAGCGATATCTTTCATCTCCCATCCCGGTACGATAACTGCATTAGTCGGTCCTTCGGGAGCCGGTAAAAGTACCGTTGCTATGCTTGCCGCCCGCTTTTGGGACGTTCAAAGCGGAGAAATCTTAATAGGAGGAGTGCCAGTCAAAGAGATTCCCACTTCGGTGTTGATGGACAACGTCGCTTTTGTCTTTCAGGATAATATGCTCTTCTTCGATACCATCGAGGAGAATATCCGTATGGGTAACAAGACTGCAACCTTTGAGGAAGTGGCACGGGCTGCCTGTGCCGCTCAATGCCATGAGTTTATAGAATCCTTGCCCAATGGTTATCAGACATTGGTAGGCGAAGGAGGCATCTACCTCTCTGGTGGTGAAGCACAACGCATAGCCTTGGCTCGCGCCATATTAAAAGACTCCCCTATTATCTTGCTGGACGAAGCCACCGCCTTTGCCGACCCCGAAAACGAAGGTAAGATTCTGGCAGCATTCTCTCATCTCATCAAAGGAAAGACGGTATTGGTCATCGCTCACCGATTGTCTACAATCACCAATGCCGACCGAATTCTGTATGTAGATAAGGGTGTGATAGCCGAGCAGGGAACACATGAGCAGCTACTTGCTCTTAAAGGAGAATACGCTCGTATGTGGGAAACCTACAACCGAGCAAAGAGGTGGACGATTGGTGGAAAAAATAACCGTAAATTATAAATACAACAAAATATAACCGGTATGAAAAAAACTCATTCAAACCGCTGGCTACGGGAGAATTGTATCAACGCAATCCTCAGCAAAGCAACGCAATTTATCAATATGTAAATGTATTAATTATGAAAGACTTATCAGATTTGAGATTTTTCCGACTATTATCGGAACACTCACAGAAAGAGTTTGCCGTAAATGATTTTACGGCCGCATTGCAAGAACTTGCCAATCACTTAGTAAGTATTGCTATAAAGGAACAGGACTACGCTGTATTATTACGTTACTTCTCTTTTGGACTAAACAGGCTCAAGTCGTATCGAGTACAATTTGAGCAGGGGGAAAAACGCCTTGTCATTGCTTATTGATGAAGCGATAGGACTTGTAAATACGGAAATCCGCATACTCAATATGCAAATTAAATATCCGGTTCAATTCCAAAACCGGAAGAATAAACTTCCACTCTCGCCGCTCTACCTTACAGACGAAACCTATCTTATTGAGATTATGGAGATAGTTAGTGGATTGTTCCTATCTAAAAGAGTGGTAACGCGCAGTGGTACAGAAGCACCACTTACAGAAATCGGAAGAGCCTTTGAATACCTTTTCAATATTAAATTGGGCGATGTGCATAAGAAGCATGAAAGTGTCGTTAGTCGTAAACCATCAAAAATAACCGAATTTTTAGATACGCTTCGTAAAGCCATTAATGAAGAAAGCAAAAAGAAAGGCTATCTATAAATCAACTATTTAACAACTATTTATAGGGGTGTACCAGTGGTACACCCCTAACTTATTTTCATCCATTTGCCGAACTTTGCTTCATCAATCGATTGAAACCAATAATGTTAAACTTAAAAATGAAGCAAAATGTATATAGACAACGAAAACTTCGACAAGTGGATGGAACGGCTATCAAAAAAGCTCTCCGAAATACGGACAAGACCTAAAATCCCTTATCAATACCGACAAGATATTAGATCCTAGCGACAAGATATTGGATAATCAGGATTTAGCTTTCCTGCTGAAAGTATCTTTCCGAACCCTGCAACGCTATCGGGCAAGTGGCAAACTTCCTTACTTTACGATAAGTCATAAGACCTATTATCGTGCTGCTGATATTCGGGGTATTTATTCAAGAAAATGCCGACTGTAAAACATACGAACGGTTCAAAAAAGGAAAACCAACTCGATAAGCAAACTGAGGCAAACCAAAGGTGGTAATATTACCGCCTGATGAAAAGCTATCGCTCCCCATTTAGC
>ENA-OQAA01000398-OQAA01000398.1-human-gut-metagenome-genome-assembly--contig:-NODE-398-length-30681-cov-2.085913_pt1 | contig 30681 bp, 32 predicted proteins | sample MGYA00242489_ERZ504515 | MGnify/ENA primary metagenome ERZ504515 (study PRJEB26092, sample SAMD00036237) | human gut metagenome | host: Homo sapiens | study: EMG produced TPA metagenomics assembly of... | reverse complement strand
CCCCGTCTCATCTCCTCAAAATGGAAACTTTAAAAATACCCATTAGTCTGTGCCGAGACGGGGCACGCCCCCGTCTCTACAACTAGGTGGAAATTGGTAACGATTATTCGTTATGGATAAAGCCAAGCAGTTTTCTCGTTAGGGTTTCCCACGAGTTGGGCTGCTTTTTCTTTGGATATATCAAGTCGGATATGAATAAGACTGGGTTTTCATCTTCTTCTTTTCCCATGAATTCCGCTGGAACTTTTAGTACCAATTTCTTCGGGTTCCGGGAGGAGATCAGCATGATAGATCATTTAAATTTTTTTGTTCATAAATAATTGACAGAGGTGGGCAGTTCATTTTTTCTATTTCAAGAATTTGTTTGTCTGCGTGATTAAAAAGGAAGGTCTCGAAAATCAACTAAAACTAAATCGAATATTGCCTTCAGATACTTCTTTTAACTGATATTGCGGGTATCCGAATAATGACATTCCGTTAGAGGTAAACAGATGATTTATAAAAGAGCTGTTCTGTACCTCTAATTCTGTTTTTGATGGACTGATGTCTTTCCTTGAAAAACGAGCGAAAGGTTCTAAATTATTCACTAAGTAAAGCGTGTCTTCGTAGATCCCTTTATAGATCCATTGATTATCCACTTGAAATAGACTGATAGGTATGGGATTATATGGACCTGCCGGTTCGGAGATGGGAATGGGGGGTGTTCCAATCCATTCCCCGGCTAGATTTTGTTTGTAGGCCATTTGCTTTTGATTGCCTGCGTATGGGAAGCAGACAAGTGTAGAGTCCTTGATAAATAATAAGTCACATAACTGCTTTTTTGCGACGATTGGTATCGCAGTCAATTGTTTGCCACTCGATAGATCATAACGAATTATTTCTTCGGTATTTCCCATTTCTACGAAGACAAGTTGTTCACTCGTAGGATTGACTGTACAGTTGAATAAAAGACCATGTTCGTCGGGACCTTCTCCGAAATGGGAGATCTCGCGGATAAAATGTCCTGTATGGTCGAATACGAGGATTCGATTAAAGGAATAAGCGACAATAAAATGATCTGTAGGGTAGATGTTAAACGATGGATCAAGTAGCAATCTTCAGTAGTCTCAAGATCTATCCTTGTCCATTTGGTTGTATATCATCCAATGATACCGTTGTTTTGGGAAGGTCATCTTTGGATAGATCCATTGTGAATATACCGTTATTATCTTGGGGCTTTCCGCAAGATAATAATAAAAGGAATAGATATGTAATGTATTTGTTCATGGTTGTTTTAGTTTATTCGTTAATCATGTGAGACATAAATTCAGGATAATCTATACTTCCTTGATAAGAGAATGCTTTGGGATTTTTTTCGATTATTTCTGTATACAAAAATAGCCTTCTTGCCCAATAACTTTTTATATAACTGCAATATTGCGATCTAAAATCTTTTGATATTTGTCCATTCTTTACTGCGGTTGTCCAGCATTCCCCACAAAACCTAAATGCCCAGCAGTTGGAACATAGTGGAGCTATTTCTCTTGAGTAATCTGCTATGAGTTGTGATATTTTTTTTATGTCAAATCCTGTTGATACATCACCTATGCAAAACTCTGTTTCTGAATTTAGTTTCTCGCATGGCAAAAAGATCCCTTTAGAATTCAAGAAAATACTTCTCATCCAGGTATGCAGCTCCATTAGGCCAAAAGAACTAAATTCAATCAAAGACTATAATTACTTCTTAAATTGATATACATCATTTCTCGATGAATAGGTAGGGCTCTTAGAACTGCTGGTATTTCAGAAGTTTTATTGATTCCTTTTATATGGATTTTTTTATATAACTTAAAAATTTCGTTTTCAGTTTTTTTTGTCCAATCTAAATATTTTACTTCGCTTAAATATTTATTTTCTTCGTAATTTATATAATTAAGACTTAATGGAAGGTCTGCTCTTTTCAGCGTAGGGAACATATCGTATGTAAAAAAGTCAATTAAATCTTTGATTTTGTATTTCCCAGGTGATAATGTCGCTGAGAATTTTATATTATTTTCAAAAAAATCATGATGTAATCGTTTGATAGATTCTATGTTTTTTATGACGGTGTTAAAACTCCCAACGCCATTAGGAAAAATCCTGTTTTTATCATGAATGTTTTGAGGACCATCTAGGCTAATGGTGATCTCTACATTATTTTCTACAAAGAAAGACAAAATTTTGTCTTTTAGTAAAGTTGCATTTGTGGTAATTGTGAAAATTGCGTTATCACATTTACTTCGGACATAATTGATAGTTTTTCTTATTATGTCAAAATATAGAAGAGGTTCGCCTCCATAGAAACCTATTTTTCTAATATTAGAGTCTGTGCTGTGTTCTAAGAATAAATTAACACCTTTTTCTATATAATTCCACTCGATTTGATTGTTGCTGTTATGTCTTCTTGATTTCGTATATTTCCCAGAGAATATGCAGTACTCGCATCTGAGATTACATTCTTCAGTTATATTTATGCATAGGAAGGTTAATTCTTTTTTGAGTTTCTTTTCTACTTTTTTAGCGTTAGAATAGATGGATGAAATGGTGAATTTAGGTATTCTATTAGGTTTTATTAGTTTTTTGTCGTTTTGGCAATAATCTAATGTCTTAAATAGATCTATAATCTCCTCTTTTGAAAAAATATTATGATATTTTTGAGTGAATTCATCTGTGTCAAGGCTAATTAGATCGTCTAAATACTCAAAAAATATTCTTGGAACTGTAAAAATGGAATTGGAATATCTATCGTATAGGTAATATTTTGAATTTAAAATGAAACCTAGTACTGGGCTATTTTTGTATTCTAGTTTTTCCATAAAGTGAAAGCTTATGCGGGGAGAGAAATCTCCCCCGCAGGTTATTAATGTGAATTGAAGCTTTGGTTGAGCTCCTAAACCGCTATTCCCATTACCTGGCTACAGATGCAGCAAGCACATCCACCTCCGGTGAGTAACTTTTGCTGTCCGGCAGAGATTACTTTAATCTCGTCTTTAAAGTTTTCCCATGAGATTTTCTTCGTTTTTTGTTTCATACGCTGAATAATTTTATATGTTAGTAATATATATCAAACGCACTCCCGTTTGATTTTAATATCTTAATATATGATTTGATGACTTGGGCGTAATCATATTTTATTATTTTACAATATTTATTTATTCCTTTTCGTTCTTTAGAAGCATATAATGTATAAAAACAAAAATCGCAGAATCTATAAACCCAACATTTTTTACATGTTTTATTTCTGAAGTTAGTGTATTGTGTCATTATATCTTGTAGCTTGTTTAATTCTATAGATTTATCAATATTTCCGATATTAAATCCTTTTATGTAATATAAATCGCTGCACATGAAAATGTCACCTGTCGGTGATATATATATCTTGTTTAAGTAAGGAAGGCAGCTTTTTATGGGAATAAATCTTGTTTCTTCTTGCAGGATGTTGTTTGATCTTCTTGAAAAGAACATCATCTTTTTATGTAAGTCGCTGGAAATTATAAATAAAGGGGGGGAGCTATTTTCGAATCCTTGTATGTGTATATTTTCATATATTGATAAAAGGATTTTGTGAAATTATTATGGAATTTCGTGTATTCATCGTTTTATCTCAGATGATTGAATATTTATAGCAAATTTATTTTTGAAATGTGCTTCTAGATAGTTGGTGAATTCGGAAAGGGAACTTGTTATATTGATTGAATATACGAAATTTATTGTTACATATTGTTCGAAGTATCTTGTGTTGTTTAGTTGTATTTTGCGTATATTGTTATATACTATATCAAAACTGTTTTTTTTATCTTTTGATAATCTGTTCAATCCTTGAATTTCTTTTTCTCCATCAAAACTTATAGTTATATGAAACATGTTTTCAATTAGATAATTTAATATGTCTTCTTTTAATAAAGAGCCATTTGTTATGATTGTGAATGATACTTTGTTGTTGAATGTTTTTATGTATTCAACAATTTTTTTATTAAGTTGAACTTGAGTAGAGGCTCTCCTCCTATGAATGATATTTGGTGGTTGCAATTATTGCTGTTTTTGAAATAAAAATCAACTGCTTTTTTTGCTGTTTTTAAGGACATTGATTTGGAGTATGATTCTTCTATTTTTTTTGTTAAAGAAACAATACTTGCATCTGAAGTTGCACGTTTCTGTAATATTTAGTGTTAATTCAGATAACGTATTATCTATGTTTTGTTTTAATGTGTTGAGCTTAGGAATCCATTGATTAAAGTAGTTTGCTGAAAGTTTTTTATTAATAAAAATATTTTCAATGGAACTTTCAAAAAGTGATAGATAATCTAGATTTTCATAGATATATTTACTGACTTCTAAAATGTTATTAGAAGACCTGTCGTATATGTAATATAGGTTGTCTATATTAATACCTAATGCAACATTCCTTTTGTATGTTTTAAATAGATCTTCCATATGAATAGATTTTAATAGCTAAATGCGGAAATCTCAGTTATTCTTGTTTGCTCTATAATGAATTCATCCGGTACAGTACTTTTGTTATATTGTTTGAAGAAATCTTTAAAGAATATTAGGTGATATAATAAAACCTCATACTTGTTTTTATATAATAGGGTTCCTTTCTTCCATGTCATATTTCCAGGTAGTCCTTCAAGGATATGAAGGTTGAAGTATGGCTTTAATAAGCCTTTATCTTTCATTTTTAATACAACATGAGTCATGCTTTCTATCTCTGTATTTATATTATATGCATCTTTTGATTTTGCAAATTCATCAAAAGCAAAGTTTGTTTCGTCAAAGCAAAAGTTTTTTCAGATAGAAAAACTTTTAGATAATTTTTGCTTTGCATAAATAGTGTGTTTGTTTTATGTTCGTTCTTGAACAATGTAAAACACCCGGATAAATAATCTTGACGGACAGTTATAATTTCATATTTAGAAAGTATATTTTCTGTTATAAATGCTCTTATATTCCCAAAATGACATCAATATCACAGTATCCCCAAAAATCATAGCCTTCTATATATCTAGAAAATATGTAACCATATGCCGGTTTAAAATCACATAGTTTGTATCCATTTTGAATTGGAGTATTGATGTTTAAAGATCTATGAACATCCTTTTAAAGTCTTGTAGATCATATCTTTTGATTTTAATATTGTTAGAGATCCCTTTACTAGTCATGTCTTGATCGCAAAGGATGAGAAAGTCAATGTCCTTGTTGAAGGAACAAGATTTTAGGAAGAATTTAAAATACCAAGGTAATTCTCCTATGTAGATGCATATTATCAATATTTGTTTTCTCATTCTTGTATTTAACGTGATTTCGCAATGTAATGATTTTAGAGAAATAAGTATGTATGTCTTTTATTTTTTTTGCGTTAAAAAAATAAATGCATCTATCTGTGCTGTTTGAAGAGAATGTCAAGTGGAAAATAGTCAGTAAGTCCTAGATGAAACCGCTATTGATAAAATCGAGCAGTTTTCTCGTTAGGGTTTCCCACGAGAGGGCTGCTTTTTCTTTGGATATGTTCGCAGGATGGTGGCTTGCTGTGAGGGGGTGAAAAGTTCCTCGATACCTTGGGCGAGGGCCGTTGCGGATATCTCAGGCACTACGATGCCTGTACCCGGCTTTTCGATGCTGTTCTTGAAATCGCCTACGGGAGTACTTAACATAGGTAAATCGTAATTGTAGGCTACGGATACGACACCGCTTTGAGTGGCGGAGCGATAGGGGAGTACCAAGGCATCCGCCGCTGAGAAATAAATGGGGATTTCCTCGTCGCTGATATATTCACAGTGGACGAATATACGTTCTTTTGCCGGAGATGCATCGATCAGAGCCTGATACTTCTCGAAACTACCGTAACATTCGCCGGCTATAATGAGATGGTAATCCTCGTTAAGCTGTCCCATCGCTTCTATCAGCAGATCTAATCCTTTATAATCCCGTATCAGTCCAAAGAATAGAAGATTCTTTTTGGACGGATGGATTCCTAATTTCCGGCACGCCTCGTTCTTGTTGATCTTACTCCCGAAATGATTGTAAAGCGGGTGTGGGTTCTGGATATATTTAGCGCCCGGGTAAAGTTTCCGCAAATCATACCGCACGTTATCGCTCATCACGATAAAGCCATGGCATTGCTTGAAAAGTAACGAAGCTAAAGGCTTGTCGAAGAAACGCGGCTCATGGGGAATCGCATTGTGGATAAGGGTGATTACCTTGCAATGCTTCTTCATCCGGTTCGCTACGTGGGCGTATCCGGGAACGAAAAAGGACATCCAGTAAGAGATAATCAGTACGTCCGGCGCATAGGAACGAATGGCGTTTACGGTACTGAAATAACTAACCGGGTTGACGCTATCTAATACTCGCACGCTCTCGATTTCGATCGCACGGTCTCCCGCTTCTACGTATTGAGTCTTGCCGGGAAATAAGATATCCGGATAAAGACGTTTGAAGTTGAAAGCCTTTACTTCATGACCTTCTTTTACTAATTCCGTATAGAGCATCCCGCTGAATTGGGCGATACCGCCACGATAGGGATAAATAGGGGAGAGAATAGCGAAACGCATGGTAATTGAAAATTAAGAATTGAAAATTGAAAATTAAGAATCGAGAACTACAGGAGCTGCCTCCCTTCATTATCAATTCTCAACTTTCAATCTTCAATTAATTAGTATCTGTAATGATCAGCCTTGTACGGTCCTTCTACCGGTACACCGATATAATCAGCTTGCTTTTGTGATAATGTAGATAATTTCACGCCGATACGTTCCAAGTGTAGGCGGGCAACTTCCTCATCCAAGCGTTTCGGTAAGCGGTATACACCTACCTCATAAGCCATTTGCCATAAGTCCATCTGGGCAAGCACTTGGTTCGTGAACGAGTTACTCATTACGAATGACGGGTGTCCCGTAGCGCAACCTAAGTTTACCAAGCGTCCCTCTGCCAATAAGAAGATGGAGTTTCCGTTCGGGAACGTATATTTGTCCACTTGAGGTTTGATATTCGTGTGCTTGATATTCGGATAGTTGACAAGCTTGTCCACTTGGATCTCGTTGTCGAAGTGACCGATGTTACATACGATCGCTTGATCTTTCATCTGTGTCATATGCTCGATCGTGATGATATCGCAGTTTCCGGTGGTTGTAACGAAGATGTTACCCTCTTTCACGGCCTCTTCCATGGTCGTAACCTCGAAACCTTCCATAGCGGCTTGCAGGGCGCAGATCGGATCGATCTCGGTCACGAGTACGCGAGCCCCGTAAGAGCGCATGGAGTGAGAGCAGCCTTTACCTACGTCACCGTATCCGGCCACGACTACTACCTTGCCGGCGATCATCACGTCTGTAGCCCGTTTGATGCCGTCCGCCAAAGACTCACGCAACCGTATAAGTTATCGAACTTGGATTTCGTCACGGAGTCATTAACATTGATAGCCGGAACCAGCAACTCACCTTTCTCCATCATCTGATACAGACGGTGAACGCCGGTGGTCGTCTCTTCCGACACACCTTTCATCTCGCTACCGTACGGTGCCAACGGCCGTTATCTTCTTGAAGGATGCGATTTAATGTATCCAGGATTACCTGTTCCTCATGATTCCCGCCTTTGCGGTTGATGGTCTCCGCGTCGTTCTCCGCACGATAGCCCATGTGAATCAGCAAGGAAGCGTCGCCGCCATCGTCAACAATCATGTGAGGGCCTTTACCTTCCGGAAAACGAAGCGCCATGTCCGTACACCACCAATATTCTTCCAGCGTCTCGCCTTTCCAAGCGAATACCGGTACGCCGTCCGCCGCGATAGCGGCTGCCGCATGGTCCTGTGTGGAGAAGATGTTACAGCTAGCCCAGCGAACGTCCGCTCCCAACGCAACTAATGTTTCGATTAACACCGCCGTCTGAATAGTCATATGCAGTGAGCCGGTGATACGTGCGCCTTTCAAGGGTTTCTGATCGGCGTATTTCTGGCGTAGCGCCATTAATCCCGGCATTTCGTGTTCGGCGATCTCGATCTCTTTGCGACCGAATTCAGCCAAACTCATATCTGCCACTTTATAAGGCAGATTAGTTGGAAATAATTGTGACATAAATTAATACTATAAATGGTTGAGACGCGAAGGTACGAAAAAGCGTTGATAGTAGGTGTTCTTTATCTATGAATTTCCATCTAGGCAGAGGCTTGCCGAGGGGTAGGTGGGTTCGTTACTGCAACCTGCCTTGCAGTAGTTCTGCAACAGCCATGCAGTATTGGGCTCTCTGTAGTTTTGCGCTTTAATGAATACTGAAGGCTCCATCTACCAATAGCGCGTGGCCATCGACGAAGCTCGCTTGCGGGCTGCATAGCCAAAGTACGGCGTTGGCGATCTCTTCCGGTTTACCGAGCCGCCCTGCGGGAATGTCGCGCACCAGCTCCTTCTCCAAGGAAGGGTCACGCCGCATTAAGTCTTCCGCCATCGGCGTACGGATAACGCCCGGACATACGGCATTGATGCGGATGTTCTTTGCCGCATAGTCGATAGCGGCGGTACGTGTCAGTCCGATAACGGCATGCTTACAGGCTATGTAGCCGCTTGCCCCGGAAATCCCGTGACTCCGCCTTGCGATGAGGTGTTGACGATGCTCCGCCGCCTTGTTTCAGCATTTGCAGGATCTCATAACGCATGCAGTTCCAGACACCTTTCAAATCCACAGCCACGGTACGGTCGAATTCATCGTCGGTGATTTCTGCCATTGGGCGTTGCGGTGTTTGTATGCCTGCGTTGTTAAGAGCCGCGTCCAGTCTTCCGTAGGTAGCTACGATCCAGTCGATCATCTCCTTTACGGCTTGCGTGTTTGATACGTCGCACCGATACGCTACGGCCTTATGTCCCTCGGCTACTAATTTCTCTACCTGTTCTCTCGGCTCACGGATGTCTGCCAATACGGTTATGTATCCAGCCTTGGCGAAGGCTTCGGCGCAAGCGAGTCCGATACCCATCGCAGAACCGGTTACTAAAGCTACTTTCTCTTCCGTTGTCTTTGTCATGATCATTTGATTTACATTTTGTTATTATTTATGTCGCGAAGATAAGGAGGGAGTGGTATAGAGGCTTTGTTATGTGGTTCAAATAGCTTTGTTGTGTGGGCCATTAATATTATATATCCTCGGTTGGCGGTACGCCATACGCTATCTTATAGATTTTCGAGAAATGGGAAAGGTTCTTGAAGCCTACTTCGAAACAAATCTCCGAGACCTTACGCCCCCCTTTACGTATCAGCCCGTGTGCGGCTTCAAGGCGGCGTCGGATGAGCCATTCCCGGGGCGAGAGAGCGCTACATTTCTTGAAATCACGTTTAAATGTGGAGAGACTGCGTCCCGTATAGTTGGCGATTTCTTCCATGGAAATATCGTTCATGTAATTCCGCTCCATGAATTCCAGTATGTCTATCTTCCATGGATCGGTAAAATCGAAGATAGAGGCATATAGATTCTTGTCGGTATTGAGCAACACATAAACGCCCTCGACCATTTTTAGTTGCAGCAATTCGTCTGTCGGTTGGATCTTGGAATTGAAATAAGGGGTCATCGACTCAAACAAGCTTACGATATCGGGACGGTTGGACGGTAGCTTGTAAAGGCTTACCTGATCTCGCTTGGCATCTTTAGGAGAGTATTTCGATCTAATTTGCTGTAAAAGTCGCGTAGGAACTTCATGGTGAACATCAAGAAGATCGCCTTGAACTGCTCGCCATTCCATGCTTGTTTCGTCATCTGCACACTGAAGTCCTTGCGGATGAAAGCGCATTCTCCTTTATGTAACCGGGTGATTTGGCCTTTCTCGTCGATTACCATCTCTCCGGAATATACATACACCAACACATGCGAATGATTCCGGTGCAGGCAGCTCTTCCCGCCATCGAAATACATCGCTAAAAATAAATCCGAGTAACGCAGCGTGTTGATTCCGTCCATAGTTCTTTAGGAAAATGGGCAACACGAGAAGATCGTACCGCCCATTATGAAGATTTTAAAGTAACTGTCAACTGTTAGCTGTCCACTAAATCGTCAGGCCGGCGTGATACCTTGCTCTTGCAATAGTTTCAGCCCGAGGTCTTTCAACTTGAACTTCTGTATCTTTCCGCTTCCGGTCATCGGGAAGGTATCGACGAAGAAGATGTATTTCGGGATCTTATGCCGGGCGATCTTTCCGCGGCAGAAATCTTTCACCTCTTCCTCCGTAGCCGTCACACCATCGTGAAGGATGATAAAGGCACCCACTTCCTCTCCATATTTCTTGGAAGGAACAGCGGCTACTTGCACGTCTTTCACGCCGGGGAAATGATAAAGGAATTCCTCCAGCTCACGTGGATAGATATTCTCGCCTCCACGGATAATCATATCCTTGATACGGCCGGTGATACGGAAGTTTCCATTCTCATCACGAACGCCCAAGTCGCCGGAATGCAGGAAACCATCCTTGTCGATCGCCTCATTGGTGGCGGCTTCGTTTTTATAGTAACCTTTCATGTTATTATAACCGCGGTTACACATCTCGCCCTGTACGCCGACGGGGCATTCCTCGCCAGTCTCCGGATCGATAACCCGTACCTCGGTAAATTCGAACTCATGGCCTACAGTATTATAACGCACCTCGGCCGGATCTTCGATACGGGAGTGGGTCATACCCGGTGAGGTCTCTGTCAATCCATACACGCTGGTTACACGCATATGCATCTTCTCGTCCACGGTTTTCATGAGTTCAACCGGGCAAAGAGAACCTGCCATAATACCGGTACGTAACGACGTGAGGTCGAACATCTCGAACATCGGGTGGTTCAGCTCGGCAATGAACATGGTAGGCACGCCGTACACGGCCGTGCAACGCTCTTTATGTATAGAAGCTAATACCAATAGCGGATCGAATTTCTCGACCATCACTTGCGTACATCCATGCGTCAATACGTTCATGGAGCTAATACCACGCCAAAGCAATGAAAGAGAGGTACGCAGCAACAAAGCTTATCGTCGGCGGTGAATTTCATATGCTCACCCGTCAAGAAACCGTTGTTGGCGATGTTGTAGTGAGTCAACATGACCTTTCGGGAAGCCGGTCGTACCGGAAGTATATTGCATATTGACAACGTCGTGGCAATTTACTCTCGCTTTGGCAGCCTCTAAGGTCTCATCCTTGATATTTTGTCCGAGGAGCAACATCTCGGGCGTATTGTACATACCCCTGTATTTCTCCTGTCCGATATATACTACATTTCTCAAGCGTGGGAAACGCTCGCTTTTCAAATACCCCCGTTGAGAGGTCTTCAATTCCGGCAACATGGTATAGACCATGTCCACGTAACTTCCATCAAACACGCCGTCTGTGATACACATCGTATGGATATCGGCGTTCTCTACTAGGTATTCCAGCTCGCTTTGTTTATAGTTCGTATTGATCGTGACCAATACGGCACCGATCTTCGCGCCTGCATATAGGAATGTCAACCAATCCGGTACGTTCGTCGCCCATACGCCGACATGTGTGCCATGGGTGATACCGATCGCCAACATACCTTTCGCCATGTCGTCCACACGCTTGTTGAATTCGCTCCAAGTGAAACGTAAGTCACGGTCTGAATAAACGATATACTCCTTATCCGGTGTATTCTCGGCCCAATGTTCCAGCCATTGGCCAAGGTTCTGTTATGTAATTCCATAAAACGCCGGATTTAATAAGGTGTATAGACAACTCCTAGGATTCGGGCCTTGTTGTCGGCTGCCGCATGTACATGATGCGCCACGATAGAATCATAATAGATGCTATCGCCTTCCTCTAGGATATAGGTGTTCTTTCCGTAATTGATCTCTACGACGCCATTCAATACGTAGATAAACTCCTCTCCCTCATGCGTGGACAGGATGAAATCCTCGCCTTCCTCGGAGGGAGCGATCTCGATCAAGAAGGGTTCCATATGGCGGCCGGACTTATCTTGTGAGAGCGAGTGGTAATCCATATGCTTGTGTCCTTGTGTCGCGTTGTTCGTGAACCCGATACCATCGGCCTCGCTGTCCTTTTTGCGGCATACGACTGGGCCTAGCTCCGCTTGATCATCCAAGAATGTACCCAAACGTACCCCTAATACCCGTGCTATTTTGATAAGAGGGGCCAAAGATGGAAAATCCAAGTTACCCTCGATACGTTCTATCTGTTCGATACCTAACCCGGAGCGTTCGGCTACCTCCTCGATAGAGAGTTGTTTCGATTCCCGGATATTTTTAATTTTCGCGCCTATAATTTTGTTGTTTCCCATGTGTATGATTTGTTATTTATAGTCCTGTAATGTTTGATAATTTGATACTAAACGGCGCAAATTTACATTAATATTTTATTATATCTAGGATTAAGACAAATAAAAAGGGCAATACCCATTTGGGATTGCCCTTTTTAATATTTTCGAGTAAGCTTTTTCTTACTTTCTGATACCAAGTTCTTTGATGATAGCGCGGTATCTCTCGATGTCAGTCTTGATCAGATAGTCCAATAAACGACGACGTTTACCTACCAACATCTTCAATGATCTTTCCGTAGCGTAATCTTTGTGATTCACTTTCAAGTGCTCTGTCAAGTGAGAGATACGGAATGTGAACAATGCGATTTGGCTCTCAGCAGAACCTGTGTTAGTTGCTGATTTGCCATACTTTTCAAATAATTCTTTTTTCTTCGCTGAATCTAAATACATGATTCTTTTTACTTTAATAAATTAATACTATGTTATCTAAGCGGTCGCAAAGGTAGACATTCCTTTTTGATTTGCAATAGATTCTACTATCTTTTTTGTGTTTTGAAGCATGAATGTCATATATATATCGTAAAAATATCGTATTTTTGCAGCCAATAAATTAGTCTTCAATGCAAAAGATCAGAAACATTGCGATTATCGCGCACGTAGACCACGGCAAAACGACGCTCGTGGATAAGATGTTATTAGCCGGTAAGCTTTTCCGTGAAGGACAGGCAGAACCGGATCAGTTCATGGATAACAATGATCTGGAACGGGAACGAGGTATCACGATTCTTGCCAAGAACGTGTCTATCAATTATAAGGGATATAAGATCAATATTATTGACACTCCGGGCCACGCCGACTTTGGTGGCGAGGTGGAGCGTGTCTTGAATATGGCGGATGGTTGTTTGCTATTGGTAGACGCCTTTGAGGGGCCTATGCCGCAGACTCGTTTTGTTTTGCAAAAAGCGATTCAACTGGGTTTGAAGCCGATCGTGGTAATTAATAAGGTGGATAAGCCGAATTGCCGCCCGTCGGAAGTGCAGGAAATGGTATTTGACTTGATGTTTAGTCTGGATGCTACCGAGGAGCAGCTTGACTTCCCTACTATTTATGGTTCCGCCAAGCAGGGCTGGATGTCCGAGGATTGGAAGGAGCCGAAAGAGGATATCACGGCTGTGCTTGATGCGATCATCAAGTATATCCCCGAACCAAAGATGTTGGAGGGTACTCCGCAGATGTTGATTACTTCTTTGGATTATTCTAAGTATGTAGGTCGTATCGCCGTAGGACGTGTACACCGTGGCGAGTTGAAAGAGGGCCAAGATGTCATGCTTTGTAAGCGTGATGGTAGTATGGTGAAATCGAGGATCAAGGAAGTGGATGTATTTGAGGGCTTGGGACGTACGAAAGTTGATTCCGTGCAGTCCGGGGATATTTGCGCTATTATCGGTATCGATGGTTTCGAGATCGGTGAGACAATCGCCGACGTGAACGAGCCGGAGCCATTGCCAACGATCGCTATCGACGAGCCTACGATGTCTATGCTTTTCACGATCAACAATTCTCCGTTCTTTGGTAAGGATGGTAAGTTTGTTACTTCCCGTCATATTTTTGACCGTTTGCAGAAAGAATTGGATAAGAACTTGGCTTTACGCGTAGTTCCTACTGATTCCGCTGATTCTTGGTTGGTATATGGCCGTGGTGTGCTTCACTTGTCCGTATTGATCGAGACGATGCGTCGTGAGGGATACGAGTTGCAGGTAGGTCAGCCGCAGGTTATCATCAAGGAGATCGATGGTGAGAAATGTGAGCCGGTAGAGCAATTGACGGTGAATCTTCCGGAGGAATGCTCTAGCCGTATTATCGATATGGTAACGAAACGTAAGGGCGAGATGACCATGATGGAAAGCAAGAATGGTCGTATGCACTTGGAGTTCACGATTCCTTCCCGTGGTATTATCGGTTTGAACAACGCCGTATTGACCGCCTCTGCCGGTGAGGCTATCATGGCACACCGTTTCTTGGAATATCAACCGTGGAAGGGTGATATCGAACGACGTATGAATGGTTCGATTATCGCTATGGAGACAGGTCAGGCTTTCGCTTATGCCCTGAATAACTTGCAATCCCGCGGACGTTTCTTCATCGCCCCGGGCGAGGAGGTTTACGCTGGACAGGTGGTCGGAGAGCATACCAAAGACAATGACTTGGTGGTAAATGTCACCAAATCCAAGAAGTTGACGAATATGCGTGCCTCTGGTTCGGACGACAAGGTTTCCTTGGCTCCTCCTATCGTATTCAGCCTAGAGGATGCGCTTGAGTACATCAAGGGCGATGAGTACGTAGAGATCACCCCGAATAATATGCGTATGCGTAAGATCATCTTGGATGAGACAGAGCGCAAGCGCCAAGGTAGATAAATTCTTCTATTGAATAAATATAAAAACGCGACCTTTTAAAAAGGCCGCCGTTTTTATGTGTTATAGGATTTTAGAGATCCTTCAATGGGTTCGCGTAACTTCATTCTTTATTTTCCGGATCTTTTTTCTCTTCATCCGAAGTCGTGAATTTTATTACAAGCGATTCATCTTTAGGAGTCTCATACCAATCTCCGTGCGCTTTGCGGTAATCCTGATCAAAATTATAGGCATTGTCAATACTCTTATTCTCTATACACCAATGGAAAGGTTTATTTTCCGAATAAGGGATATCCAACACATATGGGTATAGATCCGTATTCTTTACGTTTTTACTTACCGGTCCCTTCCCGTTATCAATGTAAGGCATGATCAGTTGAGTTGAGCTATATGTTAATGTCTTTGTAATCCCACTTTCCGGTTCCTTGTCGAATTTCTCACATTGACATATCCATTGACATCGGAGAAAAAGGGAGTTAGTCCATTGGCGTCCTTAAATCCAAATTGGTTGTGGAATGTACAGCCTTTAGCCAGTAACTGAGCATAAACATCTGCGGTACTCTTATCGGTATATGCTGTGATGCTATAATATATGACAGCGTCATTGAAATCGAAATCGCCTTGGTTTGGATAATTATCTTCGAACAAGAGGAATCCTTTCTTGTTCGTTTGCGATTCTATGACGGGAGGGGTTACCGGCTCTGCCGGCTCGATGGCAACGGGATTACTTTCGATTAGACAAAGCATATCGTTGTAGTCTCCATCATAGGCCCTATAGTTTGGGCAGCGATTTTCCATTCCCAGTACATTTCCTTCAAAATCACCTTCTTGAATGTGGTGAATGAAGCCGTTTGCTACGTTTTTCTCTATTTTGAAAGAGGAATTACCATATTTTAAGGTATGGCCTACGTAATTATGGGAGAATGTCCCATTATCTGGTACTTTATTGTTATCCGGCCCATTTAATGCCGGAGTGGAGAACTGTGGACGGTCTGTGCCTCGATATACGAAACCGACGTTAAGCCCTTGTCGAATCTTCCTAGGGGTATTCGGGTATATTCTCCTGTCTTAGCCTTTGGTTGTTCCTCTTTGGAGTAAAAGATATAATTCTCGCCTTGATTGATCTTGTTGAAGTCAATGGCTTGGATGGTGCCATTGGTCTTTCCATAGAAGGTGCAGTCATCTAAAGTAAGATTCTCCATCTTCTCGGAGGGATATGTATAGAACCAAATTTTACCATACATATTGTCTTTGGACATTCCTCCATCGCTTATATAGGTCAGCCAAATATCCGCTTTCTCAAAGCTACTGGTAAAAACGGTTTCCGTGATTTTTAGATCAGAGCATCTATATAAATCCTCGCTTTTTACATTGTATGCTTTTTCTGGAAAGTATTTGTTATTGATCAGATGAAGGACTTCATCACTGATCGCATTTGTAGCCCGTAAGCTGCTTTTGGTATCGCTTCCGATCGTGATGTCCTTTACATCGCTCTCGATAAGTTCCCCATCCCCTCTTAGGATATAGAGTTTCTTTACGTGTGTAGGTACTTCCAGAGCCATATGGATCGGAGTTTTACCAATTAAATAAGGATCTTTGACTAAAGAGCCTTCCTCATAAGGATATTCATAATAAATAGAATATAGGGTCCCTTCATGCTGAGAAGATATGCTAACCTGTATGTTCTCGAAATTCTCGAACTGGGCTATGTAATCTTCTTCTTCTTTGGTAGGTTCTTTCGGATCTACCGTGGGGTCTTCTCCTTGAAAAATGTCATGTTTAACGCATGATCCCATTAGAAAGAGCAGACAAAATACCCACACCATTTGTTTCCAGATTTGTGATCTCATAATTTCTTTACCCTATTTGATTAATATTTACAACAACTTTATTAGATTTTGCAAATCTACGAATTTATTTCATGAAAAATCATTTGATAATCAATATTTTATTTCAAGCTGTTACGCTTTTATCAAATGTAGGATTGGATGGTGGGATAATAAAAAAAAGACCCCATCCAAAAGGATGAGGTCTTTTTTCTTATTTAGAAAGAATATTTTCTAATTATTTTACTAAAGCTGCGAAGTCAGAGTTAGTTGCGTATTTAGCGAACTCTAAGTCGATAGCAGCTTCCTTAGCCATGTTCTTATCAGCGGCGATAGCAGCCTTCAAGTTGTTGATAACACCGTTAGCGTCGTTCGTACGAGCGGCAACAACAGCCTTCAAATAAGAAGTTACAGCGTCAGGATTAGCAACACCGTTCAAAGTCTGAGAAGCCTTGCTGTAATCCTTAACCAAGATCTGAGCCAAAGCGGCGTTGTTAGTCTTAACAGAACCGAAAGAGTTAACAGCCTTAGCATATTCGCCTTGCTCTAAGTAAAGAACGCCAAGAGCCTCGCTCAATTCGTTTACGCCGGCAGCGTTACCGAACAATTGTTGAGCCTTAGCTTGGTCACCCTTAGTTAACGCGATCAAACCTAAGTTCATGTTAGCGGAAGCGTTATTCTTAATAGAGTTAGACTTGTTGAACATTTGCTCAGCCTTAGCCAAATCACCAGCCTTGAATGCCATCATACCGATGTTGTTCCAAGTACGGTAGCAGTTAGGATACAATTCAGAAGCTTTTGTATAGATAGCCATCTTCTCACCGTCGTTGTTAGTCAATGTAGCGGCGTAAAGGATTTCCTCGATATTCAACTCAGAAGGATTGCTCTTCGCCAAAGCGCTGATCTCGTCGTCAGACTTACCGATGATCTCGATGTTAGCAGTCAAACGAGAACGACGTAATTGCGGAAGGATAGTCTCAGCCAAGTCAGAGTAAACAGCGGAGATATTCTTGATTTCTTTCTCTCTTGTCTCAGGATCTTGGTACATAGAGATCACACGCAATACTAAGTCTTTATCTTGCAAGTTAGAAGCAGAAACTAATTCCTTGAAGCCTTCCCAGTCTTGAGCTGTGTAACGAGCGTCAACCGGAGCGTCAACCTTCATCTTCTTCAATTCCTTGTTCAAATATTTCGTAGTGTTTCCTTCACGATTCTCAGCCAACGTGTTGTTCAATTTGAAACCACCATCAGGAGAAGCGTAAGCGCTGATCTCGATAGCTACATTCTGGTTCGGAGCCTCGTCAGCGTTCTTAACAAGATCTTTCCATTCTTTGATAGCGTCAGAATTCAATTCTTTAGCGCGAAGGTTAGCTTGTTGGATCAAGAACATGATGTTAGCGTCATGAGCCTCTTTGATAATACGTTGGAATTTATCAGCTGCGATAGCTGCTGTAGCGGTAGCTGCGTCTGCCAATTCGGAAGTAGCGATAACGCCTTCACCGATCTTTACGTCTGGCAATTTAACAGTCTTGTTTTTGATCTTCGCGTCGAAAGTCAAATACAATTCTGATTTTTTCATCTCGGGTTTGTAAGTGAAAGAAGACTTCATAGTTACGTTAGCGCCTTCTTTTTGAGGGATTACTTGGTTGTTACCTTTTACTTTCTCACCTTGGTAAGTGTAAGAAGTGCCCCAAGCTTCGCCACCCTGGTAACGCAATACCGGAGTTACAGTTACAACAGCTTTCTTGTTGAACCATTTAGCGGGGAAAGTCGCGTTGATCGTTACAGGAACTTTGCCTCCGATAGCCTCTAGCGGCTGCGGCTCTGCTTTAATGTACTGTTCTGCCAACGGTTTCAACTTGTTTGAACAAGAAGAAAGAGTTAAAATGGCTGCCAATACGAAGAATGGCAATAAAAACTTTTTGTTCATAATCTTGATGTAAGTTTAAAATGTTACTATGTTAATATATTCACTTCCAAATTATCCCTTAGCCATTATCGTGCAAAACTAAAGTATTTTTTTGTTATGGATAGCAAAGAAGCGATAAAATCTTTTTAATTAATACTTATTAATGAATCCTAGGCTTGTTTTATACATAAAATATGGGTAGAATTATTGAAAAAATATGGCTCTGTACCTCTTGCCATTCTTTTCAATGGATGGTTTCCCAGAAGTCTTATTGTATATTTTTTGATTAAAATATAATCTTTTGTGTATAATGCTCCTCGCCATAGTGCACGGTTAGAAAGTAGACTCCAGATGTTAATTTTAGGAAATGGAGTGTAGCTTGCCTGTCCGTGATCTCTCCGTTTTCCGACACTTTTCCTTGTGCCGAGTGCAATGTATAAGTCGCTTTCTCTATTCCATCCGGCAAAACAAGGTGTACCATGCCTTTCTCCGGACCGAGATGAATGAGTACCTGCTCGTTCGCCTCGAGCTTTTCGTTGCTGACGGGGTTACCGTATTGAATGACGGGATCGATAAACAAGGAGGTGCTAAAACCTGCTTGCGTATATTCGGTAGCTTGTCTCCAGCCGTTTTTATCATGAACCCAAGCCGTATTCCGGGTCGTTTTGCCTTTGGGCAAATTGTAAGCGGAGAAATACGTGTTATCCGGGACGCTCTTGAGCTTATAGCCGATGTAGAACTTTCCGCTAACGTTCACGGGCTTGGAGAAATGGATATAACTTTCCTGTGACCGATTTAGGGATTTTGCGGTCTCAATAAACGTATCGTCCAATATCGATTTATTGCTGTAGGTGGGTTGGAATGTCTCCGTATATAATAAATGTAGAGGCTTAGAGTCGCCGCTGTAAACGGTAACTTCCACTTCCATTTGTTTGTAATTCGCTCCGGCAGGCGGTGTTACGAAATAAGCTCCGTATATGGTACCCGCTTCGGCTACTTGGTAAGCTTCCGCGTATTCAGTGATATTGGCGGGGTTGTTCCCGAACAAATACGCTTTTTCAGACCCGGGATAGAGCGTACATTCGGCGTTTTCTTGATTACCGGAGTCATAGATGTTGCTCAACCGGAAACAAGGGGCTGATTTATACGGATCAAGTCCCTCGCAAACCTTGGTCTCGTCATCGGACGGGTTTAGCCAATATTTGAGCTGTCTCTCGGGGGTATCGATCGCGTCCCAGGGTTTCTTCAAAGAGAAGAAGTAATCATTCTTCGGACTATTCTCACTGGACTGCCGCCGGATAACGCTCCGATAATCTCTCCGTCGGCATTGAATAAAGGAGATCCGGAGGAACCGCTGGCCGTATAACCTACTTCCCAAGTCTTGACATGCCAATGAGCGTTCTCGTAAAAAATCATGTTTGGATCTGTCAAGGTAAAGGGAGCCAGATCCTCATCGGATATACTGATTCGCTTTACCGAGTATTGGGGATGTTGGATGCACGTATAGGGGGCAGGTCCTACCTCTTGTGCGTTCCAGCCCGCGTAATAAGGCCTGTAATAAACCGGAGGTGTGGCGGTAAGTTCCAACAAGGCCATGTCTGCCATTTCATTAACCGCCTTGAAGTAAGTGGATGCGGTAGACATCTCTTCCGTTCCCCTTAGGATCGGGTCGCAGAAAGGGCTGTTGAAGTTGAAAAAGCAGACGATACTTCCGGCTATTTTCTCATAATCGGGGTTTTTCATCGTGAATTGCTTGTTCAGGCAATGGGAGGCGGTGAGTAGATAAGGCTTTCCGTCATTGTCCGTATTATTTATCAGGGTGCCCGTGCACCCTACACTTCCGTCTATGATCAGGAGAACGACGCTTTGCCCCCATTGGGCGTAATCGTTTGTCCCATCTTGATAGCAAGCTAACGGTGGAATTTTACCGATCAGTGAGGTGTTGTCTCCCGGTTCTAACCCCCGCAAGCTCCGGTAGCCATGGTTGACTTCCCCGACGGTCAGTCTTCCTTGAAAAGAGGCGTTGGCCGGTTCTTGATATTCTATGATCAGGCGATCCCCTTGGATAGGAGAGACCGGCAATAGGTTTAACTCCGAGTTGTTAGGTGATTGAACGAGCCTAATATCTGTGTCTGGTCCTCATTATATAGGAAGAGCTGGGCGCTTCGGGCAGTTCATATTCCGAGAAGAGCACGTTGATGGAAAGGGCCCCGGGCGAGTAGATCCCGAGTCTCCATACACGTGTCCCATCCGGCCCGGTGAAAGTTACGCCCGAGTTGTACCGATTGTAATCCGTTATGAATTTATAGGCAAAACGGAAACCGCTTCTTAGGTCGCTCTCATTCAGCGAGTCGATACGCAATTCCTCTTGGACGTCGAACGGAGGCATTTCTTTAAACATCTGTCCGTTTGTACTTCGCATGAGCGATAGCGGAAGCGGGCGGCCTCCGTGGCTAACCTGCGCTTTCAGATTTCCTTGAAACCTAGCATCGTTAGCAGGAATACAATGTATAAAGAGGTCAACTTTTTCATATCGGGCAATATAGCTATATTTCTTTACCCCATGATCTATATATCAAGTTTTTTCGCTAAGTTTGCCAATCGAAAAGTACGGACAAACTTAAATAAAACCAATATATAATTAAATTCTAAAGATATGGCAACACCTCCGTTTCACTACGAGCCGATGTTCCAAAAGGGACCGGACACAACAGAGTATTATTTGCTTACAAAAGATTATGTTTCCGTTTCTGAGTTTGAAGGAAAACCGATCTTGAAAGTCGCTAAAGAAGGTTTGACCGCTATGGCTAACGCCGCTTTCCGCGACGTATCATTCATGCTTCGCCGTTCTCACAACGAGCAGGTCGCTAAGATCTAAGCGATCCGGAAGCTACGGACAACGATAAGTACGTGCTTGACATTCCTTCGCAACGCCGAGGTAGCGGCTAAAGGCGTACTTCCTTTCTGCCAAGATACCGGTACGGCTATTATCCACGGCGAGAAGGGCCAGCAGGTCTGGACCGGTTACTGCGATGAGGAAGCGCTTTCCTTAGGTGTTTACAAGACCTACACGGAAGAGAACCTTCGTTACTCCCAGAACGCTCCGCTGAATATGTACGACGAGGTAAATACGAAATGTAACTTGCCGGCCCAGATCGATATCGAGGCTACGGAAGGCATGGAGTATGAGTTCCTTTGCGTGACAAAGGGAGGTGGTTCCGCCAATAAGACTTATTTATACCAAGAGACAAAAGCGATCTTGAATCCGGGTACATTGGTTCCCTTCCTCGTAGAGAAGATCAAGACGTTGGGTACGGCCGCTTGTCCTCCGTATCATATCGCGATCGTGATTGGCGGTACTTCCGCTGAGAAGAATTTATTGACGGTGAAGTTGGCTTCTACTCGTTTCTACGATAGCTTGCCTACGACCGGTAGCGAGGGTGGCCGTGCTTTCCGCGACGTGGAGTTGGAGAAAGAGGTATTGGCCGCCGCTCAGAATATTGGCTTGGGCGCTCAATTCGGCGGTAAATATTTGGCTCACGATGTCCGTATCATCCGTTTGCCTCGCCACGGCGCTTCTTGCCCGGTAGGTTTGGGTGTAAGCTGCTCCGCGGACCGTAATATTAAATGTAAGATCAATAAGGAAGGTATCTGGATCGAGAAGTTGGATAGCCATCCCGGCGAATTGATTCCGGAGGAACTTCGTCAAGCGGGTGAGGGCGACGCTGTCAAGATCAACTTGAACCAACCGATGGCAGATATCTTGAAGGAATTGGATAAATATCCGGTATCTACTCGTTTGTCATTGAACGGAACGATCATCGTGGGCCGTGATATCGCTCACGCTAAGTTGAAGGAGCGTCTGGATCGTGGCGAGGATCTTCCCCAATACATCAAGGATCATCCTATTTATTACGCGGGCCCGGCTAAGACTCCGGCAGGTATGGCTTGTGGCTCGATGGGCCCGACGACGGCGGGTCGTATGGACTCATACGTTGACTTGTTCCAGAGCCATGGCGGTAGCATGATCATGTTGGCGAAGGGTAACCGTAGCCAGCAAGTTACGGACGCTTGTAAGAATCACGGCGGTTTCTACCTAGGATCTATCGGTGGCCCTGCGGCTATCTTGGCTCAGAACAATATCAAGAGCATCGAGTGCGTGGAATATCCGGAATTGGGTATGGAAGCGATCTGGAAGATCGAGGTAGAGAACTTCCCCGCGTTATCTTGGTAGATAACAAGGGTAATGACTTCTTCAAGCAGATCAAGCCTCGTTGCTGATTCTTTGATCGGTAAAGATAAATGAAAAGCGGTATCCGGCGGCAAGCTGGATACCGCTTTTTTTTTAAAAAAAAAGTCGTACGTGTTTTTTTAATAGGTTAATCCCACGATCCACAACGGTAGTTTCTTGCCAGAGGCGAACTCCATATTGTCAGCCAAGATGAAGGAATCGGGGAGATCCGCTATTCTTATGATACGGGTGCTCGTTTGTGCCAGTAATCGTTCTTGTTTAATAAATAGGCTATCCATACGCTGATTGATTGAATGAGAAATATACGATTTGTTTAAGATAGATAGCAAAAAGTACCCAGATCTGTTAAGAGTAGAAAGCAAAACCTGTAAGTATCCGGTCGTAGCGTACTTTGCGTATTGGTTTTCAAAAGTTTGTATAAATATCAATGAAACTATTACACTTTAATTTTTTACCTTTGTTGCGTTTAAGTGATAAAACAGATTTCCAATGCCTCGTATATACATCCTCTTGATGTCGGTCTTGATCTCGGCTTTTTATGCTTGCGATCATCGGGGGAAGCCTTATCCCGCTACCCTGTTGCAGATCGAATCCCTTGCGGATACAAATCCGGAGGAAGCCCCCCCTTTGTTGGATCGATTGCGGGATAGCCTTTCGTCCTTTGATGAGGAACAGCGTATGTATTATGACTTGCTCGACTTGAAGGTCAATGATAAGATGTATGTCCGGCATACTTCCGATTCCCTGATCAAGCGAATCACGCTTTTTATGAGGTATATGGCGATCGGGATAAATTACTGGAGTCTTATTACTATATGGGACGTGTCTACCGGGATCTGAACGATGCTCCGGAAGCGTTGAAGTATTTCCAAAAGGCATTGGATGTGGCGGGAGATACGAGAAAGTACCGATTATTGTCCAATGTCTATTCGCAGATGGGGATGCTTTATGATTATCAGAATGTATATGAAGAGGCGATCCGTATGTATGAGAAAGCGGCTGAGTATAAATTACTGAAAGGAGATAGTACTAGTTTGTCTCTTGTGCTGAGAGATATTGCCCGGGTATATGATATGGTCGATAAGAATGACAGTGCGCTTCTCTATTTTCAAAAAGCGGCAATTATAGCGAATGAAACAGGAAATAGACATCGATATTCCGGTATATTGACTGAGCAGGGTGATCTTTACCGGGAATTGGGAATGTATGATAAGGCATTGGAATGTTTGTTTGAATCATTAAAAGATTCCGTAGGCCGGAATATGTACCCCACTTATTCTACATTGGGACATATTTATTTAGAGGTGGGAAGATTGGACTCTGCCGACTACTATTTAAGGAGATGCTTGGATAGTCCTGATTTATATGTTAGAGACGCTATTTATGAGTACTTGTCGTTTTTGTATGAGCGTCGGTTGAATTATCGGGAGGCTATTCGCTATGTCCGTCTTGGCCAGCAAGTGCAAGATTCCATCCGCAAGATAACCGATTCGGAGGAAATCCGTAAAATGACCTCTTTATATAATTATCAAAAGCGGGAAACTGAGAATTTACGGCTAAAGGGCGAGAATGACCGGATGCAGATTCGTATTTACCGGATATTATCCTTGTTCGGATTGGGGCTTTCGATAACCTTATTGTTATATATAGACTGAAACGGCAGAAAGAGCGTTGGCTAGGCAGTTTGAGGCGCTTCAGCGGGAAAAGCAAGAACAATATGAGAGAAGTTTTCAATATGTAGAAGCGAATAACGTGAAATTGAATGAATTGGGAACCTTACTATCTAAAGACCATGAAGATACAAATTCATTGCTTCATGTGCGAAAAGAACTTTTGCAAGTGACCAATGAACAAATACAGTTGCGGCGTACCGAGCGTGATTTGTTAGAGTCGGATTTAAGGCATTCGGATATCTATATGAAATTCCATTCCACGAATGAGGCAGATCAGATAATCAGGGAAGAAGATTGGAATGCTTTACGGAAGGAGTTAGATAAGACATACAATAATTTTACGAATCGTCTATATCAGTTATATTCGGGAATGTCATTGATAGAACTCCGGATTTGTTACTTGATAAAGATATCAGTCAAGGTAACTGATATGGCAAAAATCTTGGGTCGCTCCAAACCCTCCGTATCCTCATCCCGTAAACGGCTTTATAAAAAAATAAAGGGAGAGGATGGAACCCCGAATGAACTGGATGAATTAATCGCTGGTCTTTAGCCTTATACAACTCTGCGAACAAAAAGCGAACAGTGTTTTAGCCCCGAATCCACCTTATCGGATACTTTTGCAGTCAAAAAATGAATGGGATGAAAAGATTTTTATTTTTTGACTTTATTTGAGTTGTGTATGCTTATGGACACATACGGTGGCTGGAAGAGAGCATAAGAATGAGCGTGATGAGGAAGAGGAGCGCTCTATTTCTCCTAATCCGGTAGAAGTGAAGATTGTAAATGATGGAATCATGTTCTATTTTATGAAGCCATTAGACAATGTGTTTATACAAATTGTTGATGATAGTGGGATGCTCGTATATGAAGAGTCTGTACCTCTTTCTACTTCTCAGAGCTATTGTATTTCCATGCAAGGTTCTTTTATTTAAACCTTATTTAATAAGAGTAGAAGGAGACAACATCTATGAAGAGTTTTTTATTCTTTTCTAAAATTGAATGTGAGGATGATTTGTAATATTTAATTTCTTTGATTATTCAATGTTTAATTTATAAATAGTTTTTTGTATGAAAAAGATTCTAATTTTATCATGTTTGTTTTTGTTTTTTGTGTCTTCTTGTTCTAACCAAGAAGAGGTTATCGTAGGAGATGGTCTTGACTATGATAACATGAGTGAAGAAGATTTGAGGAAATGTGCGGAAGCTAATGGTGCAATTACGTGGAATCAGTTTATTGAACTTATGGGTGAATTTATGGAATCAGAACAATCCCCATTAATTGAGACTAAGGCTACGAGTGAGACTTTTAGTGTGACAGGATATGATAACACATTCTTAGTGGAAGAAAATAAAAAAGTTCTTATCAACAAATCACCTACAAATATTCCTACTGGTTATTACTTTTGTGATATCTATATTGTTAGAAAATGGTGACCCTTCCGGACGGAACCCTGGGAGTAACTAAAGAGTCTCCAAAATGTGGATTTGATCCGAACTCAATTGGTGGGGGACTGCGAGGTTGTGGCGGTAGATGGTCAAACAGGTAATAGATTCTATATGAAAACGGCTGCATATCAAGTTAAATATGATATGCTGGGGCGTCAGTGGAATCGATGGGATCCCAGTTTGAATGCTTTGGTTTGGAATTACGCTTATATTTATTAAACGTTACTGTTTGTGCAGGCTAAACGATGATCATGGCCTGGATATAAGGTTTATGGTCGTTTGTTTAGTCTGTACTAGGTTTGCTATCCGGTAATTTTAGTTAATAACATAAAAAATTAGTGATGAGGATGTTGAGAATTTTCTTTGTTTTGTATTGTTATATACTGATTGATATGTCTCTCACTCATGGATTGATTTACAATGTCTGTATATTTGCCTCCTTTTTCAAGGTAACCAATGGAACTTGATAAATAGAAATGTTTTGTTTGTAAATACTCGATATCTAATGATATTTGATAAGTCGTTAACTTATGGGGGTATAAATCTATATTTGCACCTTTGACTCCTTTTGTTTGTAATTTCGAAAAAGCTAAGCCGTTTTCTAATTTAAATACTTGTGCGTTCAGATTAGAGATACATGATAATAGATTAACATACAAGAGCAAACAGTTTCTCCTAGGGAAAACTAAAGTTTCGTAAGCACAAAACTAAGGTTTCCTCATGAGGAAACAAATGTTCCATAGCGGAAAACTTTTGTTTTATACTAAGAAAAACTATAAATATCAATTAATCAGTTTTTAGATGATATATGAAGCATGATCAATAGATAGCTTGCCGGCTAAGCAATGTCTCCGTCTTCTGCCGCTTCTTGAAAAAGATAGGACTAATAATGCGGTTGGCGAGTAGGGGACGATGGTGTTTTGTGATTGAAAAGTAGTAAATGGTGGTAGATACGAGCCAATAGTGGTAGATGCTATTTATCTACCACCACTCGATAAATAACTTATGACCAATTGCTTATAGCTATAGTTGTAGGTGTGGTAGATGATTTGATAAAAAAATCCCGGATAGCGTTTAATCTACCCGGGATTATATATAATGTATAAGACCTTATCTTAGTCTCTGTACTCCCCTGCGAGTCCGCGATCACCACGATCTTGACGAGGACCACGGTCTCCACGGTCTGGACGAGGTCCACGCTCACCTCTTTCTGGTCTTGGTGGACGTTCCTCGTAACCTTCCGGTTTCGGAAGCAATACCTTGCGGGAAAGTTTGAACTTGCCTGTCTTCGGATCGATATCAACCAACTTGACAGAAACCGTATCGCCTTCCTTCAAGCCGGCTTGCTCAACGGTCTCCAGACGTTTCCAGTCGATCTCGGAAATGTGAAGCAAACCATCCTTGCCCGGCATGAACTCAACGAACGCACCATAAGGCATGATAGAGGAAATCTTTCCTTCATAAACCTCTCCGATCTCAGGAACAGCCACGATACCTTTGATCGCCTTGACAGCCGCGTCGATCGTAGCCTTATTCGTGCCGGAGATCTCGATCTTTCCTACGCCGTCTACCTCATCGATAGATACCGTAGCTCCCGTCTTCTCTTGGATACCTTGGATGATCTTACCGCCCGGGCCGATTACCGCACCGATGAATTCTTTACCGATAATCATCGTCTCGATACGAGGTGCATGAGGTTTCAAATCCTCGCGAGCTTCCGGTTGAGCCTCCAATATCTTGCCCAAGATATGCATACGACCCTCTTTCGCTTGAGCCAAAGCATTCTCAAGGATCTCGTAAGACAAACCGTCTACCTTGATATCCATCTGGGTAGCCGTGATACCGTCTTTCGTACCCGTTACCTTGAAGTCCATATCACCCAAGTGATCCTCGTCGCCTAAGATATCAGACAAGATGGCGTAGTTCGTACCCTTGTTCTCGGAGATCAATCCCATAGCGATACCGGATACCGGTTTCTTCATCGGAACACCTGCGTCTCTCAACGCCAAGGTACCGGCGCAAACCGTAGCCATAGAAGAAGAACCGTTAGACTCCAAGATATCGGAGATTACACGTACTACATACGGATAGTTGTCCGGGATCATACGTTTCAGCGCACGGTGAGCCAAGTTACCGTGTCCGATCTCACGACGGCCTACACCACGTGTTGCTTTGGCCTCGCCTGTGGAGAACGGGGGGAAGTTATAATGTAAAAGGAAACGCTCGTATCCATGGTTCAATACGTCGTCTATCATTTTCTCATCAGACTTCGTACCTAAAGTTACCGTAGATAAAGACTGAGTCTCTCCACGTGTAAAGATAGCGGAACCGTGAGGACCCGGCAGGCAATCTGTCTCGATCCAGATCGGACGGATCTCGGTATCTTACGACCGTCCAAACGCTTGCCCTCATCAAGGATGGCACGGCGCATAGCCTCTTTCTCTACATCGTGATAGTAGCGACCGATCATTTCCAGTTTCTCGTCCGTCAACTCCTCCTCGGAGAATTGAGCCTTGTATTCCTCTACGATTTTCTCGAATGCCTCGCTGCGTTCGTGCTTGCCGCTACCGGATGTGGCTACGGCGTAAGCTTGGCGTAACATTTGTCGTGTACGTCCTTGCGCAACTCGTCATCGTTTACCTCGTGGCAATATTCGCGTTTTACCAATTTGCCGCAAGCCTCGGATAATTCCAATTGAGCCTTGCATTGTACCTTGATAGCCTCGTGAGCGACCTTGATAGCCTCAAGCATCTCAGATTCCTGAACCTCGTTCATCTCACCCTCAACCATCATGATGTTGTCTATGGTAGCGGCAACCATGATGTCGATATCAGCTTCTCCAATTCCGCGGAAGTTGGGTTGACGATGTATTTTCCATCCGTACGAGCTACGCGAACCTCAGAGATCGGTCCGTTAAAAGGAATATCAGAAACTGCCAAAGCGGCGGAAGCGGCCAAACCTGCTAATGCGTCCGGCAAATCTTCGCCATCCGCGGAGAACAATATAATATTTACATATACCTCAGCGTGGTAGTTGTCCGGGAAAAGAGGACGCAACGCACGGTCTACTAAACGAGATGTGAGGATTTCATAATCAGAAGCTTTTCCTTCTCTTTTTGTAAAACCTCCGGGGAAACGTCCAAAAGCGGAGTATTTCTCTTTGTATTCTACTTGCAACGGCATGAAGTCAACACCCGGGTTCGCATCTTTAGCGGCACAAACAGTGGCGAGCAACACGGTGTTGTTCATACGAACGGTAACCGCTCCGTCCGCCTGTTTGGCCAATTTCCCGGTTTCGATGGTAATGGTTCTTCCATCACCTAACTCGATCGTCTTGTTAATTGGATTAAGCATAATCTTTTTTCTTATTTTTCTATCTGTCAAAAATTGGTGCAAATGTAATGAAAGTTTACCTGTAATTGCATGAAAATGAAAAGAAATAACAGTCTTGAAATACTTTTTTGAAAAAAGCCTTGAAGAAATACGGAATAATAGTGCCACAATTGTAAAATAATGTATATTTGCACCGGATTAGTAATATAGACAAACTGGAATAATGAAACAAATATCTACGAATTTACTAGCTGTGCTGTGTGTTATGTTGCTTTTGTTCACGGCTTGTAAGAAGAATTCTGATTTTACGGTGGAAGGTGTAGTGTCCGGCGCTGATGGCAGATGATGTATCTGGAGAATGTAGGTGTGTCGACGGTAGAGTTGATGGACTCCGTAAAACTGACGGCGGCCGGTAAATTCAGCTTTACGAAGCCTCGTCCGGCATTCCCGGATTTTTATCGCTTGCGTCTGAATAACCAATTGATCAACTTCTCGGTAGATTCTACGGAGACGATCTCGTTCGTGGCCGATGCCGGGACTTTCGCTACTTCTTATAGCGTGGAGGGCTCAGAGAATTGCAAGGCGATCAAGAATATTACCTTGGCTCAATTAGACGCGAACCAAGCGATCCATCGTTTACGGAAAGAGTCTGAGTCCGGTCTGTTGGCGGATTCCGTATATTCCCGTCAGGTGCTCGAGGCCGCCGAGGCTTATAAGGACGTGGCTCGTAAGTATATTTATTCCGCCCCGATGTCCGCTGCCGCTTACTTTGCCTTGTTCCAGCAAATCGACGGCTTGCTGTTCTTCGATTTGTATGACAAGAACGACTCGAAGGCTTATGGTGCCGTAGCCACCAGCTTCGATCACTATTATCCGGAAAGCCCTCGTGCTAAGCATCTGTATAACTTGGCTCTTCAATCGATAAAGGTGATTCGTAGCCAGCGCCCGATGGACTTGGATAAGGTGGAGAAGAAAGAGGTTAGTTTCTTGGATATCGAGTTGCCGGATGTACATGGGGAAAACACGAAATTGTCTTCTGTCGCTACAGGTAAGGTGGTGTTGATCAACTTCACGGCCTATATGTCCGAATGGTCTCCTGCCTTGAATATGGAATTTGGCGATTTATATACGAGGTACCACGATAAGGGCTTGGAGATTTACCAGATCTCTTTGGATAATGATGTCCACTTCTGGAAGAACGCCGCTTCTAATTTACCTTGGACTTGCGTGCGTGATCCACAGTCTGTTTACTCTCAGACCGCGGCGTTGTATAACGTGAAACAGCTTCCGGCGATCTTTATCTTGGATCGCAAGGGAAACTTGGTTAAACGGGTGGACGACGTGAAGAAACTTGAGGCTGACATCAAGTCCGTATTGTAAAATGTTCATGATTTAATCATCAGATTTATATGTTATAAAGCACTTTCGTAAACTTGTTCATCTTAGAAAGATAACCTAACTTTGCGGAGTCTTGAAATGATAAAAAAGGGGAGTTCCGGCCATATGACTTGGTCGGGATTCTTTTTTATTATGCGATAATCAATCAATATTAATATAAA
>ENA-OQAA01000397-OQAA01000397.1-human-gut-metagenome-genome-assembly--contig:-NODE-397-length-30716-cov-5.828468_pt1 | contig 30716 bp, 46 predicted proteins | sample MGYA00242489_ERZ504515 | MGnify/ENA primary metagenome ERZ504515 (study PRJEB26092, sample SAMD00036237) | human gut metagenome | host: Homo sapiens | study: EMG produced TPA metagenomics assembly of... | reverse complement strand
CCGCACCCCTGCCAGACCCTACCGACAACGCCAGCCGCTAGCCCGCCGGCACCCCGCCGCCAGCCAAACGCCGGAGGGGTCAGATTCTCCACCTAACGGGATAGAGCTTTAGGCTTAGGGCTTAGACCTAGAGGGCTAGAACTCGCCTTATCTATCCCCCTGCCCCCCTTCCTTCTCCGGCCCGGCCTCGGCCATCTCCGGCACCGCCGCCGCCCCGATGAGCAAGGTACTGCCCCCCCGGGGCGGGGCGAATGCGGGTTCCGAAGCCCCAAAAGTTTTCTAGGTATCAATTTTTTTGAAGGGCTTCCCCCCTCCGGCCCGAAAAATAAGGGGGCGGGTCAAAAATTTCAGGGATTTGGGCACCATGGCGGTGGCGTCACCGGGATGGTGCATACCATATTGGTGGAACCAACAAAATGGTGGCTGCTTACAATTTGCAAGCGGCTGATGATTTGTCAGTGCCGCCAAAACATCCAGACAGCGATCTTGTTGAGGTCAACAAAATCGGGAGGAACCATCTTGTCAGGAGCGGCAGTTCACAGAATGTTTACATTTACAAGCCCAGAAACGGCCTTTTGGGGCAAAAGATGAGACACTATGAGACGTTTTTAGTGGTATAATTGGTACAGTGGATTTATGGAAGAAGCCCCACGGTGGAAGCACCGAGGGGCTTTTCTCATATCCGGGTGTGCCGCAGGACCGGCGGCACCACATAGATGCTCTGTCAGACTTTTTGCCTGGCAGGGCATTTTTTATTGCTCGAAAACGGAGGGGTCATAAATGGCAAGGCGAAGCGATGAGCGAGATGCCGCCCGCGCTGAGTACATGGCCCGGAAGAAAAAGGGCGGCGAAGTCAGTCTTCGACAGCTGGCGGACGATCTCCATCTTAAATATGATACGGTCCGCCGCTGGAAGGCAAAGGATGGGTGGGACCCGCCCGCACCCCGGAAGCCCGGCGGACAGCCGGGAAACAAAAACGCCGTGGGCAACCCCGGCGGCGGGGCACCTGTCGGGAATGAGAATGCAATGAAGGATGGAGCCTATGCGACCATCTTCTTTGACAAGCTCACCCCGGAAGAAAAACAGATCGTAGAGAATGCGCCTCGGAACAGCACCGAGCTGACTTCCCACGAAATCGGTGTACTGCTGCTCCGGGAAAAGTACATTCTGGACAAGATCAAAGAGTATCAGGCTTTACCGCCTGACCAGATGATTACATCCAGCGTCATGGATATGCGAGTACCCGGCGGACGTGGCAAGCGGAAGCGGGACGGCGCAAACCAGCAGATCGGTATGTATCAGAAGGAGACCCCGGCACAGCGTATCTTGCAGCTGCAGGAAGCCTTGAACAAAATTCATGGCCGCATCCTGTCTGCGGCGGCCCAGATGCAGAAAAACGAAATGGACAAGCTGCACCTGGAAACCGAACAGCAGCGGCTTGAACTGCTGCGCATCCGGGCGACCGGCGAGATCGGAGAACCGGGGGACGGTGACAAAGATGCTGTACACGAGTAAGGCCGTTGGCGAATGGCTGGGTATCACTGACCGTCAGGTGCGGAACCTGCGGGATCAGGGCGTGCTGTCCGAAGTCCGGCCCGGTGTCTTTGACATGAAGGTCTGCGTCCGGCAATACCTGAACTTCAAGATCGGCAACAAAGACGATCAAGCCCGCCTTGTTGCTGCCCGTGCCGAGAGGGAGGAAACCCGCGGCAAGATCGAGAAAATGCGGATGGAGGAAGCCCAAGGCGACCTGCACCGCACCGAGGACGTGGAACGCGCCCTGAAAACCATCTTTGCAAATTTCAAGAACAGGCTGGAAACCATCCCGACTAAGTACGCAAGTACCATGGCCCAGCTGACCGACCCGGCGGAAGCCCACGACATTCTGCAAAAAGCAGTGCAGGAAGCACTTGTGGAATTGAGTGACCCCGAAATTGCGCTGGCAGCACCAGCGGGGGAGGAACCCGAAGATGAGCAGGAAGAATAAATGCCGGAATTGTGTCTGGGGAACCCGGCTGAATGAGATCCAACAGTTCTGCCCGTTCGGCGGCTGTGTGAAGAAAGGCGGCGGCAGCAATGGCGATGATCCACCTGGAACCGCAGACTGCACAGATGTTCAGCCGAGCACTGGGTGCGCTGAAGCCGCCCCCGAACCTGACCCTTAGCCAGTGGGCAGATAGCTACCGCCGCTTGTCGGCGGAAGCATCCGCAGCGCAGGGCCGCTGGAATACGGACAATGCACCTTTCCAGCGGGAGATTATGGATGCCATCGGGGATGTTCACATCCGGAAGGTGGTTGCCATGATGTGTGCCCAGTCCGGCAAGACGGACGGCCTGATCCTGAACACCATCGGGTACTACATGAGTTACTACCCGGCTCCTATCATGATTGTGCAGCCTACAGTGAATCTGGCGAAAGTTTCAGCAAAGACCGCTTGGCGACCATGATCCGGGACACGCCGGTGCTCCGTGGTCTTGTGGACAACAAGAGCCGTTATTCCGGCAATACGATCATGAAAAAGAACTTTGCCGGTGGGCAGCTGACCATTGTTGGCGCGAATGCCCCCACCGACCTCCGCGGCCGCCCCATCAAGGTGCTGCTGGCGGACGAGGTAGACGCTTACAAGGCAAGCGCCGGCAAAGAGGGCGACCCGGTCATGCTGGCAGAGCAGCGCCAAACGACCTACTGGGATTACAAGACGGTGTTGGTGTCTACCCCAACCACCAAAAACAATAGCCGCATTTTGGACGAGTTTAACGCATCCACCCAAGAGGAATGGACGGTGCCTTGCCCGAACTGCGGCTTTTATCAACCTTTGTATGGGACAACATGGTGTTCGACAAGGAAAAGTGGCCGGAAGGCGGCGTGCAATACCGTTGCGCCGAGTGTGGCTGCCTTGACAACGAATACCGCTGGAAGAAGAACAGCCTGCAAGGAAAGTGGCACGCAGAACACCCGGAGCGTCAGTGCGAGGCTTCCACATGAACAAGATCGGTTCCACCCTCTGCGGGTGGGACAAGATCGTGGAGGACTTCATTGCCGCCGACCTGGATGCAAAGCGCGGTGACTACGAGAAGATGCAGGTCTTTGTGAACACTGACCTGGGCTTGCCGTGGGAAGAACCGGGCGAAGCGGTGGAAGCAAACAACCTGCTGGATCGCCGAGAGTTCTACGAGGCGGAAGTGCCGGACGGCGTGGTGTACCTGACAGCCGGTGTCGATACGCAGGACAACCGCTTTGAGGCGGAAGTCGTGGGCTGGGGCATCGGCAAGGAAAGCTGGGGCATCCGGTATCAGCGCATCTACGGCGACCTGAAACGTGGACAGGTCTGGGCAGATCTGGACGATTTCCTATCAAAGACTTGGAAAAAGAAGGACGGCACGGAACTGTCCCTGCGGTGTGTCTGCATGGACAGCGGCGGCCACTTCCCGGATCAGGTCATACGGTTCTGCAAAGAGCGCGAGGAACGGCACATCTGGCCCATCAAAGGCCGTGGCGGTATGGACGTACCATACCTGCGCAACCCCACAAAGAACAACCGCGTAGGCGGCGAGCTGTTTACGCTGGGCGTTGATACCGGCAAGAACCATGTCCTTGCCCGGTTGAAGGTGCTTATCAAAGGGCCGAACTACTGCCACTTCCCGGCGGCAGAGGATGCCGGGTATGACGAAAACTATTTCAAGATGCTTACTGCGGAGCACAAGGTCACACGCTGGAAGTCTGGCCGCAAGGTGGAGCGGTGGGAGCTGAAAGACCCGGCACAGAAGCGTAACGAAGCGTTTGACGTTCGGAACTACGCAACGGCGGCGCTGGAAATCAGCAATCCCCCCGGTTTGGAGATCCCCGGAGAGGAAGCACCACGCCAGACCGCACCGCGCCAGTACCGCAGAAGAAGATCAGGAGGTATCTAAACAATGCCGATCATCTCAAAAGAAGCCGCGCAGCGGCATCTTGATATGTGGATGGAAGCAGAAGCTGCTGTTTCGACAGGGCAAAGCTACCAGATCGAACAGATGATGCTGACCCGTGCCAGTTTGAAACAGATCCGGGAGAGCATTATCTTCTGGGAAAAGAAAGTAGCCGAAGCGGAAGCAGAAGAAAAAGGCCGGGGCAGAAACCGAATCTACCACTTCTCGCCGCATGATGTGTAAGGACGGTGGACTACATGGCAAATATTCTGGATAAAGCCATTGCGGCAATCAGCCTGAAAAAGGGTATCGCCGCGCTGTGGCACGCGCCGCGCTGTCCGTCATGAACAACGGCACCGGCTACGGAAACTACGGAGCAAGCCGCATTTCCCGCGCTATGCGCAGCTGGCACGTTGGCGGCGGCAGCGCAAAAGAGGATATCGAAGATAATCTTGATATTCTGCGCAAACGGAGCCGGGATGCTTATATGGGCATCCCTCTGGCAACGGGTGCCATCAAGACCCTGCGCACCAACGTGGTGGGCAGCGGCCTTGTGCCGACCCCGCAGGTGGACGCGGACTATCTGCACTTGAACGAGGAACAGGCAGACAGATTGCAGGCGCAGATCTCCCGCGAATTTGAACTTTGGGCGGACAGCACCCTTTGCGATGCTGCTGGCATGGATAACTTCTGGCGGTTGCAGACGCTGGCGTTCACCAGTTTCCTGATGAACGGCGATGTGTTTGCGGTGGTGCAGTTCGACGAACATCCGCACTGGCCGTATGCTCTGCGGCTGCGCCTGATCGAGGCTGATTTGATTTGCAGCCCTGACCGCACGGACATAATGGCACCCTGCACGATAGACAAGCATGACGTGTTCCAGATCGTGCAGGGCGTGGAAACGAACCGGGACGGCGCGGTGGTGGCGTACTGGATAGCAAGTCGGCATCCGCTGGCTTACGACAGCACGGTGCCGCTGACATGGACGCGGTAGAAGCCCGCGACCCCGAAACGGGAGAGCCGAACATTCTGTGCGTCACACAGAGGGAGCGTGCCGGGCAGCGGCGCGGCGTGCCCTTGCTGGCTCCGGTGCTGCCCACGCTGAAACAGATGCAGATACACAGAAGCAGAGCTGGCGGCGGCTATCGTGGCATCGTCCATCACGCTGTTTATCAAGCATGAAAACCCGACCAGTCAGGCACCGTTCGGCGAGGAACCGGCGGATAAGGCGGAGGACCCGAACACCCCGCCCGATGAACTGGGCATCGACCTTGCACCGAGCGCGGTGTTCGACCTTGCACCGGGAGAGAGCACGGATACGTTCGACCCGAAGCACCCGACCACGACCTTTGACGGCTTCATGTCGGCCATGTCCAATCAGGTAGCGACCGGCGTAGAGATCCCCAGTGAGGTGCTTTACAAGAAATTCAGTTCCAACTATTCCGCAAGCCGCGGCGCACTGAACGAGTTTTGGCGCACCTGCGGTGTGCTGCGGGATAGCTTTGCAGCGGACTTCTGCCAGCCGGCCTACGAAAAATGGTTTGCCGAGGCAGTAGCCCGTGGGCGCATCAATGCGCCCGGCTTCTTTGACGACCAGGCTGTGGCGAAAGCCTACATGGGCTGCACATGGAACGGTCCTGCACGCACCAATCTGGATGCCAAGAAAGAGATCGAGGCGGCGATTCTGCGTGTTCAGCAGGGCATCAGCACAAATGAGCAGGAAACTGCACAGATGACCGGTGGAAACTGGCGGGCAAACATGAGGCAGCGCAAGAGCGAAATGGAAAAAATGAAGGAGGTAGGGCTAAATGAGCAAACCAAATTCCAGGACGAACCAGAAGATGACAAATGATAAGTTTTGGCAGTTCCGCAATCTGGCCGGTGATGACCAGAAGGCGGAACTTCTGCTTTACGGCGATATTTCCGAGCGCAGCTGGTGGGAAGATGCCGCGACCCCGAAACGGTTTGCGGATGACCTTGCCGCCCTGGGCGATGTGAAAGAAATCACCGTGTACATCAACTCCGGTGGCGGTGATGTGTTTGCAGCACAGGCCATTGGCAATATGCTGGAACGCAACGCGGCCACTGTGACCGCCCACATCGACGGCCTGTGTGCCAGTGCAGCAACCATTGTTGCCTGCCATGCAGACAAGGTGGTGGCGGCGGCAGACAGCAGCTACATGGTGCATCCGGTCAGTATGGGTGTCTGCGATTATCTGACCGCAGAGGATCTCAACAACTGCCTGAAAGCACTGGAAACCATCCGCAGCAGCATCGTCACCCTGTACGCCAAGAAGTCCGGCAAGACCGAGGACGAATGCGCCAGGTGGATGGATGAAACGAACTGGTGGACGGCAACGGAAGCCAAGGAGAAGGGCTTTGTGGACGAGGTGGACGACGAAGCGGACGATTCTGTTGTGGAGAACCGCAACGGCATCCTGTTCGTCAACAGCATCAGTATGAACACCCCGTTCAACAAAGCACCGAACTTTGTCAGAAGCCGGGTGGTGGATAAGACCACGGCCCAGCCTGAAAATACACCCCAGGCGGATCAGCCGGGGAACAAAACCCATGGGGAGGTAACAGACATGGACATTAAGGACATCAAGACCGTGGACGATCTCCGCAAGGCGTGCCCGGATATGGTAGCCAAGATCGAGACCGAGGCTATCAATGCCGAGCGCACCCGCATTCAGGAGATCGAAAACGCCACTCTGCCCGGCGCGGAGGATGAAGCGAATGAGGCGAAGTTTGTGAAGCCATTGATTCCGCATCCTTTGCGAAGGCCGTCATTGCCAGCATGAAGGCAAAGCAGCAGAAGCAGAGCAAGGATTATCTGGACAAGGCAAAGGCCAACGCCCAGACTTCCGGCGCGAACAACATCACCAATCCGCCGCCCGCTGACCCGGATCCGAAGGACGCGGAAGCAAACGTTTTCCTGGCCGCGATCCGCAAGGCAAACGGTGTGAAGTAAGGAGGAAAGAACCATGAGCATGGATCTTGCAAGAAAAGATTTCAGCACCGCGCCGAAGTATTTCATTGCTGGCGTGGACATTGGTATCGCAAAGGCAACCAAGACCGCAAGCGAAGCTGTGGAGGCACACGCCCCCGTGCTGATTGCAGACGGCAAGGTGAAGCCTATTGCGGCACCGGCAAGCGCAGGCACGGCAGTCCTGACCGGCCTGTACGGCATTACTGCTGACAGCGCAGACGCAAACAAGGAAGTGCCGGTCTATCTGACCGGCGAGTTCTTTGCTGACGGCCTGGTGCTGCCCAATAACGTGAGCGTGGACGACGTTGAAGTTCCTCTGCGCAATCTGGGCATTTTCCTGAAGTGATAGGAGGAAACAAAAATGGCAAACGAAATCAACATTTATGAGCCGCGGTATCTGGCCGAGGCTGTGCGCACCGCACCCCCGATCTGCACTTTCCTGCGCGATCGTTTCTTCTCCAAGGTTAAGACGTTCCCCACTAAGAACGTTGACATTGATATCGTCAAGGGCAACCGCAAGATGGCAGCTTTCGTCCATCCCATGGTCGGTGGCGAAATCGTGCAGAACGAGGGCTACGAGACCAAGTCCTATGCACCGCCGCTTATCAACCCGGCAACTGTCACCACCGCAGATATGTTCCTGCAGCGCCTGCCCGGTGAGGATATCTACTCCGGCCGCACCCCTGCTGACCGTGCAGCAGAAAAGCTGACCGAGGAATACAACAAGCTGAACGACATGACCACTCGCCGCGAAGAGTGGATGGCAGCCCAGGTACTTACCACCGGCCAGCTGAAGGTGAAGGGCAAGGGCGTGGATGAAGTCATCGACTTTGGCTTCACCAACAAGATCAATCTGGAGGGCACGAAGCAGTGGGGTAAGTCTGCTGCCGATACCATGGGCAACCTGCGCGAATGGAAGCGGCAGGTGAGCCGCAACGGCTTTGCAAATGCAAACATGGTGATTATGGGCAAGCTGGCCGCAAACCACTTTATGAGCGACAGCAATGTTCTGGATCTGATGGACAAGCGCCGGTTCGACATTGGTGCTATGGCACCCAAGGAGCTGGAAGGCGGTCTGAACTACTACGGCCACCTGAATCTGCCCGGCGTGGACATCTACGGCTATGACGAAGTGTATCTGGATGAGGAAACCGGAGAGACAAAGCCTCTGATCCCGGATAATATGGTGCTGATGATCCCCAGCAACGCAAACTTCATGCGCGCATATGGTCTGTGCACCTATCTGGACGATGACAAGGTGTGGCACACTGCAGAGACCACCCGCCTGCTGCGTTCTTATGTGGAACACCGTCCTGACCGCCGCTTCCTGGAACTGCAGACCCACCCGCTGCTGATCCCCGACAAGGTGGATAGCTGGCTGGTTGCTACCGTCTGCTGATACGGGAAGGAGCGCGGATATGCTGGATGTTGACCAGAACTACGGCACACCGGAAACTCCGAAACCGTTCCCTACGTTCAAAGAATGCGTTGCGCAGGATGTGCAGAACGTGATCTTCAACTCAAACGAGTTTGCGGAAGAACGGTACATAGATGATAAGCTGATGCTCTGTATCACGCAGCACCCCGGCGTACTTGACGTCCGGCGCACTGGAGGGCGGAGCAAAGCAATCCTTTGACCAGGGTATGTACAAGGCCGACCTGCTGCTTTTTGTGAAGCAGAAGGACTACGGCCCTATGCCGAAGAGTGGCAAGCAGATCACCTTGGACAAGAAACGGATCTACAACATCAAATCATGCTCCCTGAAAGCGGGTATGTATCGCATGGAACTGGAAAGGGTGAGGTAAGTTGGCATACTTCCATACCAACTATGACGCTTCCAACCTGATGGTCTCCGTTGATGACGCGGAAGTGACCCGCGCTCTTGGCGTACTGGGAAACAAAACCCCGGCGGCGTTGAAGGTGGCCGTAAACACAACGGCCCGGCAGACGCGCAAGCTGATGCTGACCGAAGTGAAGAAACGTTACGACCTGAACGCGGCAGGCAGACGCATGATCGAAGATCTGCGCCAGCGCCAGAAGGCCACCAACCGGCGGCCTACCGCTATCCTTGCTATTATGAAGAACGACCCCGGTGCATTCCGGGCAGACCTGGGCTATTTCAGAACCAGCCCCACAAAGCCCTTCATGGGTCCGTCTGTTCGCAATGCGCCGCCCGTTTTTCGGGCGCGTGTCCTGAAAGACAGTCCAATGATCGCTCTGGGCGGAACAAGCGATAAGAGCAAGGGCTTCTTGGTACAGTTCAAGTCGAAGCATATCGGCATGGTACAGCGTCAGCTCGGAATACCTGCGGATAAGGACTACACGGAGAGCGGAAAGAAACGTTGGAAACCGAACGAGAAGCTGGCAACACTGTCCAGCCCTTCCGGCTCTGCGATGCACCATACCGTGTGGGAGATGCAGGAGCAGACGGTGGAGCAGATGCTGCAGCAGAACACGGAACGGCGCGTCCGGCAACTGATCGCCAATGCAAAACGAAAGGGTGTGATCTGATATGGCTGAAAAAATCACCGGCTATACCAGCGAAATGTGCCAGCAGGCCATGATTGACGAGTTGAAGGAACTGTTCCGGGATATGAAGTTCACGGGGCAGGAAGGCGAAAAACCGCTGAAGATCTTCAAGCAGTTTATCCCGTCCCCGACCGATGATGACGACGATGTGGATACCAATAGATCCAACTTCCCGTGCATCATCGTATCAAGAACGAGTGGCGAGGTGGTGAACGAAAAGGATCCGCAGTTGGTCCTTTTGCAGCTTATCATCTGCTGTTATGACCCGAAAACAGACCGGCAGGGATATGAGGACACCGGAAACATCATCGAAGCCATCATGCAGCACTTCAAGCGGAAGCCTGTGTTTGGCGAGGCTTTCAAAGTGGGATATCCACGCAAATGGGATCTTTCGGATGATGACATGGACTTCTACTACTGGGGCATTGTCAACCTGATCTGCGAAACGCCCAACACCCTGAAAAACGAAGAAGTGGAGGCTTTGATATGAGCATCGAAAAGACCGAAAAGAAAACCGAGGCTGTGAAAGAAGCACAGCCTGTGACGGAAACCACCGGCGCTGCGGCGTACTGCGGGCCGACCGTCAAGGGCATTGCCCCGCAGTACACCGTATTCGTGGATGGCCTGCCCGAAAAGCTGAAAGAAAAAGTGGAGCAGGTGCCGTTCCTGAAGGCGCTGATCGTTCCGCTGGACAAGCTCGCAGAAATGCGCGTGAAGATCGAACAGGACGGCACCAGAGAGAACATTCTCTACAAGAAGGCCACCGACCTGATGAAGTAAGGAGGATATGACAAATGGCTATTTCTCATGGCTTTAACAAGACCGAAGCAGCGACCAGCGTCACCGCTCCGGTGACGGTCAACTCCGGCCTGCAGATCGTTGTGGGTACGGCCCCCGTTAATATGCTGGATGACCCGGAAGCAGCGGTGAATACGCCGATGCTGGTGAATACCTTCAAAGAAGCTGCCGCCGCAGTGGGCTATTCCGACGATTTTGCAAAGTATACCCTGTGTGAGGCGGTGAGCGCCAGTTTTCAGGTGATGGGCATTTCCCCTATCGTCGTGGTCAACGTCCTGGATCCTGCGAATGCAAAGCACATCACTGAACTGTCCAACAAGACCGTTCAGGTGAATGACGGCATTGCAGAGATCGACGAGACCGGCATCCTGCTGAAAAAGCTGGTCGTGAAGAAGGAGCAGACCGTGCTCACGGCGGACGAGGACTATTCGGCCAGATTCAATGATGATGGCACTGTGAGCATCGCCCTGGTCAACGGCGGCAAAGGCGACGGCGCAACGGCTCTGACCATTTCCGGTTCCATTCTTGACCCGACCAAAATCACCGCTGCGACATCGTGGGCGGCGTGAATGCGGCCACCGGTGCAGAGACCGGACTGGAAGTGGTAAGACAGGTGTTCCCCAAGCTGGGCATGGTTCCCGGCATTCTGCTGGCACCCCGCTTCTCCAAGGATCCCATGGTGTGCGCAGCGCTCCAGGCAAAGTGCCGCAAGATCAATGGCGTTTTCGATGCAGTGTGCTTTGTTGACATCGACAGTTCAGCTTCCGGTGCACGCAAGTACACGACGTGGCAAACCAGAAGGTCAAGCAGGGCGCAACTTCTCGTGAAGCATATGGCCTGTGGCTGTACGGCAAGATCGGCAGCGCCATCTACAGCGGTAGCTCTCTGGCCGCTGCTGCGGCAGTCTACAACGACAGCCTGTACAACGACACGCCCAATGCCAGCCCGTCCAATGTCAGCGTACCCATTTCCTCCGCCTGCCTGGAAGATGGCACCGAAGTCCTGATGGATCAGGAGCAGGGCAATGTTCTGAATGAGCAGGGCGTGGCGACCTTCATCCGCTCCGGCGACTTTGTTGTGTGGGGCAATGAGACCTGCTGCTATCCGAAAAACACCGACCCGAAGGACGCTTTCCTTTGTGTCCGCCGCTTCTTCAACCACTCCTGGACCAGCTTTGTTCTGGACAACATGAGCAAGCTGGATAAGCCCATGAACAAGAAGCGCCTTCAGTCCATCATCGACAGCGAGAACATGAAGGGCAGTGTCTATGTCTCTACCGAGGTATGCGCCAGCTACAGCATGAAGGCAGACCCCGACCGCAACACGACCGCTGAACTGGTTGCAGGCCACTACTCCTTCTATCAGTTCTGCACGCCGTTCCCGCCTTTTAAGCAGATCAACAACACCATGGAGTATGAGGCCGGCGCACTGACCTCGGCTCTGTCTCTGTAAGCAGGAGGAATGACCTATGGCTCTGAATATTTCCAGTGACCTGGTTCCCCAGGTCATCAATGACTACAATGCGTACACGGAAGATGACCTGCTCATTGGTCTGGCGGATGAAATCACCCTGCCCAAGATCAAGAACAAGACCACCTCCGTGTCCGGCATGGGCATTGCGGGCGAAGTCGATTCTCCCGTGCCCGGTCAGTTTGAATCCATGGACACAGCTGAACTGGAACACCATGTACAGCTACGCCACCAAGATGATGAACCCCAACAAGAACATCCAGATCACCCTGCGTGCTGCTATGCAGAACGACAACAAGAACGGCGGCTACACCTACAAGGGCCTGCGCGTCGTCCTGGGTGGTCGTCCCAAGGAGCTGGATCCCGGCAAGCTGAAGCGCGCCGACACCATGGGCAGCACCACTACGCTGGAAGTCACCCGTTACCTGATGGAGGTTGACGGCACTACCGTTATCGACATCGACAAGTTTGCAGGCCGCTACTATGTTGATGGCGAGGATATGCGTGCCGAGATCAACGCTCTTATCTAAACCCGATACATGAAGAAGTCAGCCGTCCCGGCGTGGGGCGGCTGATTGTCTTTTGGAAAGGAAACAGCAATGGACAATATCGTGAAGTTCGATAAACCTTATAAGTTCGAGGGCAAGGAGTACGACAGCCTGGATCTGTCCGGTATGGAGAAGATGACCGTGCAGGACTTGATCGACATTCAGAAAAACATCGGCAACGAGACGGCGGCCATGTACGCGATGGAAATGACCACTTCCTTTGCACAGGAAATGGCCGTTAAGGCAACCGGCAAGCCTGTGGAATTTTTCAAACTCATGCCCCGCGGCAAGATCAAGAAAGTGCAGGCGGCGGTTATTAAGGGCATGGACAACAGCGAAAACGCCGATGAAGTGAAAAAGCAGCTGGAATCTCACACCCTGAAGTTTGCAGCGCCCTACACCTACGAGGGCAGCGAAAAGGCGGAACTGAAGGGCAAGACCTTTGACAGCATCGACCTGTCCGGCGTGGGCGAACTGAACACTATGAGCGAATCCATGGCAGAAAACCGTATGGCTGCGGGCGGATTTGCACCGGTGAATACGCATCGCAACTACCTGTACTGCTGCATCATCGCCAGCATGGGCACCGGCTACCCGGTGGACTTCTTTGCCGGTCTGCCGCTGTGCGAGGCGGTCAAGCTGCGCGATGCCGTAAACTCTGATTTTTTCGAGTAAAAGGCGGGGCAAAAGGACTTCGGAAAGCAGCTATCCAACTATCCATTGCCACGCATTCCAACATGACGGATCTGCTGCACCTGCCCCGGCGGGAGCTGGTGGATCTGTGTAACGAGGTGGCAGACGTATGGCGGGAAATGGAGCACTAGACCTCAGCATCCGCATCATGGGCAAGGTGGACCCATCCCTTGTAACTGCAATAAAGCAGACGAAGGGGCTGACCGGTGATCTGGCGAGCGCACTGACGGGAACAAAGTCGCTGGGCAGCACGGTAGCAAACACTCTGGGCGTAATCGGAAAGACTGGGCTTGGAATCATGGCGACGCTGACAACTGCGTCCGCTGTCATGATTAAAAAGACAACCTCCATGGCGGAGGAATACCAAGCCCAGGCGGCAGATGCAGTCAAATATGTTGGCGGCATTATGAACGATGACGGCAGCATTGACCCGGAAAAGCGTGCCACCATGGAGGACGCGATCCTCAAGATGACTACGCAGGTCCCAATCAAACGGGACGAGATGGCGCAGATCGCCGCATCGCTGGGACAGTCCGGTAAGAGCTATGAGCAAATCTTTCTGGATAACCAGCAAACCGGAGAAAAAAGCTACCTGTACGATACGGCCCGGCTAGCTGCCGCGTGGGACATTGATGCAAAGTCTGCGGCCGATTATATGGCAAAGTGGGAAACCGCTTTTGGTAAGACCCACAACCAGATTATCGACATTGCAGATTCCATCAACTATCTGGGCGGCCACATGGCTACCACGGCGGCGGAAATCGCCAGCGTGGTGAATACGTCCGGCGGTGTCGGCCAGACAGCCGGCGTTGACCTGCACACGACTTCTGCGCTTGCAGCCACCATGCTGGCTATGGGTGTTAATGATGGGAAGGCCGGAACAAGCCTGAACCGTGTGTTTACAAACATCACCCTTGGAAACAGTGCAACGGATGCACAGACGGGTGCATGGAATAGACTCGGCTTTGATCCTGTGCAGATTGCAAAGGATATGCAGTCCACGGGGCCGAACGGAGAAGATGGTGCAGCAAGCACTCTGTACAAAGTCTTTGAGGCGATCTCGAAACAGGACAAGTACCAGCAGACTGCGACCATCAAACGCTGTTTGGTCAGTGGGCCATTGAGGGCGTTTCAAAAATTGTGGGCAACTTGCCCGCATTCCAGAATGCCTTGCTTATGGCTGGTGACACCAGTGCATACAGCGGTAGCATGGAGAAAGAATTGCTTGTCCGTCTGGACACAAGCAAAGCGGTAAGCCAGATGGCAAGTAATGCGACAGACCGCCTGCTCATCAATGTGGGCAATCAGTTCCTTCCGGCAAAGAAAGAACTGACGGCTATGTGGATTGACATAGCGAACGGCATCACCGAGAGTCTGCCGGATCTGTCCAACATCGTCAACGGCATTCTGCCGATGCTGCACTCCGCGCTGCTTGGAATTGGCAATGCGGCGCAGGCGGCATTGCCGTGGATTCAGAAAGGTATCGACTACACCGCAGAGCACGGGCCGGAGGTGGCGGGAGCCATTGCCGCCATAGTTTCGGCGTTCGGAGCTATGAGCTTTGCACCTGCGGCATACAGCGCCGGAAGCACGCTGTTGTCCACGGTGGGCAATGTCGTGATCGGAGGAAAGCCGAGCGGAGCGCCCGGCGGAATGTTCGGCGGCATCACGGTCAGAAACCTGCTGGGAATGCTCAGCCCGACCAGTCTCTTCCAGAACACCGTGAGAGGCGGATGGGGACTGTGGAGCAACCGGGGCAATATTCTGAAATCCGCAAAGATGGGCGCATGGATGGCAAACGGCTCTGGACAGGGCGGCATTGCCGGACGGCTGAGTTCTTTGGCGGGCGGTGCAATCGGTGCCCTGAACTCAGATGCGTTGACGAGCGGAAAGAAGAAACCTATGCAGGCCGTAGCTGGGAAAATCTTCGGTGCGGCGGGCTACATCAATAATGTGGCAAACATACCGACCAATGCGATGAATGCCATGATTGCAGCAGCAAACCCGGCGGGCACAGCAACAGCAACCATTGGAAACGTCCTCGGTGCAGGCGTAGGAGCCGTGTTCGGAAAAAATGGCTTGAATCTGACTGGCGGCATTGGCGCAGTTGCGGGAAAACTGGGCGGCGGCTTTATGTCGATGCTTGGTATGTTCGGACCGGCCATTACAAGTCTGGGCACAATGGTCGCCGTGGTTTCCTGCTGGGAGATCACTTTGAAGATGTCCGCAACATCGTCGGAACAGTATTTGGCGAAGGCGGGCTTGCCGTCTTTGACAAATTCACCGGAAAGATAGCGGGTATCGGCGACACCGTGAAGCAGGTGTTCGGGCAACTCACCACCCCGGAGCTTGCAGAGCATCCAGGAAAAGCTATCCGGCTTCAGTATCGGAGGGCTAAATCTGGGTGACGTGTTCGGAGCTATGACCCCTGCCATCCAGACGGTTATGCCGTTGATTGAATCGTTCGCCGGTGTGTTCTCTCAGATTGTAGATCTGGGAGTAAACCACATCAAGCCGGTGCTGACTGAGATCTTCGGCTTTATCGTGAATGAAGGCATTCCGGCGGTCATGCCGCTGCTGTCTACGGTGGTAAGCCTGGTAGGCACCACACTGGTCAACGCCATCAAGGTGGCGGTGGATCTGGTGGGTAAGGTGCTTCCTGTGGTAGAGCCTGTGATTCTGGGCATCATCGGCTTCCTGAAGCAGGTTGCAACCATCGGCGTGAAAGCGGTCAACTTCATCATTGGGGCGCTGAACAAAATTCAGCTCACAATACCGGAAACGCTGTTCGGCATTCCGGTTCCGGTGATCGGCGGTAAGTCGTTCGGATTCAACCTGTCACCCGTGTCTGTCCCGGCATTTGCCAACGGCGGCATGACGCAGGGACCGTCTATTGCTGGTGAGGCTGGCCCGGAAGCCGTTATCAGCTTCCGGCGCGGCGTTCGTGAAAAGAACATTGATACCTGGCTGACCGCTGGTAAGCTGCTGGGCGTTGGTCTGGGTGATCTGCTGGGGTTGCCCGGCAGAAAGCCGAAGATGTTCGCGGACGGTGGTTTTACAGAAGAAGATTCTAACCTGATCGACTTCAACAGAGCACGTCGCCAGCAGTATTACAACCAGGCGGCTCAAAGTTTTGACACTATGGTTCAGCCTGTTGCAGCGGCATTGGTACTGGGGTCCGACGCTGGTGTGGCGTTCAGCCGTATTACGGAAATCGCCAACTATGCAGTAGATGGGCTGGAAACTCTGGCGGCAATGCCGACACCTACCGTGTCGGATGACCAGGCAAAGCCCAACAGCTGCTGAACACCGGAATCGGGAAAGTGATTGCTGGTGCCAAGTCTGTTCTTGCAAACGAAAATACTCAGAAGGCAATCCGGTTTATCCGGGGAGCAGATGCGGAAAAGGCAAAGCTGGAATACGCTGCAAACCCGGACAACTACGATCTGAGCAATGTCAATTTCTTTCCGACGGCTGGCAACAGTGAACTGACAAGGCAAAATCTGTCGATGCTGGCAGACCTTCAGAACTACCAGCAGGAAGTGGAGCTGAAGCCCATCGGCGGGAGCGAAGATGCTTCTGGTGGCAGCACCGGGAACCAGCGCGGTGGATCGAGCAACAGCTACCAGCGTACCTATACGAGTTCCAGCGGAAACACATATGTTTATGCACCAAACTTCACCATCTACGGCAGCATGAATGCCGAAGATCTACGTTCCATTATGGACGAAGGTTACGAGAAGTTCTGCGAGTATGTGGAACGGTACGAACGCGAAAAGAGGCGCACGCAGTATGGCACTTGATTACACCACAAAGTCCGGTGACACCTGGGATCTGATTGCCCTGAACGTGTACGGAAGCGAGCTGAAAGCCGATTGGCTGATGCAGAACAACCCAAGATATATCCATATCGTCCGGTTCGATTCCGGCACGGTGCTGTCAACACCAGCTCTGCCGGCTGAAAAGAGCGGAGACCTTCCGCCCTGGAAGGCAGGTGCATGATGGTACTGACAGCAGCGAGACCCAAAGGAAGGCAGGCTGCGGTTCTTCTGACCTACGAGAAAACCGATATTTCGGAAGAAATCGCACCTGATCTGGAAAGTTTCAAGTACACGGATGTGGCTGAATCCAAAAGCGACAGTGTGAGCATTACAGTCAATGCCAGAGCTGCCAAATGGAAAAATGACTGGATGCCGGAAAAGGGCGTGAAGCTCTACCCGGCTATTGTTGTAAAGGACTGGAATATCGGGGGCATTGAGAGCGGCTACAGAGATTACAGCGCCGAGTGCGGGGCATTCGTGCTGGATGATCTTAGTTTTGCCGGTGCACCTGATTCGCTGACGATGGGCGGCGTGGCAAAGCCGAACGACACCAGCTTCAGCGAGAGAAACCGGACCTTTACATGGAAGAACACCAGCGTAAAGAAAATCGCTGAAACCATTGCAGGCCGTTACAAATTGGAGCTGAAGTTTGAGGGAGACGACCACGGCATTGATGCAAAGGAACAGGACGGAACAGATAGTGCCTTTCTGCAAGATCTGTGCAGCACCTATGCACTGGTTATCAAAGTCTACACTTCAAAGCTCTGGGTGTACGACCGGGAAAAGTACAAGGCGAAAGATCCTGTATGGACGGTATATGAGAGCCGGCCCGTTGGAAATCCGACGGCCCTGTGCGTAGAGCCGGGAAGTTTCAAGTGGAACACAAAGTTGACTGGAACATACACGGGCGGCCTTTATACCTACACCAACAAACAGAAAAAAATCAACATCAACGTCAAGGTGGGCACGGACGAACGCCAGCTTAAACTTACTGGAAAGGTAAGCAGCGAGGCAGACGCAAAAGCCCGTCTGATAGCGGCCATCAAGAATGCCAACCACGGAGCAACCCAGATCAGTTTTACGATGTTGGGCTATCCGGCCGGCGCTTCAGCGCAGTGCTTTAACCTAGTTGGCTATGGAAAGATGGACGGAAAGTATTTCGTTGATCAGATGGAACACAGCATATCTCCATCCAGCGGCTACAAAACACAGGTCAAGGCCAGCAAAGTGGAAAAGGAGGATTTCGCATGAGCAGTGAAGTGAGATTCGGCAATGTGAGTTCTATCGACTATGAGGCTGGAAAGTGCGAAGTTACTTACCCAGACAGGGACGACACCGTTACGGAAATGGTGCCGTTTCTGTCCAATGGCGAGTACCAGACACCGGAAGTTGATGATCTTGTGCTTGTCCTGCATCCAGGAGAAAGCCCGGAGGATGCTGTTGTGGTGGGCACCGTCTGGAATGAAAAGAACAAACCGCCTGAAGGAAAAGAAAAAGTCTACCGAAAGGATTATGCCAACTCACGAGGAAAGGCATATCGGAAGTTTGATGCAAATGCAAAAGAACTGACCGACTATGTGGACGGAAAGAAAATCCTGAAGGCGAAAAGTCTTGAGATCCAGGTGGGCGGTGCAACCGTGACCATCAGCGAGGGCGGAGAAATTAAAGTGACATCCCCGGCGGGGATTGCACTTGCGGCATCCGGTGAGCTGAAAATGACGGCATCGACCATCACGCAACCGCTGGAACCGTGAACATCCAAGGCGGTGGCGGCGACGTTGTTGTGTCCGGCAAGTCGCTGGTGTCGCATACACACACCGGAAACTTGGCAAGAAAACATCCGCACCCCTGTAAGGAGGTTTTGGAATGTATGTTGGAATTTTCGGCGATGTGATTTTCTCTGTGGGACACCTGCGTGTGCTCACCCCGTCAAACTTCAAGGGAACGACCGGCGCAAACTGGGCGGAACATGAAGTTCTGGAGGAAAAGCACGAGCAGAGTATTTATCACCGAAACTGAGAGAGTACACCTTTGATATTCTTCTGGATGCAGCACTCGGCGTGAATCCTCGCAAGATGCTGAACCGTCTGACAGAAATGTCAGAGAACGGAGAGATTCATTACCTGATTATCGGGTTTGCACCGGTATCGCAAAACAAGTTTCGGGTCACTGAAATAAGCGACAGCTGGGATTCGGTGATAAAACACGGGCTTTTGATGCAGTGCAAGGTGAGCCTGACCATAAAGGAGTACATATGATCGACTTCAGCAGCACGGTGTTGAGCTGTCCGGTGACAGCGAAAAACAAAAAGAAGTGCAGGACATTGCAAAGTGCCTTCGCACACTGTATTCCACACCAATCGGGAGCCAAGAGGGCGACAGAGAACTCGGAATCAATCCAAACATATTTGTCGATAAGCCACTTCCGGTGGCAAAGGGATTATATGTGGCTGAGGTAACAGAGAAAACCGCATCGTTTGAGCCGCGGGCAAGAGTGGTGCGGGTGGACTGGCTGGACAGTGATGTGCTGCATGGCGTTGTAATTCCAAAGGTGGTGTACGAGCTTGTCTAAAATAAAAGAGTTTGAGAACATCCCGGACATCGACATTGAAGGCGAAGAAACGCTGGAAGAAGCTGTGGCCGATTGCAAGGCGCTGTTTGGCAAGTACAACAAAGAACTTTTCAACGGTGAGGTATCGTTGGAACGGTGTTCTGAAGCACGGCTTGTCCTTTTGACACTGGCACATCGTTCGCATCACAACATGGAGTACAGCACGGCGTGTCTGAAAGCGGAACTGCTGCCTACGAGCACGGGGCCGAATTTGGACAACCTTGCTCCGCTTGTTGGAGTGGAACGCCTGGAAGCCGGAAAAGCCACGGCGGTTATTCGATTCACACTGTCTGCGCCGAGAACGAGTGCAACCGGAATCCCGGAAGGAACACAGGTGAGAACGGCAGACAAACGGTATTTCAAAACCGAAAAGTATGCGGAGATCTTACCCGGCGAACTGACCGTGGACGTAGTTGCCGTGGCGGATGAGGCAGGAAGCAACAGCGATGGGATTGCCGAAGGCGAAATCAATGTGCTGGTGGATCCTATCCCGTATGTGTCCGGGGCAAAAAGTGTTTCGGCAAGCACGGGCGGTACGGATACGGAAGGTGACGATTCATTTACCAGACGTATCAACTATGCACCTTCGATTTTCTCCGTGGCCGGTCCGGTGGATGCCTATGAATACTTTGCATCGAGCTGGCGGTCCGATGTGGCAGATACGAAGATCGTTTGCAAGGAAGGATACACGATCCACATTTACTTTCTGATGGCCGGAGGCAGAGTTCCGACAAAGGAAGAATGTACCGGAATGCAGGAATATTTCGACACGGTAAAGCGCCCGATGGGTGATCTGGTTCTTTGCCATGCGCCGGAAGAAATCCCGTATGACATCGAGCTTACTTACCATATTGCCTTGAGCAATGTCAAGAATGCATCGACGATTCAGGAAAATGTGGAAGCAGCTGTGAAGGAGTATGAAACCTGGCAGAGAAAAATCGGCCGGGACATCGAACCGGCGGAGCTGATTATGCGTGTACGGGAAGCTGGTGCGAAACGCCCACGTCTGTTGACACCGGTCGAAACAACTGTCTCCGAAATTCAGGTGGCAAAGCTCCGAAGCTGCAAGGTGACATACGAGGAATCGAAGATGATTGAACTCCACGAAGTTGGCCTAGTCGAAGGGCTACCGCCTGATGTTGCCAAAGAGCCATGGGTACAGATCCTTGATGCAGTTTTCAGGGAGCGGCGCAAGAAGGAACTGGAAGCTGCCGAACGCTTGAAAATCTACACGGATATTGACCGTGCAGATGAGGCAGTTCTGGATATTCTTGCGGTTCAGTTCCGCGTTGACTGGTACGACACCAGCTATCCGATTGAAACAAAGCGCAGGATCATCAAAACTGCGCTGGAAGTCCGTCGGTACTGCGGAACGGAGTGGGCAGTCCAAAAGGCGCTGGCCTCGATTTATCCGAATGTGAAAATAAGTGAATGGTATGACTACGGAGGAAGGCCGGGCTACTGGCGAATGAACGTAGACATTACCGATGATGGTGTCATTTACTACACACCGGAAGAAATTGAAAAGCGCCTTGGTTATGCCCGGCGCTGTACCGCTCACCTTGAACACATCATCTACATCGTCGAACCGCATGAACGGTCGCCTGCCTACGTCGCCGCCGCGCCCTGCGGAATGGCTGCCTTTTGCACCGTCCGGCTGCCCGGAAACATCAAGCCCCGCGCCGTCACGGCTCGTGGCTATGCTACCGGTGCTATGAGCGCAGCGCGGATGCGGACGACCGTTGAGCTGCCCGGAGCCATCCACCCGAAAAACATCACCGCGCAGGCATACGCCACCGGCGGGCTTGCGCACACGCACGAAACCGTAACCATCAAGATTGGAGGACAGACAACATGAGCTGGGAAAAATCCAGTTATACAACTGCCGGTGCCGCGCTCCTGTCGGAATCCCTCTCCGGCGGCGCGCTCACCATCACCCGCGCCGTGAGCGGCACCGGCATCGTTGAAACCGACTTGTCGGCAGAAACGACCGTCAGCGGCGAAACGCACGAACTGACCATCCTTGCGATTGACACCGTAAAGGACGGAGAGGAAACGGCCCGGAAAGTCAGCATCCAGATTACCGGAGCAGAAAGCACTTACATCATGCACCAGATCGGCGTATATGGCCGCCTGAATGATGATGCCGAAGTGCTGCTGTTCATCATGCAGGATGAACGTGGAATCGAAGTCCCTGCATCCAGCGTGAACGCTGATTTTGAAATTGAGATTGCTGCCCTTATTGCAATCTCGAACAAAGCAAAAATCGAAATTGCCCTCAGCCCGCAGATGCAGGCGTTGATGAAGCTGGTCAAAGCCGAGATCGAGAAGCACAATGCCAATGCCGACGCCCATGCGGCGACAATCACGCAGCGGTCAGCGCAGCCGTGAAGAACCTGTCTGAATCCGGGGAAATCCTGAACGAAGAACAGGTAAAGGCTCTTATCAAGGAGCAGGTGGACGGCGGCACAGGCGGCGGCTACTATGGCTCCTACGAACTCACCCTTGCGGCTGACGGGTGGAAGCCCGCCCGCAGCGAGGATGATTACGAAAACGCTGGCGGTATGGATTACTACCAGTGCATTTATGATGCAGAACTGTCGGACAGCACCAGCGAGCTTGTACCCGTTGGCGTTGTATCTCCCGGCAGCTTCTATACTACGACCAAAGCGGGCGTCCTGAACGGGTGCGAAACGCATGATGGCTTCATCAGATTTTTCGCCCAGCGCATCCCGGAAGCAGATATTCAGGCGACCGTAACCCTGTTCGGGAAAGGAGGTGGTTCGGGTGAAACCGGTAGCGTAAGCATCGGTCAGGGCTTGAAGCGTGATGCAAGCGGCGCTATTGCCGTCCGCATCGGCGAAGGCCTTGACTTCGACAGCGCAAACGCGCTGACTGTTCGCAAAGAAACCGTTGTAACGAGTGAAGACCTGCTCGACGAGGAAGAAACGCAGCAGGAAATCGTTGATATGCTGAAATAATTTTTAGGAGGACACTATTATGTCTAAGCAGATTTCTACCAAGACCACCATCCGCAACCTGACCGCTGAAATCAAGAAGACCTTCGTTAAGAAGGACGCCTTTACCCCTGTGCAGACCGCAGCCAACGCTGCTATCAAGTCTCTTGGCGTTGACGGCAATACCGTGAACTTCTACACCTCTACCGACAAGAGCGGCACTGCTGCTTTCTCCGTTGACTTCCCCTCTGAGCTGTTCCTCGACCAGACCAAGACCACCTTTGTGGCAAAGTTCAAGTTCGATGCCGCCACCTATCCCGGCGCTACCGACCCCAAGCTGGAAGGCAAGCCGGTCATGGTGCTGGCCGTCAAGGGCGAGAACCCGGACTCCTGCACCTACTCCTTCTTGAGCATGGCCGCTCTGGTCGATACCTATAAGGCCAAGGCCACTGGCAAGGACGCATCCACCACCGTTACCATCGCTGGTTATGAGGTGGATGTCAAGGTCAATGTTTCCGCTGCTGCCGGCAACGCCCTGGTTCTGAAGGACGATGGTCTGTATGTTCCCACCCCTGAGGAAGTGGACATCTCCGGCAAGGCCGATAAGGTCACCGGTGCCACCACCGGCAACTTTGCTGCGCTGGATGGCGAGGGCAATCTGACCGACAGCGGCAAGAAGCCGCAGACTTCGTGGTCGCCGAGGCTGGCAAGCGCCTGCTGAGCGATGCCGAGGGCGAAAAGCTGGCCGGTGTCTCTGAGGGCGCAACCAAGACTGCCGCCAGCTCCACCAACGGCAATGTGAACATCGACGGCAAGGAAGTCGTCGTGTACACCGAGCCGGAGAATGTTCTGCACGACGAGGACGTGGAGGACTTCTCCGCAGAGGAGATCGCCGCTCTGCTGGCTGACGCTGACTAAGACATGAGGAGGTAAGCTCTATGGCAAAAGCGAAGGTCAAAACGCTTTTGGGCACAGGGCTTGCCGCGCTTTGCAGCCACATCAAGCAGTGCAACACCGCAATCGGAGACCTTTCCGAAGCAACGGCAAACGGATTCGAGGAAACCGATGACATCCTGCACGAAAAGCAGGATGTCATGGCGGCGGTGCCTTTTACTATCCCGGTCGATGGCTGGGGCGAGGATGATTCCTCCCCCGGCTATTTTTATTGTGACATCCCCATTGCGGGCCTGTTGCTACCGACATTGTGGATGTTACGGTACTGCCGGAATTTTACGATGTGGCGGGTGCGGTGGGCTTTATTGCGACCGAAAGCCTCGAAGGAAAGCTGCGGCTGAGGGCCGCCAAAGCTCCGACCGAGAAAATTTCTGCACAGTATCACATTACAAGCACCGTGAAATACACGGATGCACAGGAAGGGGGAACCTAAATGGCATACGGTTCTTTTAACGCAGGCCCCGGCAAAGCGCCGGATGAAGATGTTGTCCGCACTGACCAGATCGGTGTGCCGGGCGGCATTGCCACGCTGGATGCAAACGGCCACCTGACCGAGAGCCAGCGGTGGGAAGTGGACAGCTACAAAAAGGCCGAGACCGACCAGCGCATCAGCGCGGCGGTGGATGCCCATAACGAAGCAGCCAACGCCCACGGCGACATCCGCGCCAGCGTGGCAGCCATGAACGCCAGCATCAAGGCCATTGAGCTGAAGTTCGGAACGAACGTGACCAAGAACCCGTTCAGCGCCACGTTCGGCAGTCTGGACGGCCTGACCGTGACCGGCGTGTGGGACGCCGAGCAGGCAAGGTGGAGTTCTGATGGCTGAAACATTCAAGGTCGGCGCGAATGCGCGGGAGCTGCTGCGCTACACCCAGAGGGCGACCCGCATTGTCACCGACGACATCAGCCGGAGCGATGCCCGGAAGATCATCCAGAAGGTCGCGGCGCTCGAAGATGTGCGCGACATCCAGAAGGTGTGCGGCACTGCCGTCCATGCACTCGACACACGGGACAGGGAGGGCTTTTCCAAGAGCACGTTCCGGCTGTATGGCGAGGGCATCCGGCTGACCGCCCGGCAAATCCTGCTGGATGCACACGCGGCGAATAACGTCAATTTCCAGACCGACTACGACAAGCGCGTTGAGAAGATTGGCGCAGTCGTGGACGGCTGCTCTCTGCTGCTGGAATACCTGACCATCTGCACGGAGGAAGGTATCATCAGCGCGAAGAAAGCCGGTGTCTGGACAAAGAAGGTCACGGACGTAAAATACCCGGCGATGAAGTGGCTCACGTCGGAACGCGGACGTGCCGAAAAACTCCGGGCAGAAGCGGAACGGAAACGGCTGACCGAACAGGCTGCCGCCCTGAAAGCTGTCCTTTACCCGGAACCGTAAACGCACAGCGGGCAACCGCTTTGCATAAAGGGTGCGGTTTGTTTGTCTGACGCTGCCATTTGGTGGCTGCGCTCTCCGAACACCAACAATAACAACAACGTCTGGAACGTCAACACCGATGGCTCCAACAACAACAACTGGTACAACAACTCCTATGGTGTTCGCCCCGCTCTGATGGAACCGTGTGACGAGTAGGCATAAGCTGAAAGCAGTGCGCCCATCAAAGGAAACCGCATCCTGTCGCTTGCCGATGCAGGCAAGTGATAAATACATCCCGCTGAGGTGGGCCATCCCTGCCGGATGCAGCCCACTACCGCAGCAGCGAACCAGCGGAGGGTCATTTTGACATACGAAGAACTGTGCAGCTTTGAGGTGCTTTACAAAGCCTACCTCGAAGCCCGGAAGGGAAAACGCAGCAAGAGCAAAACAATCGAGTATGAATCCCATGCATTGGCTTGCACGGAAAAGCTCTCCCGTAAGCTGGCTGTCTGCAATGTGCGGCAGCCAGACGGGAGCATCCGGCAGCAGATACGCTATGTGCCAAGTAAGTTTGAGGTCTTTGCCGTCTACGAGCCGAAGCGCCGCATGGTACACGCCCCCGCATTTGTGGACAAGGTGGTGCTGCACGCTCTGGTCGATAACATCCTGTATGATGCCCTGACAAAGAGCTTTATCCGGGACAGCCACGCCAGCCAGACCGGCAAAGGCACAGACGACGGCCTGATGCGCCTGAAAACCCACATGGTGGACTATTACCGCCGTGAGGGCCACGGCGCGGACGGCTGGGTGCTGAAAGGCGACGTGCGGCATTTCTTTGCCAGCATCGACCACCGGAAGCTAAAACGCAAGCTCAAAGCCGTGCTGGATAAGCGCGGCGTTGACCCGCGTGTCTATGAGCTGCTTTGCATCTACATCGACGTGATGGAGGACGCTTGCCGCTGGGCTACCAGACGAGCCAGCTTTTCGCCCTCATGTTTTTGGACGAGTTCGACCACATCATCAAAGAAAAGTACCGCATCAAATACTATGGCCGATACATGGATGATTTCTACATCATCTGTTCGGACAAGCGGAAATTGCAGTGCATTCTCCGGGATGTGCGGGCGCTCATGGACAGTTACGGCCTTGAGCTGAACCAGAAAACCGCCATCTTCCCGTTGCGGAACGGTATTGATTTTCTGGCTTTCACTCCTACCTGACCGACACCGGCGCGGTCATCCAAAAGCTGCGCCGGGATAGCTCCAAGCGGATGAAGAACAAGATCAAGTATTGGGAAACAGCATACCCCGCAGGCGAAGTAACCAAGCAGGAAATCCTGCGGAGCTTTGATGCGTGGGATGCCCATGCCGCCCATGGTGAAACCTACTCTTTACGCCGCAAGTACGCTGACCGGCTCGAAAAATTGCTTGACTGTAAAATCCCTATCCATCGAAAAATCAACTCGAACAAACTCGCGCGTGACAGACGGCGGGCGCGGCAATGCCGCTGCATCTACAAGAAGCAGCACAAAGCCCTGTCCCTCTCTGTATCGCAGAACACGCGGCCTGCGGAGATCATGCCGTGGGCCTGAACGAAAACAAGGAGGTAACAATGGCAAACGTAAAACTGGGCACGAAAGCCGTTGGCAGCATTGTCAAAATCAAAGTCAACGGCGCGTCCAAAGATTTTATTGTTGTGCAGCAGGGCAACCCGAACACCGGCACCTATGATTCGAGTTGCGCCGGAACGTGGCTGTTGATGAAGGACATCTACACAACGTCCACGTTCGGCAACAATAACTCCTACAAGGATTCCAGCATCCACAGCTACCTGAACGGTACGTTCTTCAACCTGATTGACGCGGACATTCGCAACGCTATCAAGCAGGTCAAGATTCCGTACCAGAACGGCACTGGTTCCGGCGGCAGCCTTGCCACTGGCGCAAATGCCTGAGCACCAAAGTGTTCCTGCTGTCTGGTTATGAGGTTGGTTGGACGACCAGCGACAATGGCTATTTCCCGAAGGACGGTGTGAGGCTGGCATACTTTGGCAACAGCTCCGGCGGTAACAGCAAGCGTATTGCATACAATGGCAGCTCCGCTGCCATTTGGTGGCTGCGCTCTCCGTACACCAGCGGTAGCAACAACGTCTGGTACGTCGGCACCGATGGCTCCAGCAGCGGCAGCTGGTGCAACGTCTCCTATGGTGTTCGCCCCGCTTTCATTCTTCCCTCTACACTCGTGGTCTCTGACGATGGCACGGTCAGTGTCAACACTGCACCTACCGTCAGCACGGACGGCGCAGCTCTGGGGCAGAAGAACGCGGCCTTTGCGTGGAAGTACACCGTCAGGGATGCCGACGGCGACACCTTGACCGTCACCGAAAAGCTGGACGGCAAGACCACCAAGACCCGCACCGGCGTTGCCAGCGGCACGGCCCTGACCTTTGAGCAGACGGCCAGCGCTGCCGGATTCCAGAAAATCCTGAACGGCAACCACACCATCACCGTTGAGGTGAGCGACGGCAAGGAAACCGTCAGCACGTCCGCGACCTTTACCAAGGCCGTCCACGCCGCAAGCGTGACGCTGGCTGAACCGCTGGCCGTGGAGGGCGACATTACCGTTGCCGTGCTTCAGGTGACCGGCTCCATCCCCGATGATGCGAAGTTCAAAGCCGAAGTGACCAACAACGCACTCGACAGCTCCCCGGTCTGGCAGGATGCCACGACCGAGGTAAAAAAAGGCGTGAACATCGTCTTTGAGAATAAGACCGCCACGGCTGGCGCTGCATTCAATTTCCGCGTTTCCATCAGCCGCGGTGCATCCGGCACTGGCGGCTACATCGAAGCCGTCAGCGGTGCATTCCAGTAAGGAGGACGAAATCATGGTCGAATGGAAGAAGCATAATCTGCCCACCCGACAGGAGAAGGAAGCCGCAGCCAAGAAGCAGCAGGAGCACGAACAGTTGCCCGACCGTGTGGCTGAAATGGAAGATGCCCTGTGCGAACAGGACGCGGCCAACGAGAAGCGCTTGACCGACATCGAAACCGCGCTGTGTGAGCTGGACGCAGCGCTGAACAAGGAATAAGGAGGTATCACCATGAACATTATCTGGGCAAACCGCCTGATTGCAGGCACTAAGACTTGGGCAGAGATGCCCGCATCCCGCCGCGTTGGCGTGAAGAAAGTTCTGGCCGAGCGCGTAAACAAGGGCGAGATCACCGCCGATGATTACAAGAACATCACGGGCGAAGACTATGCAGCATAAAAGCTGGCCCGATCTGTGCGAAAGCCTGTTGGACAGGCTGGAAGCCAAGGGCGAGAACACCACCACCGAACGGGCCGAGTTCGGCGTGCTGGCGGCTGAGTGTGGGTCGAGCGGCTGCAAAATGGCATTGAGTCAGAAAGGAGAAAACGAAATGGCGATTAAAGCCTATTCACTGGCAAAGGATGGTAACAAGAAACTGTCCGCAAACTTTGCCGTGAAAGAGTTTCGCTGCAAGGATGGGACTGACCCCATCTTTATTGATGATGTGTTGGTGAAACTGTTGCAGAACATCCGGAATCACTTTGGAAAGGCTGTTACGATTACCAGCGCATATCGCACTGCCGCCCATAACAAGGCGGTCAAGGGCGCAACGTACAGTCAGCATTGCTACGGTATGGCGGCAGATATTCGGATTCAGGCGTGGACGTGGAAACGCTCGCGACCTACGCCGAAACGCTGCTGAAAAACACCGGCGGCATCGGACGTTACCCGGTAAAAACTGGTCGTCCTGCTGGCTGGGTACACATCGACACCCGTGCGGTAAAGAGCCGTTGGGTGGGTTAAGAGTAGGAGGAAAACAAAATGGAGAACATTCTGAAAGTTTTTCTGATGGCATTCCCTGAATGGCTGGCCTGCATCTTCATGGTGGTCGGCCTTGTGGTCACAGCGCTGGCGGCGGTACGTCTGGGTTACGGCCTTGTGGTCGCAAAGACTGTGTACAAGTGGATCGTCAACGCAGAGGAAAAGTTCGGTAGTGGCGCAGGCGCAGAAAAGAAAGCCCATGTCATTGCCGTACTGCGTGGGTATACCCCGGACTGGCTGGACTGGGCAATCAATGAGCGGACGCTGGATTGGATCGTGCAGCTCGTGTTCGACTTTACCAAGAAAAAACTTGAAGATTACATGGCGAAGAAATCCACAGAGACCACTACTGTGGCCCGTTTCGGTAAGGCGGGGGAGGACAAGCGTAATGACTGACGAGGAACTGGAACATCGCCTGACAGCGGTCGAAAACCGTGCACAGAGCAACACCCACCGGCTGGACGAGCTGGGGAAGCTGACCGATGCAGTAAACGGCATGAACACCAATATCAAGTTGACCATCCAGCAACTCGAAAACACAAACAAGAGCCTTGAAATTGTAACGGCTCAAAACAAAAAGCAGGACGACCGCCTGACCGCGCTGGAAAAAGCCCCCGGAACATTTGGGAACAAACTTTGGTGGGCTGTGATTGCGGCGTTGGTTTCCGGCCTTGTGGCCTATGAACTGACGATGCTTCTGCACTGAAATGAAAATGCCCCGCTGGCATCCGGATGGATTGCTGGCGGGGCATTTTTTGTTTGTCTGGAAGTTTTGCACAAAGGATATGTGCAAAGTGTGGAAAAATTGCGAATTGACAACGGTATACCGTATAATTTACGCTTAAAACGAAAATAAACGCCATAGTCGAAAGGAGGAAAACGGCGTGCGAGTGTTCAAACAGCTTACGCTTACAGACCGAATCCGTATTGAAAAGTGGTTGAAAGATGGGCTGAGAGTAAAGGAAATCGCAGACAGGTTGCGGGTTGACCCGTCCACGGTGTACCGGGAACTGAAACGCGGCAGCTACGACAAGTTGGACGGTAAGACGTGGAAGCTGATTCCTACATATAGCCCGGATATTGCAGAACAAAGGTATCAGGCACATCTTCGGGAGAAGGGACCAAACCTTAAGATTGGCAAGGATCATGAGCTTGCAAGCTATATCGAGCAGACCATTATAGATAAGGATTGTTCACCGGCTGCTGTGTACGGTTATGCCTTGGAAGAAGGACGGACATTCAAAACGCATATATCGGTGCCTACCATATACAGCTACATCAAAAAGGGCGTGTTCCTGAACTTGACGCAAAAGGCTCTGCCAAGACATGGAGTGCATAAGGGCGACTATAAAAAGGTGAAAACAAAGGATCCTGCTCGTGCGCCTGCCGGTGAGAGCATCGAAAAACGCCCGGCGGAAGTAAAAGACCGTGAAGAATTTGGACACTGGGAAATGGACACGGTGTATTCTGGCAAGAAGAAAAGCACGGTTGCGCTGCTAGTGCTGACTGAGCGCAAGACCCGGAACGAAAATATTATAGTGGTGCCAGATCGCCGCGCAGAGACGACCGTGCGGGCAATCAATGCACTGGAACGGAAGTTAGGCGCAGAGAAGTTTGGCATTATCTATAAGAGCATCACAGTGGACAACGGCAGTGAGTTTGCATTGGCCGACCAGCTGGAACAGTCCTGCATCACCGGAGATAAGCGGACGAAGGTGTACTATTGTCATCCGTATTCTTCTTGGGAACGCGGGAGCAATGAGAATGTGAACGGCATGATTCGCCGCAGGCACCCGAAAGGCACAGACTTCTCAAAGGTCACGGCAGAGGAAATCGCGGCTACGGAGAACTGGATCAACAGCTATCCCAGAAAAATTTTCGGCTATAAGAGCGCCGGCACAATGTTCCGCGAATGCCTGCGGGAGCTTGGCCTGACGGCATAAGTACATAGAAAGCAAAAAAATCATTGGTAAGATTGAACAATAAAGGATAACCGCAAGCGGGGTGCGCTTGGCGGTTTGTTTGCTTTACGCTAAAATCCACAAAAATAAGGCCGAAAATTTGTTGCATTTAATGCTTTACTTTTCATTAGGTTAAATACTTCCTGTTGTGTATTGACAGTAGACTGATTTTCTGATAAAATAAAATTTATGTAAAAGGAGGCGGCGTTTATGTTGCATAGCATGCGTATTAGATAAGCATTGAAAAAAAG
>ENA-OQAA01000396-OQAA01000396.1-human-gut-metagenome-genome-assembly--contig:-NODE-396-length-30724-cov-3.777004_pt1 | contig 30724 bp, 38 predicted proteins | sample MGYA00242489_ERZ504515 | MGnify/ENA primary metagenome ERZ504515 (study PRJEB26092, sample SAMD00036237) | human gut metagenome | host: Homo sapiens | study: EMG produced TPA metagenomics assembly of... | reverse complement strand
CTGACTCTCTTAGTGTTTCTTATGGTATGGAACCTGAACAAGAAGCCTTATCTATTGTTTCCTTCAAGGCTGAGAGGTCGCTCCCCAGTTAATAAATTAAATCCCAAATCAAATTAATAGGTAACCTCCTGCAAATACAACCCCTTCGGATCGCAAGGTGCACTGGCTTCCAGGATTCCGGCAAAGATATCATCAATATCCTGCACAGAGCGGTTGCCGAGTCCGATATCCATCAGTGTACCAACGATGATGCGGGCCATGTTGTGAAGAAAATCATCAGCATGGATCAGGATCTGCATTTCCTCAATGTCTCCATAGATATCAATATCAAAGATCTCTCGGACTGTAGATTTCGTCTTCTTCGCACTGGAGAAATTGCGGAAATCGTGACGTCCGGTGAGCTTCTCGGCGGCCTGCTGCATCATGCGTTTGTCCGGGATACGGTAGCAGTGGTAGGTATATTTACGGTCAAAGACACTTGGCACATCATCAATGGTCATGCGGTATACATAAGTCTTGGATGTAGCATTGAGCTGTGCGTGGAAACGTTCCGGCACTTCTTCCACTTCGATGATCGCAATATCCATCGGAAGATAACGGTTCAGATAGTGCTTGATGTTCTGGGTGCTGACAGAACAGGATGTCCGGAAGTTGGAAATCTGCGCATAAGCATGTACGCCGACTTCGGTACGGCATCCGCAGAAAAGTTCCAGATCATCTTCTTCTGTCATTTTCTTTAAAACTTCTGTGATTTTATTCGATATGGTATTGCCGGATTCGTCTTTTCCCAGTCTTGTCCATCCCTGATAACGGCTTCCATCGTATTCGATCGTTAATTTTATATTTCTCATGAGAACTCCATTCCGCTGTGAAACAGCTTTTATTGAAATTAGTTTAAGTATAACAAATACGGTGCTATAATAAAAGAGTTTAAAAAGAAAAGAGAGGTGTTTTTTATGGAAATGGAAAAAAGAAAGGTATCGGATTCAATCGTAGAGACGGTTCATATGGTAAGACCGCAGCACCTGAATGCGTCTGACCGTTTGTTCGGAGGGGCACTTATGCAGTGGATCGATGAAGTGGCAGGTATGGTGGCAAAACGCCACACAAGGAGAAATGTGATCACAGCATCTGTAGACAGTCTGAGTTTCCTTAGGGGTGCATATGTCAAAGATACAGTTGTGATCATTGGAAAAGTGACTTATGTCGGGAATACCTCTATGGAAGTAAAGGTAGATACTTATGTAGAGGCGTTGAGCGGGGAACGTACGCCAATCAATCATGCGTATTTTACAATGGTGGCACTGGACAAGAATGACAGGCCGGTAAGAGTACCGAGACTGGAACTTGAGACAGAAGAAGAAAAAGAAGAGTGGGATAAGGGAGAAAAGAGAAGAGAACTCCGTATGATGCGTAAAGAAGAAGGACTTTAAAGCCCTTCTTCTATTTTGTTATGTATGATTCTTCATATGTGTGCGGACCATCTGCACCATCTGGTCAATCTGCTCCTGCTCTTTGGCGGGGCGTCCCTCTTTCAGGATGTCGAGGATGAGAGACATTTCCTGCGGAGTGAACTGAATTCCTTTTTTGTTTGCGCTGGTGATGAGTGCCATCATCACAGGAGCCAGTGATCTTCCGCTTTTGCCGGCGGTCTGTTTTGCGGCGAGCCGGATCAGCTCCAGTTTGACAGGATCCATTCCATTTATAGCCGGATGATCCATCCAGCTGTTGCCGGTGTTGCTTCTGGAAGAGTCCGTTGTATGAGTGGTTCTTTCATTCATGTGAAGAGTCTCCTTTCTTTGCCGGTGATCCAGATGCGGAAGTTCCTCGTCGAACAGTTTCATGTAATTCTGGAACATTTCCATATCTTCGCCGGACATCATTGCTTTCATAAGATCAACAGGGCTTGCAGGACCGGAAGCACCGGGATCTCCGGTTGTGGAACCGGCCTGCGCCATTGCCATCATTTCCGCCATCTGCATCACAGAAGTCATCTGATTCATCATATCCCGTTCATTTTCATCCATATAAGGCGCAAGTTCGCTGATCGATTGAAAAGAAAATGCATGGAAAGGAAGTCCCCGGAAATAGTCCATCGTATACCGGAATTCGGTAAATTTGATGTAGACGGCAAGAAAGCGCTGAATGGAAGGAGGCAGGAAGGCAAGAAACAGCTTCCATTTATATAAATAGGAGGGTGTGACAGATTTATCGAAGGGTGTCATTGGTTTAGAAGGTTTTCCGGCCATGGTGACTCCTTCCGGTATCAGCGTTATAAATATATATGAAAAAAGAGACGGGAAAATGACTCCGTCTCTTAAGTCCTATACAGGAAAATGTAAGTTGTCTAGCATCCACATCCACAGCCGTTGCCGCAACCATTACCGCAACCATTGCCAAAGCCGCCGCAGCAGCAGAGAAGAAGGATGATCCACAGACAGCTGTCGTTACCGTTGCCACATCCGCAGCCATTGCCGCAACCATTGCCAAAGCCGCCGCAGCAGCAGAGAAGAAGGATGATCCACAGGCAGCTGTTGTTGCCGAAGCCGCATCCGCTGTTATTGCATCCACAACTGCATCCGCCGCATCCACAGTCCCCGCCGAATCTGTCGCGTCCTTCGCATCCGCATCCACAGTTTGCTGTACTCAAATCGCTCATATTGAATCCTCCAATAATGATGTTTACAGTACATAATATGCAGACGGTGCAGATGTGTGAGCAGAATATTAAGTATAACTGACCAGCCGTTTCAGAGAATACTGGAAATGAAGCAGTTCTTTCTGAAGCTTCACACGTTTGAATCCACTGAGTTCTTTTTTTGAATAATCATCGTAAACCTTCAATAGATAAGATACCGGGAGATTCCGGTTCTTATACCAGGTAAAAAGCAGCCAGTCCATGATCGGAGGCAGCCAGTACTTTTCGGGAATCTCTGCCTCTCGCAGTGTTATGGCATAGCGGAGTGCCTGAGAGGAAAGATCCGACAGCCGGTCCGCTGCCTGTTTCTTATTTTTTTCTTTGAAAAGCTGTTCGCTTTCCAGCGTGATATCATATAAAGAATCAGCCGCCCGCCAGTAATTCACAAATGGTGTACCGGTGATCGGCGCTGTTTCTTCCATATTATGAAGATTGAACAGATCAAAGTTCCGGTCTGCACCTGCAGATGGCTTTCCGAATACTTTGCGGTCATAAGAAGCACGTTTCTTCGGATCGGAAAGTATGCGGTAGGCTTCCAGGATCTGCTGCATTTTTCTGGTTGTATCGATACCATTTTTCATGTTGGCATCGGGATGATATTTTTTCGCAAGTCTGTTCTTGGCGGCAGAGATTTCTTCAGGAGAAGCCGTTCTTGACACACCAAGCATCTTGTAATAATTCTTTTTTGCCATTATATTCTCCCCTTATAATATATGGACATGATCGGAAGATACTGCATCCGGCAATATCTCCCATCAGATATATTACGACAAAGCCGGTGGGAAATCAATTTTATTTTGAAAAAACAAAGGTGTAAAGAAAAAATACTTGACACCCATCCGGAAGTGTTATATGATATCGGAGGTGAAAGACATGAATGAAATATTAGAACAGGCATTATTATATGATTTTTATGGAGAACTTCTTACGGATCATCAGAAAGAAGTGTATGAGCAGTTTGTCCTGGAAGATTTATCACTCGGCGAGATCGCAAGAGAGGAAGGAATCAGCAGACAGGGTGTACATGATCTGGTAAAGAGATGTTCCCAGACACTGAAAGGCTACGAAGAGAAACTTCATCTGGTAGAGAAATTCGTGTCGGTCAGAGAAAAAGTAAAGCAGATTGATGAATTGCTGGATGGATATGAGAAGGAGAATGCAGAAGAACTTGTTGCAGACATCCGGAAGATATCCGATGAAATTATAGAGGAGTTATAGCATGGCATTTGACAGCTTGACAGAGAAACTTCAAAACGTATTTAAGAACCTGCGAAGCAAAGGACGTCTGACGGAAGATGATGTCAAAGAAGCTTTAAAAGAGATCAAGCGCGCATTACTTGCAGCGGATGTTAACTTTAAAGTGGTAAAAGATTTCATCAAGAGCGTGCAGGAGCGTGCGATCGGTCAGGATGTAATGAATGGTCTGAATCCGGGACAGATGGTGATCAAGATTGTAAATGAGGAACTGATCAACCTGATGGGTTCGGAGACTACAGAGATTCAGCTTCAGCCTGGAAAGGCCATCACGGTCATTATGATGGCAGGTCTTCAGGGAGCAGGTAAGACGACCACGACAGCAAAGCTTGCCGGAAAGTTCAAGTTAAAGGGCAAGAAACCACTGCTGGTTGCATGTGACGTCTACAGACCGGCTGCGATCAAGCAGTTACAGGTCAATGGTGAGAAGCAGGGTGTGGAAGTCTTCTCCATGGGAGAGAACCACAAGCCGGCGAATATCGCCAGGGCAGCGATCGAACATGCGCAGAAGAATGGCAACGACCTCGTGATCCTCGATACAGCCGGACGACTTCACATCGATGAAGATATGATGGCAGAGCTTGAAGAGATCAAAGAGGAAGTAGAAGTACATCAGACCATACTTGTTATTGATGCAATGACCGGACAGGATGCCGTGAATGTGGCAAAAGAGTTCAATGAAAAGGTCGGCATCGACGGTGTGATCGTTACCAAATTAGATGGTGACACAAGAGGTGGTGCGGCACTGTCCGTAAAGGCAGTTACCGGAAAGCCGATCCTGTATGTAGGTATGGGAGAAAAACTTTCGGATCTGGAACAGTTCTATCCGGACCGTATGGCGTCAAGAATCCTCGGAATGGGAGATGTCCTGTCACTTATCGAGAAGGCAGAGGCCGAGATCGATGAAGAGAAAGCCAGAGAGATGACCCAGAAGCTTAAGAAGAACCAGTTTGATTTTGACGATTATCTGGAAAGCATTAAGCAGATGAAGAATATGGGGGGTCTTGGAAATATCATGAACATGCTGCCGGGTCTGGAGGCATGGGCAGTAAGATGAAGGGATTGGACGACGAGCAGACAGCGGAAGCTGAGAGGAAGATGGGAAGGATGGAAGCAATCATTCATTCCATGACACCGGCGGAAAGAGCTAATCCGGATATTCTTTCTCCATCCAGAAAGCACAGAATTGCCAAAGGTGCAGGGGTGGACATCAGCGAAGTGAACCGCATGATCAAGCAGTTTAACGAGATGAAAAAGCTGATGAAACAATTTGGCAAGCCGGGAAAGAAGAAAAAATTCGGATTCCCGTTTTAAATATGATATACCGCGGATCCCGCGTTATATAGATTCCAGATTATACATTAGAAGATGCCAAAGGCAGGTTCTGGGTATAAGAATAAACTATGAATATTATGATTTTACGGAGGTAAACTAACATGGCAGTAAAAATGAGATTAAGAAGAATGGGACAGAAGAAGGCTCCTTTCTATAGAATCATCGTAGCAGATTCTAGATCACCAAGAGACGGAAGATTCATCGACGAGATCGGAACATACGATCCGAACTGTGATCCAAGTGCTATCAAAGTTGACGAAGAAGCAGCTAAGAAATGGCTTGCAAACGGAGCACAGCCTACAGAAGCAGTTGCAAAGATTTTAAAGGCAGCAGGCATCGAGAAATAATTATGCCACTGGAGGTGTGCATTTATGAAGGAATTAGTTGAAGTAATTGCGAAAGCATTAGTCGACGATCCAGAAAGCGTTGTTGTAAATGAACGCGAAGAGAAGAAGACGACAGTTCTGGAAGTACGAGTTGCTGAATCTGATATGGGAAAAGTAATCGGAAAACAGGGCCGTATTGCGAAGGCAATCCGTTCAGTTGTGAAAGCCGCAGCAGCGAAGGAAGATAAGAAAGTTATCGTAGATATCATGGACTAGAATAATAATGGGGATTCCCATTTTGTCCCGGGACAGGCCCGTTTGTGGTCTGTCCCGCTTATCTTATATCAGAGTATGTGACAGTATCTGTTATGAAAGAGGAAAAGAGCGGTATAGAAATGCCCGCAACATATAAGAAAAGGAGTATCTATGGAAGAATTGTTACAGGTAGGCGTCATCACTTCGACACACGGAGTGCGCGGGGAAGTCAAAGTATTTCCGACTACAGATGACCCGGAGCGTTTTAAGACGTTAAAGCATGTGCTGTTAGACACCGGGAGAGAGAAAAAACCTCTGGAGATCCAGGGGGTCAAATTCTTTAAACAGTTTGTAATCCTGAAATTCAAAGGAATTGATAATATAAATGATATTGAGCGTTATAAGAGATGCCCGCTTCTGGTAGAACGAAAAGATGCGGTGGCACTGGAAGAAAATGAATATTTTATCGCCGATATGATCGGTATCCAGGTTGTAACAGAGGACGATGAACCATTCGGAATATTAAAAGATGTCATGGAGACCGGTGCGAACGATGTCTATGTGATCGATACCGAGGAACATGGAGAAGTGCTGGTTCCGGCAATCCGCGAATGTATCCTGGATGTTGATATAGAGAATCAGAAGATGAAGATCCACCTGATGGACGGGCTGATCTAGAAAGAGGATAGTATATGAATTTTTATATTATGACATTATTTCCGGAGATGGTCATGGACGGGCTGAACACCAGTATCATCGGGCGTGCGGTGAATAAAGGACTTCTGTCTATAGAAGCTTTGAATATCAGGGATTATGCGTTCAATAAGCATCACAGCGTTGATGACTATCCGTATGGCGGCGGTGCAGGGATGCTGATGCAGGCGGAGCCGGTATATCAGTGCTATGATGCACTTGCAAGACAGATCCGGGAAAGGAAAGCCGGGGAAGAAAGATCCGGAGAACAGCCGGACATGGCGTGCGGAAAGAAACGCACAAGAGTCATCTATCTGTCCCCGCAGGGGAAGACATTCAACCAGTCTATGGCAGAAGAATTCGCACAGGAAGAAGATCTTGTATTCTTATGCGGACATTATGAAGGGATTGATGAACGTGTACTGGAGGAGATCGTGACCGATTATGTATCCATCGGGGATTATGTCCTGACCGGGGGAGAACTTCCGGCGATGATCATGATCGATGCGATATCCAGATTGGTTCCTGGAGTCCTCCATAACGACGTATCTGCCGAATTCGAAAGCTTTCAGGATAATCTGCTGGAATACCCGCAGTATTCCAGACCGGAAGTGTGGCATGACAAAAAAGTACCGGAGATATTGATGTCCGGTCATCATGCCAATATTGAAAAATGGAGACGCGAACAGTCTGTGATCCGCACTGCGAAGAACCGGCCGGATCTGCTTGAAAAGGCAGAGCTTACCGAGAAAGAAAAAAAAGCTGGCAAAAGGAAATACAAAGAGACGGGCAGCCGGTTACAGAGTAGGATCATATAAAGCAGAAAAGAGTGCAAAAAACAAGAAAAAATCCTTGTAATTTTGCACCGGGTATGATAGAATATAGCGTGTTGTGAAGAAAAATAGATGGTCCTCTGGTACAAATGTATTAAGAACATCCAAGTAAACAAGGAGGTCACACATAATGAACGATATTATTAAGAACATTGAAGCTGCTCAGTTAAAAGAAGTAGCACCAGAATTCCACGTTGGAGATACTGTTAAAGTTTACGGAAAGATCAAAGAAGGAAACCGTGAAAGAGTACAGATTTTCGAAGGAACAGTCCTGAAGAGACAGGGTGGCGGAGCAAGAGAGACATTTACAGTTAGAAAGTTTTCTAACGGAATCGGTGTTGAGAAGACTTGGCCGGTACACTCACCAAACGTTGAGAAGATCGAAGTAGTAAGAAGAGGTAAAGTAAGAAGAGCAAAACTGAACTACTTAAGAGACCGCGTTGGTAAGAAAGCTAAAGTAAAAGAATTAGTAAAATAATCAGGAAAATGAATGTAAAAAGGACAACTACATAATGTAATTGTCCTTTTTTGATATGTGCCATGTATTTCGCAGGGAGCTGCCCGTGGCAAGTCATGAAGATAAGGGGATTATATGAGACGCAGAAGTAATCTGGATTTTGAAAGACGAAGAAGATCCCGGAGATCAAGTTACCGCAGACGTCAGGCAAAAAAGAAACTGTTGGGAAAACTTCCGAAGGAGAAGAAGAAGATTCATCTGAATCTGGAAAAGATCGTATCCGGCATAAGCTGGGTGTTTAAGATCGCAGTCACCTGCCTGATCGCATTTGTCGCAGTATGGTACTGGGGACAACAGGTGAGTACCGTGGGAGATTCTATGAGACCAGTACTTAAGAATGCGGATAAAGTGCTGGTAAACCGTATTGTATATAATGCATCTTCTCCAAAGCGTGGAGATATCATTGTCTTTAAGCCGAAGGGCAATGAAAGTTCGCATTATTATACGAAGAGGATTGTTGGACTTCCGGGAGAAACGGTACAGATCGTAGAGAACCGGATTTATATCAATGGAAAGAAACTGGAAGAAGATATACAACCACGAAGATCGATACCGCAGGCATCGCAGCGAGAAGGTTAAGCTTGGCGGGGATGAATATTTTGTGATGGGTGATAACAGAAAGAACAGCGAAGACAGCCGGAGTGCAGATATCGGAGCGGTAAAACGGTCTTACATTTACGGAAAGGCCTGGTTTGTGGTATCACCGAAGAAGAATTTTGGATTCGTGAGATAATAGATAAGAGGAGAACGAAGATATGCATTTTCAATGGTATCCAGGGCACATGACGAAAGCAAAACGCATGATGCAGGAGAATATCAAACTAATAGATCTGGTCATTGAGCTGGTTGATGCCAGAGTACCGATTAGCAGCAGGAACCCGGACATTGACGAACTTGGAAAGAATAAAGCAAGGCTGATCCTTCTGAACAAGTCAGATTTGGCAGAAGATAAATGGAACGATGCCTGGTCGGAATATTTCCGCGAAAAAGGGTTTTCCGTTGTAAAAGTGAACTCTAAAAAAGGCGGGGGGATCAAGTCTATCAACGGCGTGATTCAGGAAGCATGTAAAGAAAAGATTGAAAGAGACAGAAAGCGCGGTATCCTGAACCGTCCGGTCAGAGCCATGGTAGTAGGAATCCCGAATGTCGGAAAGTCAACATTCATCAATGCACTGGCAGGAAAAGCCTGTGCGAAGACGGGCAACAAGCCGGGTGTGACCAAGGGAAAACAGTGGATCAGACTGAACAAGAATGTAGAACTTCTTGATACACCGGGAATCTTATGCCAAGATTCGAAGATCAGGCAGTAGGTCTTAAGCTTGCATTTATCGGTTCGATCAAGGATGAGATCCTGCAGACGGAAGAACTGGCAGCAGAGCTTGTGACATTTATGAACAAGAATTATCCGGGAGTTTTGGAGAGTAAATATAACGTAGAAGAAGATGCGGATCCATACGGCATGATCGCAAGGATCGCTGAAAGCAGACATTGCTGGTACGCGGAAATGAACTGGATACAGAGAAAGCGTCTGTCCTTCTGATGGATGATTTCCGTAACGGACGCCTGGGAAGACTGACTCTGGAATATCCGGATGCATATTAGAAAGGACACGCGCGAATATGTTCAGACATTCAAAGAGAGAGGAAGAAGAAAGAGACATCCTGGGGGAACTCGGCGGATGGCTTGTGTATATACTGCTTATCATCGGTCTGACCTATCTGATCATCACCTTTGTCGGACAGCGGACGATGGTAAGCGGCTCTTCCATGGAGACGACATTACAGGATGGAGACAATCTGATCGTTGATAAGATCAGTTACCGGTTCCGGGATCCGAAACGCTATGATATCATTGTATTTCCGTATAAATATGAAGAAGATACATATTATATCAAACGTATCATCGGAATGCCGGGTGAGACTGTGCAGATCCGGGACGGATATGTGTATATCGATGGAAAACGCCTGACCAGTGATATCTATGGGAAGGAGAAGATCAAGGATCCGCAGACGGCTGCAGAACCGGTTACGCTGGGAGATGATGAATACTTTGTGATGGGAGATAACCGTAATCACAGTATGGACAGCAGAGATCCGGGAGTAGGAGTGCTGACCCGGAAGGATCTGATCGGCAGAGCCTGGGTGCGTATCTATCCATTTGACAATATAGGAGTGATCCGACATGAATAAACGAGAAGAAGAAAAACTGAAAAAACAACAGGAAAAGCTTCAGAAAGAACTGGAGCGTACCGAAGCAATGAGCGTCTATGAAAAAGAATACAGCGACTGTACCTATATCTGTGGGATCGATGAAGTCGGCCGCGGTCCATTTGCCGGTCCGGTGGTAGCGGGAGCAGTTATTCTGCCAAAAGATGATCCGATCCTGTATCTGAATGATTCGAAAAAGCTTTCGGAGAAGAAGAGGGAGGCACTTTACGATGAGATCATGGAGCGTGCAGTGGCGACAGGAATCGGGATCGTAAGTCCGGCAAGGATTGATGAGATCAATATCCTGCAGGCGACTTATGAGGCGATGCGCATGGCGATAGGGAACCTGAAGGTAGAGCCGGATCTGCTTCTGAACGATGCAGTGACGATACCGGGCGTCGATATCCGGCAGGTGCCGATCATCAAAGGAGATGCCAAAAGTGTGTCCATTGCAGCGGCAAGCATCATTGCCAAAGTGACCAGGGACCGCCTGATGGTAGAGTATGATGCAGTGATGCCGGGATATGATTTCGCTGCCAATAAAGGATATGGCACGAAGAAACATATCGAAGGCCTGAAAGAACTGGGACCATCACCGATCCACAGAATGACATTTATAAAAAAATACATATAAAAATATATCACAGACAGCAAAGTTGTAAGAATGTTTGCTAAAATGAACGGGAGGACTATGGCCGGAGATACAGGAAGAGAACGGAAGAATAACCGGGAGACCGGAAGCCATTATGAACGGCTTGCCGGTGCATATCTGGAGCAGGAAGGATATGAGATCCTGGAGTATAATTACCGGTGTAAGACCGGAGAGATTGATATCATAGCAAGAGAAGCGGGATATCTGGTCTTCTGTGAGGTGAAATATCGCTCTTCAGATAAAAAAGGACATCCGGCGGAGGCTGTAAATCCAGCCAAACAGAGAACCATTTCCAAAAGTGCACTTTGCTATATGGCGGTCAACGGAATTGATGAGGTACCATGCAGATTCGATGTGGTGAGCATCGAGAATCATAAGGTGATACTTTACCGGAATGCATTTGATTATACAGGATAGGAAGAGATCCGGAACAGAAAGGATGAATATGGCATGAATCTGGGCTTACATTATAAAAATCAGGACCATATATTTGATGAAAAAGAAGTGAACGGTGTCCCGTTCTTAAGTTATCCGATGCTGGAAGAGACCGGAATCGTGAATCATGGATTCTCGACCAGACTTGGCGGTGTCAGCAAAGGATGCTGGGCAACGATGAATATCAGTACAACCAGAGGTGACGATCCGGAAGATGTCAGGGAGAATCAGAGAAGGATTGCCGGAGCATCGGTGTACAGCCGGAAGATATGACATTCACCAATCAGACCCATACGACCAATGTAGCGGTAGTAAAAGCCGGAGACAAGGGAAAGCGTTTTCAGGAGACCGATGGAATGATCACAGATGTGCCGGGAATCTGTCTGGTTACATTTTACGCAGACTGTGTGCCGTTGTATTTTGTTGATCCGGTGAAGAAGGCAATCGGTCTTTCACACTCCGGATGGCGGGGAACCGTCGGTAAGATAGGAAAAGTTACCATAGAACTGATGCAGAAGACATATGGCTCTGATCCGGAAGATATCATTGCGGCAATCGGTCCGTCCATCTGCCGGGACTGCTATGAAGTGAGCGGGGATGTGATACAGCAATTCCGGGAAAACTTTGACGAAGCGTACTGGCCGGAGCTGTTTTATAAAAAAGAAAACGGGAAATACCAGTTGGATCTCTGGCGTGCCAATGAACGGATATTCACAGAAGCCGGAATCCGCGAAGATCATATTGCGGTAACCAATGTATGCACACACTGTAACCCGGATATCCTGTTCTCGCACAGGACTACCGGAGATAAAAGGGGAAATGTAAGCGCATTTCTTGCGCTGAAACAGATGACAACAAGAGGAGTATAACATATGACAGATACAACAATTGCAGATACGACGCAGGAAGTAACCGATGCGACCCAGGAAGCGGTCAAACAGGTTAATCAGCTGACACAATATGTACAGGACAGCATACCGGAACTGATCACGTTCGGATTGAAAGTGCTGGCGGCATTGGTGGCATTCTTTGTCGGACGGCTGGTGATCCGGTGGATCAGGAAGATCGTCAGACGTTCCTTTGAGCGCTCCGGTGCGGACAAAGGAGTGGAGCAGTTTGTAGATTCCCTGCTGAAATACGGACTGTATGCCCTGCTTGTCTTCAGTCTGATCTCCAGCCTTGGATTCGATACAACGTCCGTAGCGGCAGTACTGGCATCCGGCGGTGTGGCAATCGGTCTTGCATTACAGGGAAGTCTTTCGAACTTTGCAGGCGGAGTCTTGATCCTTTTATTAAAACCGTTTGTAGTCGGAGATTATATTATCGAGGATAGCAACGGAAAAGAAGGAACCGTAAAAGAGATCCAGATCTTCTATACCAAGCTCAGTACGATCGATAACAAGACAATCGTAATCCCGAATGGAATGCTGACCAACAACAGTATTACCAATGCAACGGCAAAAGATGAAAGGCAGCTTGATCTGCGTGTGGGTATTTCTTATGATGCGGATATCCGACAGGCAAAATCAGTGATCGAAAATCTGCTGATCAAAGATGAATGTATCATCAAGAACGAACAGATCAATGTATTTGTTCATGAGCTGGCAGACAGTGCGGTTGTACTGGGAATCCGTGCATGGGTGAAGAATGAGGAATATTGGGAAACCAGATGGAGACTGCTCGAAGAGATCAAGATCCTGCTGGATGAAAATGGAATTGAGATTCCGTATCCGCAGATGGCAGTGCATATGAAGAAATGTGTAATTCACTACACATTTTCCTGAAAAAGTACTTGCAAATATAATAAAATGCGGTATAATTATAGACGTGGCTGTCACAGACACATGCTGGAATAGCTCAGTCGGTAGAGCACTTCACTCGTAATGAAGGGGTCGTCGGTTCAAGTCCGATTTCCAGCTTATTTTTTTAGAATCCTTGGAAAAGGGTTCTATTTTTTGCCTGAGTATGTAAAAGTAACTGTTCGGATAAGAAATTGTCCGGATACACAGAGTGAGGGATTTCGTGTATAATAAATATGTGGATGTGAAAGGGGAAGACACAGATGAAACAAATATGGAAACAAACATGGAGACAGCGGCTGGCAGCAGCGTTGATACAGCTGCTTATGGTGCTTGCAATGGCAGGTGTCGGAATCCGGATGCCGGTGCAGGCGGCAGAAAAGAATGCGGTCACACAATCCGGTGAGATGAAGGTACATTTCCTCGACGTAGGACAGGGACTGTCTATTCTGGCCCAGTCGGAAGGAAAGACGATGATTTATGACGGTGGGGACAGGAAGACTTCAAGATTCGTAGTATCCTATCTGAAAGAACATGGCGTATCGAAAATTGATTACCTGATCAGCAGCCATTACGATGCAGATCATATGGCAGGACTGATTGGATGCCTGAATGCATTTGATGTGAAAAATGTCATATCCAGCAACTATGTGCATACGAGCAAGCTGTATCAGTCATTTGTGAAAGCAGTCAAATCCGATGGACTTAAGATGCAACATCCGGCGGTTGGAAAGACGTATAAATTTGGAAGAGGCTCATTCGAGATCCTTGCACCGAAGACGATAGAGGCGAAGGGAAGCAACAATAATTCAGTAGCAATCAAGTTGATGAATGGTGAAAACAGCTTTGTATTTACCGGAGATGCGGAGCACGAAAGCGAAGCAGCAATGTGTAATTCCAGTATCGACTTAAGTTGTGATGTGCTTGTCCCGGGGCATCACGGATCTGCAACAGCGACCTCATGGGATTTTCTTCAGAAGACAGTGCCGGAATATGCGGTGATCAGTTGCGGAACGAATAATAAATATGGACATCCGGACAAAGATACCATGGATAAGCTCCAGAGTATGGATATTCAGGTATACAGGACGGATAAGCAAGGAACGATCGTTGTGACCAGCGACGGTGCGAATCTGAACTGGAGTGCGGAACCGTGTAATGACTATACACCGGGAGACGATTCGGATCAGGGAACGCGGAGTACGTCGGAAGTACAGCAGGAGGCATCACAGACAGCAATAGGAGAGCATGTATGGGTGTCTGCGACAGGAAACAAATACCACAAGACGAATCACTGTGGAAATATGAATCCGAATACGGCAAAAGAAGAGCCCCGGGCAGAAGCGGAAGCGCAGGGACTTGAACCATGTAAGAAATGTTACTAAATGAGATAAACAGTGAGAAAACGGAAAGGAATGTTTGAAAATTACAGAGTATGGAATTACGGTTGTTTACCTGATGATCTTATGCCGTATTGCTTATGCGGACTGGAAATATCAGATCATTGAGCCGTGGACACATATAGGAATCCTGACACTTGCCTGTATGGAAATGTTATTCCGTGTGGGAGTGTCTGTCCAGGAACGGTGTCTGGGTGCTGTGGTCATTGCAGTACCAATGCTGGTGTTGACAGTTCTGTTAAAAGGCGGATTTGGAGGCGGCGATATAAAGCTGATGGCGGTATCCGGTTTCCTGAACGGCGTGAAAGTTATCACATATGCAGGAATGCTGGGAATCATATTGAGCGGCATATATGTAAGCATGATGCTGGCAGCAGGAAAGATGGGACGAAAGGACAGTTTTGCTCTTGGTCCCTTTCTTGTTATGGGAATTATTGGAATGAAATTATGGACTTCAATTAGTTGATATGGTAGCATATTATATGCGAGAGTATATTTTTAGACACGATTAGAGGAGAATATAGATAAATGGGAGCGTTAAGTATCAAGCGTGGGACAAAGATGCAGAGGAAAAGAATCAGCCGAAGCTGATCCATTGTGCTGACGAGAAGATGTATAAAGACAAAAAGAGGATAAAAGAAAATACACCTTCTGCATAAATGATAGTTTGGAAATGATAGAAATGCGCAATATATGATTACGAGGTGACGTATGAAATTACTGGTGACCGGAAATATCGGATATATTACAACAGAATTTATCGAGGAGGCTTTCCCTGAGTGTCAGATTCTTCTTCTTGGAGAGACTGAACAAAAGTCAAATCGCAATAAGAGCTTATCGGTATACCCGATGCCGAAGACGGAGGAAGAATTCAAAGACATTTTCAAGACGTATGAATTTGAGGGAGTGATTTATTTTTCTAATTATCTTACATTTCATGGGACGATGGAGGGTGAGATTGAGACTTTACGCAAGCTATTACATTACTATAAAGGGAATCTGAATTCCAGGCTTCTGTATATTACAGGACCGGATAGTTTATATGAAGATACAACAGGAAAGACGCTGATGGTCCGCTCGGCAGAAGAGTTCTGCAGGCAATACGGCGAACTGCATCAGATCGCTGTCAAGATTCTGCGTGTGCCGTATCTTTATTCCGGTACTTATGAGGAGGATTATTTTTTCAAGCTGTTCTCAACTGTGATCAATAAGAAGCAGATTACATTTGAAGAAGCACCGGCACAGGAGATGCATTTTCTTGCTTTGAGTGATCTTGGGGATTTATTATACAAGATTTTTGATAACTGGGGAGAGGGGAGCGCCTGTCTTCAGGTTCCGCAGGTATTTCATTTTACTTTTCAACAGTTCGGGGAGAGACTGGCACAGATGTTTCCGGCTGCAAACATTACCTATTTGTCAGAGGTGCTGATCCGGGATGGGATATCTGATGACCACGTTCTGAGAAATGAATACGGTTGGTTTCCGAAGATTTCTCTTTTGGAGGAACTTACAGAAATTTATGAGGATTATTGTGAGAAAACGAACCATAAGACACGGAAGATCGATGTAGTAAAAACTTTTTTGAAAGTACATGATAAAATCGTGAAAATCGCGGAATTGCTGCTCACATTTTTTGTTTTTGAAGCACTGAACCGGGTGGCGGGAAATCAGGTGCAGTTTCAGATGATCGATCTGAGGCTTGTTTACATCGTGCTGTTCAGCAGTCTGTACGGCATTAATTACGGGCTTGCAGCAGCGGGGCTGGAAACACTTTCATTGCTGGCAGCATATACGAAAACCGGGATCGGCTGGACGACACTTTTCTACGAACCTTCGAACTGGATTCCGTTTATCTTCTATTTTGTAGTCGGCGCGATCTGTGGTTACATCCGACTGAAAAACAGAGATAATATTCAATTCATGAAAGAGGAGAATAAACTGATCCTGGATAAATTTCTGTTTATGAGAGAAATGTATCAGGAGACGCTTTCTGATAAACGGCAGTACAAGAAGCAGATTCTGGGAAGCCGTGACAGCTTTGGTAAGATTTTTGATATTACGAAAAAACTGGATATCATTCTTCCGCAGGAGCTTTTTATTGAAACTCTGCATGTGATGGAATCAGTCTTGAGAATCATACATTTGCGATTTATTCAGTTGGAAAGAATCAGAGCTATGGACGTCTTGAGATCGCATCCCAGGGAATGACAGATGTGTTGAAAAAATCCATTTGTCTGGATGATTATCTGGAAGCGAAAGAGACGATTGTGTCCGGAAAGGTGTGGGTAAACCGGAATTTCCTGGACGGCTATCCGATGTATATGAACGGGATTCACAAAGATGGAGAGCTCGTGATGCTGATTTTCATTCAGGAAGTGGGAAATGAACAGCTTTCCCTCTATTATCTGAATCTGTTCCAGATTCTCTGCGGTCTGGTAGAAACAGCACTTTTGCGCGCACTGGAATATCAGGAGGCAATCAAGAACAGGCAGTACGTGCAGGGTACACGTATATTGAAGCAGGAGTATTTTGAAGAACGGCTGTATTCCTTCCATTCTATGAGGGAGGAGAATCGGGCATCCTATGTGCTTTTGAAGCTGGAGTATCCGAAGATGACACTGGAAGAGGCAGACACAGCGCTACAGGCTTCGGTCCGTGAAAATGATGTCAGGGGGATTTCTGAAAAAGGAGAGCTCTTCCTCATTCTTTCACAGACGGACAGAAGTTCCTTGCCGATCATTCTTGCAAGACTGGAAAATAACGGCTTCGTCTGTCATGAGATCGATACCATGGAGAATGCAAATACAGGAGAAAAATTATGATTCAGACAGTGCTTGGAGTATTCCTGATCCTGTTACATATTGTCTGCTGTGTGCTGGTCTGGCTGTGGATAAAGACACATCTGCTAAAGGTGAAAAAATATCTGATGGCACTTGTGATCTTCGTTCCTTTCTGGGGAACAGTGTGCGTGCTGCTTTTGCATTTGCAAATGCTGACCAGAAGAGACAATAGGATAGAACCGGGAGTGGAAAAGCTTCGTGTAAATGAAGAGATTTATAAAAATATTTTTCAGGCAGTTTCGGATACGGACAAAAAGATCGTTCCGTTAGAGGAAGCACTTTTGATTAACGAACCGGGAGTGCGCCGTGAACTGATCATGGATGTGTTAAATGATGATCCGGAAGAATATATGGATCTTCTGAAACAGGCCCGCATGAATGAAGATGTAGAGGTTGTCCATTATGCGATCACAGCCATGGTTGAACTTTCCAAGGAATATGATTTTTGTTTGCAGAAGATGGAGAAGCTGTATGCGGCATCACCGGACGATCCGGAGATCCTGGAGCAGTACTGTGATTTTATGGAAGAGTATCTGAATCAGGGGATTCTGGAAGCCAGATGGAGAGAGAACAGAGAAAACGTTATATCCGTCTTTTAAGACAAAAGCTGAAGGTGAAAACGACGCTTTCCACATGTGTGCGTCTGTTCCAAAATCTGATGAAAACAGGAGATTATGTTCAGGCGGAAGAGATTCTAGGCTGATGGATCAGAAATGGCATCGGAAAGAGGAGTTCTGGATTTTGAAGATCCGGTATCTGGCAGAACGAAAAAAGGGAGCGGAGTTGCAGCAGTGTTTAAGACAGATGAAAGAGGAGCAGATCTATCTGTCGTCTAAGAGTAAGGAGGTATTGGCTTTTTGGCTGGATTAAAATCATTGAAAACATTTCCGTTTAAAAGTATGCTGGTGATCCTGGGTGTATTTCTGATGATCGCGGTCTTCCTTTTTGCTGAACGAAGTGGAATTCAATATACTGAAAAAAACAGAAAAGTCGCATATCTCAGTCAGGAAGAAGTGGTTACGGAACAGATGGCTGCGAAATCACTGCCGAAGACCTGTCTGGTACTTCGTAACAGTGAAGATGAGGCGAGTGTGGCTGCATGGGAGCAGTTTCAACAAATTTTTAAAGATATGAAGGTTGGAACAGATGTGGTAGACCTGCAGAGTGCATCCTCTATTCCAGATTATCATGCTTATGAAACGGTTGTTGTATTACTGAGCGATGTAAGTCCGTTGAAAGAGAATCTTATGGAACTGTGTGATTGGGTGTCAGAGGGTGGGAATGTACTTTTTGCCCTGACACTTCAGAAAACAGCGTATTCATCAGTGATTGAGCAGAAGCTTGGAATCGTTTCTTCCGGATATGACAATATACGTGTAGACAGTATTTATTTTGAACCGGAATTTATGCTTGGCGGCGGACAGGCTTATGCAATCACGGATCCGTATGACTCTGCCTGGGCAGTGCAGCTGAGTGAGAATGTGAAGGTTTATGCGCGTGTCAATGAAAAAAACGGTCAGCCTGTCATTTGGGAGAACCAATATGGAAAAGGGAAGTTTGTAGTAGACAACTTTGGACTGTATGAGAAAGCGGTGCGTGGATTCTATGCGGCTTCCTACAGTCTCCTTACTGATGTGGGGGTTTATCCGGTGATCAATGGATCAGCATTTTATCTGGATGACTTTCCGTCACCGGTTCCAGAGGGAGATGGTACTTATGTGAAGCGGGACTATGGAATGAGCATTAGTGATTTCTATATGGATGTGTGGTGGCCGGATATGCAGGAGCTTGCATCTGATCACAACGTTCGCTATACTGGTGTGATTATTGAAAATTATGAGGATGCGACGGATGGAACGATTAAGAAACAGAAGGATACCAGACGTTTTCAGTATTTTGGAAATATGCTGCTTCATCAAGGTGGAGAACTCGGGTATCATGGATACAATCATCAGCCGTTGAGTCTTTCAAATGCGGATTATGGTGACGTGCTTCCGTATGATACATGGAAAAATGAGGCGGCCATGAAAAAGGCTGTAAAAGAATTGATCCATTTTGGAGAGGATACATTTCCCGGTGTATCAATGTCAGTCTATGTACCGCCGTCCAATGTATTGTCAGCAGAAGGAAGGAAGATGCTCGCGAAAGATTTCCCGGAGATCCGGACGATCGCCAGTAATTATTTCACCGGTGAGTTTGCGTATGTGCAGGAATTTGAAGTTGCAAAGGATGGGATTGTAGAACAGCCGCGTATCATCTCCGGTGCAATTATCGATAATTATATGAAGATGGCGGCACTGTCGGAATTAAATATGCATTTTGTGAACAGTCATTTTATTCATCCGGATGATCTTCTGGACGAAGACCGCGGTGCGGCGCTTGGCTGGGAAAAGATGAAGGGCAACCTCGCTGATTATATGGACTGGCTGGTGGATTCGGCACCGTCCTTGAGACAACTCACCGGTTCAGAACTATCCGGTGCGATCCAGCGTTATGGAGCGGTTACATTCACAAAGACAGTGACAGAGCGGTCTATAGAATTGAAGCTTAAAAACTTCTATGATGAAGCATATTTTATGGTGAGGATCAATGAAGGAACACCGGGTGAAGTTTCGGGAGGAAAACTTACACATCTGACAGGAAATCTCTATCTGCTTCAGGCAAAGGAACCAACAGTAACTATTGAGAAATTAGAAGATTGAAATACAAAGCGGTAACACGCGACAGATAAGGAGTTAATTGTGAGAATCTGTCTCATATTGGAGGGGTGTTATCCCTACATATTTGGAGGTGTATCCACCTGGATGCACCAGTATATCAATGAAATGAAAGAGCATGAGTTTGTTCTGTGGGTGATTGGGGCAAATGCGAAGGATAAAGGGAAATTTGTCTACGAGCTTCCGAAAAATGTTGTAGAAGTTCACGAGGTCTTTCTGGATGACGCTTTGCGGCTGAAGGATTCTGGAAAAATGTTTCATGCCTTTACAGAGGAAGAGACGAACAGCCTGAAAGAGCTGATGCTGTGTAGACGCCCGAATTGGGAAATCTTGTTTCGGCTCTATCATGATCAGAAGCTGAATCCTATGTCTTTTTTAAGAAGTGAGGAATTCCTGAATATATTGACGGAGTGCTGTATAAAAGATTATCCATATACTCCGTTTGCGGATGCATTTCACACAATGCGTTCTATGCTGCTTCCGGTCCTTTATCTAATGGGAAGTGAAGTGCCCAAGGCAGATGTCTATCATGCAATCTGTACAGGATATGGCGGACTTCTTGCATGCCTGGGCGGGCATGTTTATAAGAAGAAAGTGCTGCTGACAGAGCATGGGATATACACAAGAGAGCGTGAAGAAGAGATCATTCGTGCAAAATGGGTACAGCCGGCATTTAAAAAGCAGTGGATTTCTTTCTTCTATATGCTGTCGGATATTATTTATACGAGAGCGTTTCTAGTCTCAGCATTATTTACCAATGCCATGCATGCACAGATCCAGATGGGATGTGACAAGGGGAAATGTCGTGTCGTTGAGAACGGAATCAACTATGAAAGGCTTTCCCCTATTCCATTGAAAAAGGAAGACGGATGGGTTGACATCGGTGCGATCGTGCGTCTGGCACCGATCAAGGATATCAAGACGATGATCTATGCGTTTTATGAGCTTTGCACGACAAGAGAGCATGTGCGTCTCCATATTATGGGAGGCGTCGATGATGAGGAGTATGCGCAGGAGTGCTATGCGCTGGTCGATCAGCTTCATCTGGAAAATGTGATCTTTACAGGACGAGTGGATATCATCTCTTATATGGAGAAGCTGGACTTTACAATTTTGACGAGTATATCGGAAGGACAGCCGCTGTCTGTTTTAGAATCATTTGCTGCAAGGCGGCCTTGTGTGACTACAGATGTAGGATGCTGCAGGGAACTTCTGAATGGTAACGAGGAGGATCGATACGGAAAAGCAGGCTATTGTGTTCCACCGATGTATCGAGAGGGGCTCGCACAGGCAATGGATCGGATGTGCGCTTCCAGAGCTCGGAGACTCCGCATGGGGGAGAATGCACAGAAACGAGTGAAAGCATATTATCGAAAAGAAGAAATGATTGAAAAGTACCGGAAGATGTATCAGGAGGTGGAAGAGGCAGATGGCCGGAATCGGATTTGAGTTAAAAAAATTATTCCAGAAGCGCGGACTTGCAGCAACGGCAAAAGCGTATGGGTATGCAGGAGTGATCTGTACAGGTCCGATGCTGCTTGGTATCGTGCTGTTGGTAGGAATCGCTTTTATCTGCGATCATACCGGTGCGACGAGACATAACCGGGAACTTCTGAACTGTATGATTACTTACACACTTCTCGCTTCGCTGACCGTGACCAGTTTCTTCTCTATGGTCGTGACGAGATATATTGCGGATATGCTGTATGAAGAACGCCACGAGGCGGTGCTTTCTTCTTTCTGGGGTTCAACAGCGCTTCTGCTTGTAGTCGGCGGAATCATGTATGGGATTTTTCTTCTGTTTTCAGGAATCAATCTGATTGATCAGTTTTTGTGCCTGGAGTTTTTCGGAGATTGATCGTCACCTGGAATGCGATGAGTTATCTGACAGCGATCAAGGATTACAAAGGGATTCTTATTTCATTTATTACAGCGGTAGCGGTATCATTGTTGGTCGGATTCCTATTGATCCTGATTGGGATTCCACATGTAGAGGCGTTGATGATCGCAGTTACGATCGGTTATGGAATCATGCTGCTTTGGGATGTGACGCTGTTGTACCGTTATTTTCCGCAGAGAGAGATCAGTGCATTTTTCTTTTTACGCTGGGTGGATCAGTTCCTTCCGCTTGCGTTTACAGGCTTGTTCACGAACATCGGACTATTTGCACATCTTGTTATCATGTGGTGCGGACCGATCAGTGTACATGTTCAGGGATTATTTTATGGTGCACCGTATCATGATGTACCTGCGATGATTGCCTATTTGACGATTCTTATTACAACCGTTAATTTCGTTGTATCTGTGGAAGTGAATTTCTATCCGAAATATCGGAATTATTATAGTTTGTTTAATGACAAGGGAGAAATCAAGGATATCCTGCAGGCGGGAAATGAGATGAGAAAGGTCTTAAACATGGAGCTGAAATATACGGCGTTAAAGCAGCTACTTACAACGGCACTGGCTATTTCGATCGGACAGCTGCTTTTGACATATCTTCCGCTTGGATTTAATGATCTTATGGAAGGATATTTTAGGACACTCTGTGTCGGCTATGGACTCTATGCAATTGCTAACACAATGATGCTGATCTTACTTTATTTTACAGATTACAAGGGAGCATTATTTGCAACAGGAATGTTTGCCGCATGTACGACGACATTTACCTGTGTGTCTTTATTCTTCCCACAGGTGTATTATGGGTTTGGATTTTTACTGGGAAGTGCAGTGTTCTTTTTGATCTGTACACTGCGTCTTGGATATTTTATAAAAAAACTTCCGTATTATATTTTGAGCGTACAGCCGATTGTGGCAGAGGATAAAACAGGTTTCTTCACACGGCTTGGATGCTTTTTGGAAGAGAAAATAGAGAGGGGAGATAAGCTTGAAAAAATATAAATTACTTGCGTTGGGATGTGCCCTTTTATTAGGAATGTCCTGTTGCCTGACGGGATGTACCACCCGGAGAAAACAGGGGATACTTCAAAGAAACAGACAGAACAACAGGAAGAGATAAAAAAGGCAGAGACACAGGATATCAACGACGTTCACCTCAGGGATAAGGATAGTCTCTATGAAAATGATGACGAGGCAAGTGTTGTGACGATGTATCTCACCGTTTCCCGTGGAAATTCTTCAGAGGGAACGGCTCATACCTGGAAGGAGATTAACAGTTATTCGGCCTATGATTATGACAAGATGGGAGTAGAACGTTACCAGACAGCGGCGCTTCTTCAGGTTGGTGATGAGTCAGGTCCGCAGAGCGGGGAGGTTGGATATGGTGAAAATGTGCCGAATGCTACCGTGCAGATCAGAGGACAGACATCGAGCCGTAATTCGCAGAAAAACTATAAGATTGAGCTGAAGAAGAATAAGGGAACCTGGCGTGGACAGCGCACGATCAATCTGAATAAACATCAGACAGATGGAATGCGTTTCCGTAATAAGCTGTCCTACGATCTTCTGAAAGGGATACCGCAGCTGATGTCACTTAGAACTCAGTTCGTACATTTATATGTAAGAGATCTTACCGAAGGAAACAGCGCAGAGTTTCAGGATTATGGATTGTACACACAGTAGAACAGCTGAACAAGACAGGAATGGAGAATCACGGAATGGACTCGAAAGGACAGTTATATAAAATCAATTCGTTTGAGTTTTTCCGTTATGAAGATGTGATAAAAAAAGAAGACGATCCGACCTATGACCAGAAAGCCTTTGAAAAGCTTCTGGAGATCAAAGGAGATTCAGATCATACGAAACTGATTCAAATGCTGACAGATCTGAATGATACTTCTCAACCGATTGAGGATATCCTGGATCAATATTTTGACAGAGAAAATCTGACGTACTGGATGGCGTATCAGATACTGACCGGAAATGTAGATACACAGAATCGTAATACATATTTATATAGTCCACAGAATTCGGACACATGGTATCTGATCGCGTGGGATAATGACGGCTCTTTCATGAGAACCGAATACAACATTCAGAATCGTTTCGATCAGGGAAGTTGGGAATGTGGAGTCAGCAATTACTGGGAAAATGTTCTTTTTCAAAGATGTCTGCAGTCCGAGGATTTCCGTGAGGAACTTGACGCGGCGATCCAGGATCTGAGATCCTATCTCAGTGTGGATCGGATCAGTAGTATGATAGAGGAATATCGTACAGTTACTCAGAAGTATTTAAATCAGATGCCGGACCAGATGTATGCACCGTTGACTGAAGCGAAGTATGAACAATTGCATCGGCAATCCCTTCAGAGGTAGAACAAAATTATGAACTTTATAAGGAGAGCCTGGAAAAGCCAATGCCGTTTTATATCGGAAAACCGGTGATCAAGGGAAATATTTTGAAGTTCAACTGGGACGCATCGTATGACTTTGATGCAGAGACGATCACTTACACAGTTGAACTGGCAAAAGATTATAAGTTTAATGAGATTGTATTTCGTAAGGATAATATTCAAATTCCGGAAGCGGAGACTACAGTTCCGGCAGATGGTCAGTATTTTGTGCGTATCCGTGCGACAAATACATCTGGACAGACGCAGGATGCTTTTGATTATTATGTAACAGACGCTGGAAAGAATTATGGTATGAAATGTTTCTACATTACAGGCGGCCAAAATGTTGAGGAAGATATTTATGAGGAATGATTTATCAAAAGAACGCTTCCGTAATGAATGGAAATATCTGATCAGTACCAGTGAGAAAGAATTGCTGGAGCTGAGGATGAAGCATTTGCTGAAAAAGGATCCAAATGCAAAGGGAAATGGCTATATGATCCGCAGTCTCTATTTTGATGATTATTTCAACAGTGCCTATGCGGAAAAGGAGTCAGGTGTTCTGATGCGTAAAAAATACCGAATCCGCATATATGACTGTAGTGACCGTTCGATCAAGCTGGAGCGGAAGAAGAAATTCGGAAGTTATATTTATAAAGAAAGTGCTCCGCTGACAAAGGAAGAATTCTATAAGATCCTTGATGGAGATTATAAATTTTTGTTAAGTAGTCCGTATTCATTGTGCAGAGAATTTTATGTGGAATGTGTCAGCAATCTCATGCGTCCACGCACGATCGTTGACTATGACCGTGTACCGTGGATCATGGATGAGGGGACAGTCAGGATTACATTTGACAGTGATGTGAGGGCTGCGGTCGGAAGTTATGACATCTTTGATCCGTCCCTTCCGACACTTCCGGTGCTTGAACCGGGGAAACTAGTTATGGAAGTGAAATTCACAGAGATGCTTCCACAGATCGTGCGTGACTTGCTTCCACCAAATGCACAAGAATTCACAGCAGTATCAAAATATGTACTCTGTTATGAAAAATCGCAGTATTTGCATGGATTTGAATATTGGAATGAAACACAGGAGAGAAAACTATTATGAGTATACAAGATATGATTAAGAAGTCGGTGCTTGAATCCGGCGTATTTGATAGCTTTAATGCACCGAAGATGGCAATTTCGCTGATCGTGGCGTTGCTTCTCGGAGCAGTGATCTATATGGTTTACAGCAAGTTTTATGTAGGGGTGATCTTCTCTCGGAGCTTTGCAGTTACGTTGGTCGGCATGACACTTCTCACTTGCATGGTTACTCTGGCAATCAGTACGAATATCGTGATTTCCCTTGGTATGGTCGGTGCATTGTCTATCGTACGTTTCCGTACGGCGGTGAAGGATCCGATGGATCTGCTCTATCTTTTCTGGGCAATCACGACAGGTATCACGACTGGAGCGGGAATGTATCCGTTGGCACTGATTGCAGCAGCGGTTATGATCATTATGATTTATCTGTTTTATCATAAGCAGCAGAAAGGCAGAATCTATATTGCCGTGATCCATTATCAGGGAGATGAAGCCGGTGATGAGATCATCCGCAGCTTTGGCAGAATGAAATACTTCATAAAGTCAAAGACGATGCGTGGGGAGAAAACAGAGATGGCAGTTGAGGTATTCTGTCGGCAGAATGATCTCGATTTCACAGAGAAGATCCGGAAGATCACAAATGTAGAAGATATTACATTGATCCAGTATAATGGAGAGTATCACGGATAAAATGAAAAGATTATAACTGGTTGATTCATTAAGAATATATATTCCCTTTCGTGGACAGAATGGATGGAAGTGCAATCCGGTCACTGAAACATCCAGATGCTGAGACGATCCCGATTATTGCCATGACTGCCAATGCTTTTGCAGAAGATGTACAGCTGGCCAAAAATACAGGAATGAATGAACATATCGCAAAACCACTTGATATGAATAAGCTGAATGATGTTCTGGAAAACTGGCTGTAATTAATGTCCACAGTGCGCTGAAAAAGCAGTACTTAATTTGGAGAGAATTATATGAAAAAATTTAAGATAAATGTACAGAGATATATCTGTATTTTATTATGCCTTGTTTTATATATTACTGTGTTTCCCTTTCCTGTATCAGCAGAGGAAGAAAAAAACCGGACAGTCAGAGTAGGCTGGTATGAAGGAACCTATAATACCACAGAACCAAACGGTGAGAAAAGAGGCTACAGTTACGAATATCAGCAGGCAGTGGCTGCGCATACAGGATGGAAATATGAATATGTGGAGGGAAACTGGGCAGAACTGATGAGTATGCTGAAAAATGGAGAAATCGATCTGATGGGAGATATGTCCTATGCAGAGGAACGTTCTGCTTCCATGCTCTTTTCAGAACTGCCCATGGGCGAGGATAAGTATTACCTTTATATAAATCCTTCTGATACAGATATCTCGGTTTCAGATCTGACTACATTGAATGGGAAGAGGATCGGGGTGGTGCCGGATACACTTCTGCCAGTCGGTTCTGTGAGTGGGAGAAAAGCCATGGAGTAGACACGCAGCAGGTTGATATTACCAGTACAGATGATGCCCGTCAGAAACTACAAAATCAGAAAATTGACGGATTTGTTTTAAATGAGTCTCCACAGTGGGAAAGAGACGATATTTCTCCTGTGCTTCTGATTGGCAGCTCCTATAATTATTTTGCAATCAACAAAAAACGCCCGGATCTGAAAGAGGAGCTGGATCAGGCAATGCAGAAGATAGAAAAAGAGAATCCTTTTTATGAAGAAGATCTTTATAAGAGATATCTCTCCGCAAATTCTATTGAAACTCTTACGGATGAGGAGCAGAACTGGCTGGAACAGCATGGGGCGGTCAGGATTGGATATCTGAAAAAGGATGTGGGTGTCAGTCTTGCGGATGCAGAGTCAGGGGAACCGACAGGAATTATTAACGATTATATCAGTCTGGCTTCCGATTGTATGGGAGAAAAAAGCATAGAATTTCAGACGACAGGCTTTGATTCCCAGGAGGAAGAACTGCAGGCATTAAAGGATAACAGGATTGATATGATTTTTCATATGAACCAGAATCCATATGAAGCTGAGCAGAACGGCATTATATTGTCAAATACTGTTTTTGAAGTCAATGTTGCAGTGCTCACCGGTGTTGAAAAGTTTGATGAAAACAGGAAAAACACAGTGGCGGTGAGTAGAAATAACCTGCTGGGAAAGTGGTATATTTCTTTTAATTATCCTTTCTGGAAAATAAAGGAATATGATTCATCTGCTGAGGTTGAGAAAGCAGTTCGCAGTGGTGAGGCAGACTGCTTTGTTGTGAAGGCAGGACAGTCATTAAAGACGCTGGCAAACAGCAAAATGTACAGCGTTTTTCTTACGAAACCCGGCGATTCTTGCTTTGCAGTCACCAGGGAAAATATAACATTAATGAATATCCTGAATAAAACCATCCAGACTCTGCCTGCTTCCAGACTTTCAGGCCTGTTTTCTGTATATGAAAACGCACCGGGAAGGGTTACTCTGGCAGAATACATAAAGGATAATTTGCGGGTAGTTTCCATGAGTTTTGTAAGTGTGACCCTGGTTATTATACTGATTATAGTTTACCTGATGATGAAAGCAAGGAAAGCCCAGATTCAGGCAGAAAAGGCTAATGCTGCCAAATCGGATTTTCTTTTCAATATGTCACATGATATCCGTACACCGATGAATGCCTGCTGGGATACAACGCTGATGAAAAGGGAACTGACAGATCCAAAGCTTTTGGATTATCAGGAGAAGATGGAACAGTCTGGAAATCTGCTGCTGTCTATTATCAATAATGTGCTGGACATGGCCAAAATTGAAAGCGGTAAGATGGAACTGGATGAGAATTATGTGAAGATTAGAGATGTTTATCAGGGAGTTTACAAAATTTTCCAGGCAGAAGCGGAGAAAAGGTATTCACCTTGAGATGGAATATGAGGTGCAGCATGAACATGTAATCTGCGATGAGACAAAGAACAGGGAAATTTTCCTCAATCTGATCAGCAATGCGGTAAAATATACAGCTTCAGGGGGAGCAGTTACCATAAGGATTACAGAGCTTGACTGTGACAGGAAAGACTATGTGAGGATACAGACTCAGGTAATTGATACCGGTATTGGAATGAGTGAAGAATTCCTGCCATCCCTGTTTGAGGCTTTTGCCCGGGAACGCAATACAACAGCCGCAAAGGTTGCAGGAACAGGTCTGGGAATGCCGATCATAAAGAAATATGTTGATATGATGGGCGGAACCATTAAAGCAGAAAGTAAGCTGGGAGAAGGAAGCAAATTTACAGTTATCATGGAATACAGGATTGCTGATAAGGGTTACTACGAGCAGGTTACGGATCCGTCCCCGGATACAGAGGAAACAGACAGGATCAGCGGAAAATATGTTCTGCTGGCTGAGGATAATGACCTGAATGCGGAAATCGCAGAGTTTATCCTGGAGGATATGGGACTTATGGTTGACCGTGTTGAGGATGGAGTTCAATGTGTGGCAAGGATGGAACAGAAACCGGCAGGGACCTACGATCTGATCCTTATGGATATCCAGATGCCGAACATGGATGGCTATAAGGCAACTCAGGCAATCAGAAGGCTGGAAGATAAGAAAAAAGCCGGTATTCCGATCATAGCTATGACAGCCAATGCATTTGAGGAAGATAGAAAAAAGGCATTTGAAAAAGGAATGAACGGACATATTGCAAAGCCTGTTGATGCAGAAAAGGTTAAGAAAACCATTCTTTCAGCTATACGATGAGATGAAGGGAATGAGGAGAAATAAGAGATGAACGGAGAGGCTCATCTCTTATTTCTTTTTAGGTAGCAGGATTCAAGCTGATTGATGAGTGCATACAAACACATGGCAAACAGGCAGAGAAGACAGATGCTCATGAGGAGCCAATCCATTTTGAACACCTGACTGGAATAAATAATCAGATACCCCAGCCCTTCTTTCGCAGCAAGAAATTCCCCAATGATCACCCCGACCAGACACAATCCGATATTTACCTTCATATTGCTGATGATCGCCGGAATCGAACTTGGAAGCACAACTTTAGTCAGTACCTGATGCCGTTTCCCGCCAAGTGTATAGATCAGCGTCATCTTTCCCGGATCCGCGGACATAAAACTGGTATACAGATTCAGGATGCTTCCGAAGATAGCCACCGACATACCGGCAACAATGATGGTGGTACGTGTGGCACCGAGCCATACGATGAGAAGCGGGGCCAGGGCGGATTTTGGCAGACTGTTTAGAACAACCAGATACGGCTCCAGGATTTCTGAAAGCTTCTTACTGAACCACAGAAGCACCGCCGTCAGGATACTGAAGACGATAACCAGAAGGAAACTTACGATCGTCTCATATAAGGTGACGCCAAGGTGCAGGAAGATGCTGCGGTCTGCGACCATGTCGAGAAAACACCGGGCAATCTTAGAAGGACTGCTAAAGATAAAAGAATCGATGATTTGATGTGAGGCGGTCAGTTCCCAGACAGACAGGAAGACAACCAGAAGGAGAACCCGGGCAGCAGCTACGAACTTTTTGTGCAGCCGGTACTTTGATAAAAAGGTTCTTTGCGCTGTAGAAGATGAGGCGGCGGTAGAGATGGCACTTGCATTGGAAGTGATATTTGTGCCAGAGGCAGCAGGAATCTCAGTCTTTGACATTCGGTTCATCTTCATTTAACTCCTTCCATATCAGATTAAAATAATTCTTGAATTCCGGCGCACTTCTGCGGTTCAACGGAGTATCGTGCTCCAGATGGAACAGCAGAGGAATCGTTTGTTTGATTGTTGCCGGACGATTAGAAAGGACAATGACACGGTCGGCAAGTGAGATCGCTTCCGACAGGTCGTGCGTGACCAAAAGTGCAGATTTTCCTTCATTCCGGATGATCTGACCGATGTCATCGCCAACCTGAAGCCTGGTCTGATAGTCCAGGGCGGAAAAAGGTTCATCCAGAAGAAGAAGCTCCGGCTCCAGGACGAGTGTGCGGATCAGGCAGCACGCTGCCGCATCCCGCCGGACAACTCCGAAGGCCTTGCATTCTTAAAGTCACCGAGTCCATAGATGTCAAGAAGCTCATGTGCCCGTTGCTTCGTACGCGCTGTCAGTGCGTGCTGGACTTCCAGCCCAAGGATTACGTTATTATAAATCGTGCGCCATTCAAAGAGTTCATCGTGCTGTAACATATAGCCGACATTTGTCGTGCTCTCTTTCAAAGGCTTTCCGTTGATCTTAATCTGCCCCTCTGTACAAGGCAGCAGTCCGCAGATCAGCGAAAGCAGTGTAGATTTGCCACACCCGGAAGGCCCCACAATGGCGGCAAATTCGCCTTTTTTCAATGAAAATGAGATATCAGACAGAGCCAGGGTCTCCCCTTGCAGAGTACT